>Ga0315903_10000479_pt1 | contig 60191 bp, 87 predicted proteins | sample LakEriMetagenome_7_FD_203524 | JGI IMG/M metagenome (GOLD analysis project Ga0315903, IMG submission 203524) | Freshwater fungal communities from buoy surface, Lake Erie, Ohio, United States - Buoy 2 MA119 | ecosystem: Environmental > Aquatic > Freshwater > Lake | place: USA: Lake Erie, Ohio... | reverse complement strand
TACTGGCGCAAACGGTTCTGAAAATAAGATTATTTTTGGTGCTGGCGGATTTGATAGCGGTAATGCTCAAATGATTATTACGCCAGATCAAAGCGTACACATTGAAATTGCAACCCCATCTACTTCCCCAACTACTGGTGCTCTCACCGTTGTTGGTGGTGTAGGTATTGTCGGTGACGTAAATATTGCGGGTAGCATTACTTTTGGTGGTTCTGGAACTCAGGTTTCGACCGCTAACCTATCTGTTACTGCTCCGTTTATCTTTACTGGTGATAATTCAACAGTTTCTACAAACGACCTAGGTCTTGTTGTAGAGGGTAAGTATGCAATAACTAATATTCCAACTGCGTCTGTTGTAAACAAAGCTTTAACATCTAACGTAGCAACTCTCACAACCTTTGCAAACCACAACTTTGCGGTAGGAGATTCAGTAGTAGTTGCTGGAGTAGACGCTACATTCAACGGAACATATGGAATTACTGCGGTCACAGCGACCACATTTAGCTATGCATTGACTGCTCCTCAAGTTACAAGCGCAAGAATTGGTGACGTAAGCTACAGCATTAGCAACAAGATTCTCTCCGCTAACGTGGCAACTCTTACAACTACGGCAACTCACGACTTTATAACTGGTGAGATTGTAGAAATTACTGGAGTTGACTCAACATTTAACGGAACATATACAATCACTGGCGTAACAACTAACACATTTAGCTACGCTAAGACAGCCTCAAACGTAACATCTGCTGCAGTATCCCCAACAGGAACTGCTACAGTAAACCGTTCTTTGGCTACAGCACAAGTAGTTTCAGCAACCCGTACACGCTTCGGTGCCTTCTCTAAAGACGCCACAGATAACATATGGAAGCTAGTATCTAACATCAGCACTGAGCCAACAACTTCTATTGATTATGCTCAGAATACTTATGGTAACGGCGTAGATATTGCATACGACACCTTGAAGCTTGGAAGCCTTGAGGCAGTGGCTAACATTTCTGCTGCTGGCACTCTTGCTTCTACTGGAAACTTTGCGGTTAATACCGATAAGTTTACGGTAGCCGCATCAAGTGGCGACACTCTTGTAGCTGGAACTCTTGGAGTTACTGGAAACACAACTCTTACGGGAGATCTAGCGGTAAACGGCGGAGATATTACAACCTCCGCGGTAACCTTTAACCTAGTAAACGGAACTGTTACAACCCTAAATCTAGGTCAAGCAGCTACTACCATTACTATGGGTGCTACTTCTGGTACAACCACAGTACGCAACGATCTTGCTGTAACAGGCGCACTTGCTGTCAACACAAACAAATTTAACGTAGATAAGACCACTGGTAATACAACAATTGCTGGAACTCTTGGAGTTACAGGAAACGTTACTGCCAACGCAGATTTAACAGTAACTGGAACTACAACATTTAACGGAGCGGTTAACCTAAACAGCACCTCACGCATCACTGGTCGCTTTGACGTTCAAGAAATGCGTGAAGATATTTCATCTAGCGCATCTGTATCTGGTGGAGTTATGACCATCAGCTATAACACAGCAAACGTGTTCTACAACGGAACAGCTGTTTCTGGAAACTACACAGTAAACTTGACAGACGTACCAACCGATAATGATAAGACAATGTCAATATCTATTATCCAAAACCAAGGTGGAACTGCTGGGTACCCAAGCGCCTTCCAGATTGGTGGATCCGCTGTTACTATTAAATGGGGTGGCGGAACTGCTCCATCACCTACCGCAAACAAACTTGATATCTTTAACTTTACGCTTCTCCGTTTAGGATCAGCGTGGCAGGTTCTCGGTTCAGCTAACCTCAACTACTAGGAGTAGTAATGCCCTTTTTTAACCTTACTAGTCGCGGTGGTGGTACCGGAGTAATTGGCGGTCGTTCAAGAGGCGTTAAGAGTTTTCTTTTACGACAGGTGATTACCCGCGGGTATCTTGTAGGTGGCTATATTAATAGCCAGCCTTGGACTAACGTTAACTATATTCAACACTCCACAGACTCTGCAGTAGATCAGGGTAACTTGATTTCATCTGCTGGAGGGTATATTGGGTCAAGTCACAACGCAAACCGTCACTTTGTTTGGAACACTGGCGGTATGGGAGGCTATTCAACCGCTTCCTCATACAACATGAGAACTAACGTAAACACTGGAGATTTCTCTATGCCCCAAACCTATGACGACTCTGAAGGTATGCAGTCCTCAGATCCAGTTACCGGTTTTGGAATGATGGCGTATGTATTTGGCAATAGCACTACAATTTCAAAGTTTAACCTTGCTACTGAGGGTTTTGCAGGAACTATTGGGTCCTCTGCGCTAAACGATTCTAACGCTGGACACCACTATGGTGAAAACTACGGCTATGTTTGGAATGGTTCAGGGACAACAACAAAGTTTACTTATGCTACCGAAGCTCAATCTGGCGTGGCTTCTGCGGCAAACCATCACCAACAAAAAGGACATAGTTCTAAAATTGGTTTTGGTTGGGCCGGCAACGAGGGATCGTATAACGGAGGAAACGCGTTTCGTAAATGGAACTATGCTACGGATAGTGTTGTTTCTAACCACAGCAAACCTATTGCTAACTCTGGGGAAGAAAATCTAGACATGGGTCAGGCACATGCCTACATGCTAGGTATGTTTGACGGAGCTCAAAATAACCGTGCTTGGAGATGGAACTATTCCACAGATTCAGGATTTGAAGGCAGTTCTACAATGCAACCGAGAGGATCGGGTATTAGCGGGCGCTCTTCCGGCGCATGTGCTTGGCGTGACTAACTTATACTATAATTGGAGATTACTATGGAGCAAAGAAAACAAGAACTTTTGCCTGGTCCTATTGGGACTAATAAAGAACATTTAACAGACACGCAACAGAAGTGGCTTGAAGTTGCGACAAATTATGAGCACAGTCAATCTGATTTTAAAACTAGGCATTTTGTTGGCGATGCTCAGATTACGCCATATCAAAAGTTTAAACAATTTCTTTTAGAACTCCGTTCTCGTGAAGAGGCTTTAGAAGTTCATGTCCTAAAGTTAGAAGAAAAATTAGCTGAAATAGACTATGAGCAAGAACGAGCAAATGAGTCAGACTCCGTAGCGTTTAAAAAATTATGTAAAACTCGTATAAAAGATTTAGATCGTGAACGACTTATAATCATGCGTCGTATGAGTCAAACAATATACGAACGTGATCAATACCTCAGAATGATTCAAGAAATGTATGATGATGGATCTGCGTATCTAGAAGATGGTACCGATTTACTAGACGCAATTAGAGACCCGTATTTAAACTCTCAACTAGAGAGGGATCATTGGATAGTAAGACTAGCAAGACAGGCCTCTTTAGATTTGATGGCTTATGGTCAAATTGGAATAGGTAATATGGACGCCATACTGCAGATGGATAACAACGCGGCTAAGGAAACTTTACAACTTGCAATTAGTTACGGTAATCAAATGAAAATTGAAATGGGAAGAATTGAACAGGCAATTTTACCTTCTCTTAAAAATGATTTACCTGTTTTAGACCTTTACAAAATACGTAAGGAAGCGGTAAAGGAAATTGAATGAAGTACTTTGCTATATTTCTAGACGATTATTTAAAATATAAAGATCTGTTTAAATTTAAAGAAATTGGTAGGTCATATTTAGCGGTCATAGTAGAGTCTGATGTGGATCCTGCTAGATGCTCTAGGGTTGAACTGACTAAAGAAGAAGCATTTGCTTGGAGATTTGTAGAGGTCCCAGAAAACGTTTCTCAAATAACTGTGCGCCCAAATACCGAAGTTTACGAGCAATTAAAAGACCGCTATTTAGAAAAAGTGCCACAAGTAGTAAACAAATCTACAGGGGAAGTTGATCCGGAGGTGATAAAGTACAAGTACACCCTTACTTCTGAAGATAGAGAAAAAGCTCTTTCTTTAAGAAATAAGATAGACTGCTATGTCCCGTATAACGACTACTATAAGGATTAAACTTGTTTACCGTTCCGTTAAACCCTAAATTGGCTGAAGCAGAGACAGAACAATTTATAAATTTTTTAATTGACTATAAGCCTTATATTTATGATTTTTATTTTACCTGTCGCATTCCTCCTTTTACTCAAGACGCTATGGGGGACGTATTTAACGGTCGTGAAGAAGACTGGGATTACCTAAATCAACTTGCCCTATATATACAAGAAGTTACTGGGGTTACAGCATCTGCTGTGTTTAACAATATTTACGTTCGCCCATCTCAAGAAAATTTAGATCTATTTATTCAAAACTTTAAACCTTTGTATGATGCCGGCATACAATCGGTAACTATTCCGCACACCCATTGGGTAGCTACGGGTCAAATTCAAGACGCTTTCCCCGGCATTTTTATTAAAAATACTATTTTAAGAAACGTAAATGAACCCAGAGAAATATCTCATTTAGCCAAGGCTGGGTTTAACTATATAAACTTAGATCGAGATCTAATGAGAGATCACGAAAAGTTACTGAGATTTAAAAAGGCTAAAGAACAGTACGGAGTTAAATTATCTCTTTTAGCCAACGAGGGGTGTCTTGGTGGATGCCCTATGATGGATGAGCACTATCAATTTAACAACACTCGTACAGACGGTCCACAATATTTTCACGACCCTGTTAGCCACGTTTCATGTATGAAGTGGACATACGAAGATCAAGCAGTGCCTTTAAAAACAGCTAATTTCCCACCATGGCGTGAAGATTGGGAGTACTTTTTTACCGATCTAGGCATAGACGTTATAAAGATGCATGGAAGAGAGTCCAAGTCTCGTCTCAGAGAGACTATGCAAATTATCAAAAACTATGCAGCCGGTAAAGAAATACTTTTTGACCATTTTAAAGATTTTATTGAAGAGACTAACTTGGTAGATAAACCTATAGACATCTGGCGTAAAAAAATTCGCACTTGCAAATTTGACTGCTGGGACTGCGGATACTGCGACAAGATTGTTGCAGCTAAGTACGGAGATAAGCGCCAACCCAGGACCCTAGTGGTAACCCGAGAGCTGGTTGACTCTGTCAATAGAAAACTGGACATCGACATTCCTGGTTTGACTAGCCGTAGAGTTCAGCAGCTCTTAAACGGTTTAGCCTCACAATCTAAGGTTTACCTTGAGGTTGGAGCGTATCTAGGCGCAACCGGTGCGGCTGCTTTAGCGGGCAATAACCTCGAAGCCTATTTCATTGATATGTGGGAAGAGGACCTTCAGCCTGTAGAAGAGCGACACGGCGAGCTGCCTCCAAATGATCAAAATGAATTTGAAAAGAATATAGCCCCTTATATCGGCAACAACAAGGTGCACATTATTAATGAAGATGTGCACGAAGTTGATGTGTCTACTATCAAAGATGTAGATTTATTTTTCTATGATGGACCTCACGAGTACGAGCATATATATAAGACCGTGACCCGTTATAGGGACTGCTTCGCCAAGCAGGCCATCCTGGTGTTCGATGACGCGAATTGGACAGATACGGTACGGGCTGCAGACGACGCGGTAAAAGCCGCGGGTCTTACACCCGTATACTCTAAAAAGATACTTAACAGTATCGAGAACGAAAGGTTATGGTGGAATGGAGTTTACATCCTCGTTGTTGCTGGATAATCAGCAATACCTTCTACTTCTTGCTTCAGTTATGGCTTTGTCCTTTGCGGCAAAGAAGAGCCAAATATTTATGCCCTTCTATGCTTGGATTGCCACAACTATAAAATCAAAAAGAGCAGTTGTTGCTCTTATCTCTCTGTTCTCGGGCGTACTACCGATTTCAGGTCGCGTCGCTGTATCGGCAGGTGCTCTAGACACTATTGCCCCAGATGATTATAAAAAACGTAAGAACTACGGAATTATTGATTATCTATCTACGCATCACTTTTATTTTTGGTCTCCGCTAGAGGCAACTGTTTTACTACCTATGGCAGCTCTCAGCCTTAGTTATTGGGAGCTTCTAGGTAAAACATGGCCGCTATTAGCTACTGCGGGAATTGTTATTTTGTTCTACATATTTAAGGTTTTAAAAGAAGACGATATTGAGATATCAATTCCAGAAAAACCTTTAAAAAAGAAAGACAAAGAGCCTTGGCAAATTGAAGCCGACTGGAAACGAGATCGTAAACAGCTAATAGATTACGCTAGAGTTTTGGTATTTACGGCAATTGTTATTGTTCTTAGCAACATTATTAAAGCAAATATAGAAACTATTAATGCGTGGTTAGAAGACGCTCATCAACACAATCTACTATTTTTAGTTGCTGCTACCGGTTTTCTAGCCAGTTTTGCTCTAGGAAGCAGTAGTAAGTTTGCTGGTTTTGTTGTACTTTCTGTAGGGGTATTTGGCGTTGAAACTTTGCCACTATTCTTTGCTTTTGACTACGCTGGCTACATGCTGTCCCCAGCCCATAAATGTTTAGTAGTTGGTAAAAGTTACTTTAGAACTCCTCTTAAGGACTACTACAAAGCCATCTTTGCTTTAGTAATTCCGATAATTTTAATGGGAATTACTTTATATTACGGAGGAATCCTCTGAAAAAGATAACTTTTAGAGCTATGGAAGAGAGTGTGGCTAAGCTGCACTCTCCCCCTAAGCCTGCACGAGCATTTGTTCCAGATTGGTACAAAAAATCAAAACGTTGGCGTAGTGGTAAGCCTGAAATTCTTGAAGGTGGAGGAGTAAACAAAGACATAAAACTTTGTATTCCATTTTTAGAAGCAATGACTGCCGGCTACTGCATTACCTTGCCCGGGGATGTTCTTATAGAACGAAAAAACGGTAGGGTTGGATTTGCTTGGAATGGTGCAAGAAACCAAATATCTTCTCCGTTAGAAGTTCGTCCAAAAGACATGGCTACTGAATTACCTAGACCAGCAGGTCACGATCACGATCTATATGCTTGGAACACAACTTGGGGAATAGAAGTTCCGGAAGGGTATAGCTGCTTATTTACTCACCCATTTAATAGATTTGATCTGCCCTTTACTACAACCAATGGTTTTGTAGAATCTGATGGATTTTCAGCCGGTGGGGGTATCCCCTTCTTTTTAAAAGAAGGTTTTGAAGGAGTTATCCCTGAAGGCACTCCAATCATTCAGGTGGTACCTATAAAAAGAGAAGGATGGAAATCGGAAGTAGCAGAGTACGATCCTGACTGGGCTGATAAACAGATTTGGTCTATATCTAAGTACATAACTGGTGGATATAGAAAGCACTGGTGGGTTAAGAAGACTTTTGAATAAGTAAAGAGATACACTTTTTCCTATGCCAATTGACTTCCCTAATAGCCCTGCGCTAAACGAACTGTTTACGGTTGGCGATGTTACTTGGTACTGGGATGGATCAGTTTGGCGTATCAGTAACTCTCAAGGAGCAACTGGACCAACTGGACCTTTAGGTCCCACTGGTCCGACTGGACCTTTAGGTTTAACTGGACCAACTGGATCTACCGGACCAACAGGACCTTTGGGACCTACAGGTCCCGCTGTTACTGGTCCTACAGGTCCCACCGGACCAACAGGACCAACTGGTCCTATTTTTCAGAATATAGATGGCGGTCAAGCCTCTACAATATATGGTGGTACTCCCACAATCGACTGCGGAAATGCATTAGGAGTGTAAATGGCTGTAAAGATTCAATTCAGACGTGACACCGCAGCTAACTGGACAACTAATAACCCAACACTTTCACAAGGTGAAGTTGGTTATGAATTTGATACTGGTAGATTTAAAGTTGGCACAGGTACAACTCCGTGGTCTGGTCTTCAATACTCTTCAGGTGTAACTGGTCCTACTGGTCCAAGTTCTACAGCCACTATTGGTGCAGTAACAACATTAGGTCCTGGAGCATCAGCAACAGTAACTAATACTGGAACAGCTTCATCGGCAATTTATAATTTTGGAATTCCTCAAGGTGTAACGGGTCCAACTGGACCAACTGGTCCAACTGGACCAACGGGTCCTACGGGTTCAACTGGACCAACCGGCGCAGATTCAACAGTAACTGGACCAACCGGACCTACTGGACCTACTGGACCACAAGGTCCTCAAGGTGTTCCTATTACTTTAATAGGTAGTGTTGCTAACGTTGTTGATCTTCCGTCAACAGGAAATGACATTAACGATGCGTATATTGTTGATGCAGATGGAGATGTGTACGTTTGGGATGGAACAACTTGGTACAGCGCTGGTCAAATTGTTGGAGCAACAGGGCCCACAGGACCAACCGGTCCAACAGGCGCAGACTCTAATGTAACTGGTCCTACTGGTCCCACAGGACCTACTGGTCCAACCGGTCCTACGGGAGCTGACTCAACAGTAACCGGTCCTACTGGCCCTACTGGGGCTACAGGAGTTGTATCTGTAACAGGTCCTATAACAAATACTGGAACAAATATTGCTGCAGTTATTGGTATTGATCAAACATTATTGTCAATTGCAAACACTCAAGTTACTGGTCTTGGAACGTCATCTACAAAAGACATTCCCGCTACTGGAAACGCTTCAGCAACAGAAGTTGTTTATGGAACAGATACTCGACTCTCCGACACCCGTACCCCAACCGACAACACTGTTACTACAGCAAAAATAGTTGATGGAAATGTGACTAACGTTAAGTTAGCGAACTCCTCTATAACTATTGGAACTGACACGGTTTCTTTAGGTGGAACTATTACAACCCCAACCTTTAGTGGTCTTACTGTTGGATCTTCAATTGTTTTTGAAGGAGCAACCGCAGATGCGTTTGAGACTACCCTTCAAGTAACAGACCCAACTGCAGACCGTACACTTACGTTGCCAAATGCTTCTGGAGAGATAGCTCTTATTAATCGAGTGCAGGCTCGTATGGAGTTGTCTGATACATACATCGATGTAGCCCCTCGTTATGACAACCGTTCTGCCTCGTTTACTAGCGGAACTGTTTACTGGAGCTTCTTTAGCCCGCTTCACACCCATACCGCATCAACTGTAGCGGTGGCATCTGCTGGTACAGCAACTACTGGCGCTACCCTTATTAAGATGGGTGTTTACTCTTTTGATGAGACTACAGCCACACTGTTGGCAAGCACAGCAAACGACATTACTATTTTTGGAACACGTAACACTGTTTACACAAGAAATCTAAGTTCTTCTGTAACGTTCCAGGCTGGACAACGCTACGGCTTTGCAATCCTTGTTATTGCTACAACCCCTGGTACCGGCTACCTTGCCTTTGGTTACCCACCAGCGGTTTTAAACGCACTATCACCAGTCATGCGTGGCTACTTAGACAGTCAGTCAGATCTACCCTCTTCAGCCACACCACTTAACAACACATCTAACGGATATTGGGCGAGGTTCATATGACATCTATTAATGTAATTAAAACAAGCCTTGGAAAAGATGCTTCAGGCTTTGAGAAATTTGAAGTCAAGAATGCCGATACAGGAGAAGTAATCGGATATGATATGGTGGCACCAAACGAAGAATAAGGAGAATCATGGAAGACATTGACTGGGGTTTAGACGTAGAAACAAAGAAAGACGTTCTTATTGAAAGAATAAATAAACTTTCTAAAGACGGATATTCTTTAGAGCTTAACTACTTATTTTCTGTTTCTCAAAACCAAGAAGAAACGGCAGAAAAGTACCGAGTTGCTGTTGAAGGCGTAAAAAACGCTTTGGCTTTTCATAAGGAAAAACTAGCAGCCCTTAGCTAATGAAAATAGCGGTTTACACAATCGCCCTTAATGAACAACAATTTGTTCATAAGTGGTATGAGTCCGCTAAAGAAGCTGACTACTTATTAATTGCGGACACCGGGTCTACAGACAATACGGTTGAACTAGCCAAAGAACTTGGTATCAATGTTATATCTATTTCTGTAAAACCTTGGCGGTTTGACGATGCACGCAATGCATCCCTTGCAGCGCTTCCAAATGATATTGACTACTGTATTGCTTTGGATATGGATGAGGTATTAGTTGAAGGATGGCGTAAACACCTAGAGGCTGTCCCAACACAAACAACCAGACCACGCTACAAATACACCTGGAACTGGAACCCCGACGGGTCTCCTGGTCTTCAGTATGGTGGAGACAAGATCCACAAACGCCACGGCTATCGTTGGAAGCATCCTGTCCACGAAGTATTGGTAACTGATCGAATACAACAAATTGAAAATTGGGTAGGACTTGAGATCCATCATCACCCAGACGACACTAAACCACGCTCTCAGTATTTCCCGTTATTGGCTCAATCTGTAATTGAAGACCCACACGATGATAGGAACGCGTTTTACTACGCCAGAGAATTATTCTTTTATGGAAAGTTTGCAGAAGCAACAGAAGAGTTTAAGCGTCACTTATCTCTACCACGGGCAGTGTGGAAACCTGAAAGAGCAGCATCTATGCGTTACATTGCAAAGATGTCTGATGATTTTATGGGAGCTGAAGATTGGTTTAAAAAAGCCGTTGAAGAAGCACCAGATAGACGGGAGGCTTACGTAGAGTTAGCCAAACTTTATTATGAAAACAACCGTTGGTTTGACTGCCTTGACGTAGCGGAAGAGGCGCTTCGTATTACAGAAAAACCACTTGAGTACTTATGCGAAGAGTTTGCATGGGGTTCGGCACCATACGATTATGCGGCAATTGCCTCACATCATTTAGGACTTACAGACAAAGCAAAGGAGTACGGCGAAAAGGCGGTTGAGTTAAACCCTACAGACGAGCGCCTAAAGCGTAACCTAGTCTTCTACAGTGAATAAGGGGTGGCATGAGATCCTTTGAGCCGGGTGGAAGGTTCACCATTGATTTTGAACTAAACGAGGTCGGAGACGGCATTACGTGGGATTCAACTAACCCATTTGGTACTCACGCAGAATGGTGGGAGTACGACACTTCTTCTACTACTACCGACCCTATTTACGATGTTGAGTCTATCTCTGGCGGCCGTGTCTGGGTTGGTCCAAAAGTGCTTCATATTGTTAGCGCTGATTTACAAATGGGTAAGTCACCTATGGATCAACGAGGTTTCTACGCAGCCGATACGTTAAACCTAACTATAAACATTGATGACCTGTACAGGGTAAGCCCTCAGTTGTTTGACAAGCGCGGTGAGTTTCGCGCTCGCCTACAGGAAGCAAACCGTTACCGTTGCGTATGGAAAGGTCAAGTTTTTAGGCCATACCACACACAGCCTGACGGATACATTGATGACCGCGGTACACTTATTACCCTGAACATGATTCAGCTGATGCCAGACGAACTGGTTAATGATGAACAGTTCCAGGCCTACGCACAACCTGCTTCTTAGGAGACATATGCCACGTCGTATCGGAGACACAGTTGGTAAAAACCCAACTAAGAATATTTCTATTGAGTTAGATCAAAGCAAATATCGTTCTGGTGGAGCAAAGTCTCGTCGTAAAAAAGGCGGGATTGCTAGACGCCCTAAAGCAACTATTCGTTATAAGAGTAAATAATTATGGGTAAAACTCTTAAAGTTGGCGGCATGAAGCACACCGTTAAAAAGAATAAAAAGGGCGATGTCATTGTTGACCACGAAGGCAAGTCAGCCGGTAAGTGGGATAAGATTAATTTGACAAAGAATGGTGGGTCTAAGACAGTCAAGCAAGGCGTAAAAGCCGTGAAGGACTGGCACAAGAAGAACCCGCACAAGAAAGGTAAATGATGGCAAAGCAAGGTCCATGCTGGGACGGCTATGTCCAAGTAGGTTTTAAAACAAAGAACGGTAAGAAGGTTCCTAACTGTGTACCAGAAGGATCCGGTAAGAGCAAGGTCGCAAAACCCAAAAAACAGAAAGCAGGTAAAAAGTAATGTGTGCTACATGTGGTTGCGGTGGAAAGGGAAGCAAGAAGCTTTCCCCAAAGCAAAAGAAAATTGCTGGCAAAGCTGGCGATAAGAAGAAGCTTGATGGGGCTGATTTTGCAGCTCTACGTAAGAAGAAGAAAAAGTAGTGTGCGCGACCTGCGGCTGTGGCCGTCCCAAGGACAAACACGGGATGAAGACCCTCAAGGCGGCGAACAAGAAGTTTGCTGCAAAGAAGGGTGCAAATGCAAAAGACAAGAAAGCTAAGAAAAAATAATGGCTAAATACACAAAAGAGGCTGACGAAAAAAAAGACGCCAAAATGACAAAAGGGCTGTCTAAAAAAGAAAAGGCTGAGTTTGAAAAAAAAGACACAGCCCACGGTAAAAAGAAGAAGCCAAAGACCCTAGAAGAAGACCGAAAAATTGATGCCAAGATTATTAAAGGCATAAAAGCAAAACGGAAGAAATAGCGAATTAGCCCCCGCAAGGGGGCTTTTTCATTTACTATAGTGGTAACTCCCATGCGGGGAGTGGCTTTACCCTTTTGCGTACGAGTACCTGCGAACTCCGATTGGAGCATGCTATGTCTGGCTACAAAGACTGGATAGATAGACCCACTGAGGTTGATTTCTATAAAGGCATTATTGAAAATGCCCCAGGCGCAAAAGAATCTGCCATGACCTACGCAGCCATCGGACTTGGTGCTCTATACGGCGTCAAGAAGGTAAAGAAAAAGAAAAAGAAGTGAACACTAATAGCTTCGAAGCACGTGCCCCGCGTTTAGCCGAAAGTCTGGTTGAGGAGTTAGATCCTCTTCTTCAAGAAGCGACGGCCGATGCTGGCTGGGGTAATCCAATTGAACTAACCCAAAATAAGGGTGTAATTTCACTTGAGTATTTTGAGTTCCGTGAAGATGAAATATTTAATCTTGAATACGGAACTGAGGATAGACCTCCTACTGTAGTAATCCGCCCCTTTATGACTAAAGCAGATGTAGCAATTAGAGAAGCGATTGAAGGCGATGCACTTGATTACTTATTTGATAAGGGGATTCTGCCATGAGCGACACATCATTTTTGTATGCAGAAGACAAGGCTCTTAAAACACATCTTCAAGGCATTCAAGTGCAAGATGCAAAAGACAGCACAAGACCTGTAAAAGTATGGTTTGGTTATCCGGACGTAGAGTTAAAAGCTCAAGAATACCCATACATGGTTATTGACTTGTTTGACATTCAACCGGCTAACGATCGTCAAAGTTCTGGTTTTTGGATTGATAACACCAATCGTGGAACTCAACAAGCGTCAAGCAACGCTAGACACAGTTACTACGCCCCAGTGGTCTACGATCTTTATTATCAAGTTAGTTCTTTTGCTCGTCACCCACGCCACGATAGAACAATAATTTTTGAAATGCTAAATAGAAAAATTCCTGGCAAATATGGTCACCTCATCATTCCGCAAGCGAATGGCAATGGCTATGTTGCTAGGCATATGTTTCTCGAGGGATTCGTAAAACGCGACTCCATTGAGGATGGAAGACGTTTACTAAGAAACGTCTTTAGTATCAGAGTGGTAAGTGAAATGACGCCTTACACGCCGTCTGTTCCAACACCACAGATTCAATCGGCAAACATCATGACAACAGGGAACCCCCCTTCGGGATTCGAGTTGGTTTAACATATGTGCAAACTAGATAAAATCAAAGGAGATAAATAATGGCTGTATACCTTCGGCCTGGTGTCTATGTTGAGGAATCCCTTAACTTAGTAACCCCAGTTCAAAGTGCCACTTCACAGTCCATCGCTGCATTTGTTGGCGTCGTAGATCGTGGTCCGCTTGTTCCAACTCTGGTCACATCTTGGAGTCAATACGTCAGTCTGTATGGTGGCTGGGAGAACGACTCACCGTTGCACGTTGCAGCGCTGTTGTTCTTCTCAAACGGTGGTAATCAAGCATACTTCTTGCGTGCAGCAAATGCTGATGCAGACGTTGCTACCCGTACATTTAATGACCGCGTCACCCCAACGGCAGACGCTACCCTCACCATCAATTCAAAGAATGCTGGTGCTTGGGGAAATGACATTAATATCAGCATTGCGAACTCTGCTACAGCAAACAATGTAGACATCACTGTAAAGTTTGGTGGAACCGCAAATAGCAATGTTGTAGAAAGATACACAGATCTTTCTATGACACCTGGTAACGATCGCTATGTGATTGATATCATCAATTCTCAATCTAAGTTCATCTCAGCTGTTGATGAAGGATCTACTGCTACCGGCTCAGCCCGACTACCAGTAGTTTCTACAAACCAATCATTAGCTGGTGGAACTAACGGAACTGGTTCTGTTAGTGAGGTAGAAATATCTAACGAAGTTGTTCGTTTTGATACTGTCTTGAACTCGCTAGTTCTAAACGCTCCTGGAGTTACAGAAGCAGCTGCTGTCAACGCAATGACTACCTACGCATCAAACCGCGGAGACGTATTTGTTGTTATTGACCCAGTTTTTGGATCTGTAGATAATCAAATTACAAGAGCAGATTCTTATACAGCTACCTCTTACGGTGCTGTGTACTACCCACCAATCACAATTAAAGACCCAGCAGTTACAACCCCAGGAGTTACTCGTGAAGTAGCACCAGGTGGAGCAATTGTTGGTCTATACCTAGGAACCGATGCAGCTCGAGGAGTCTTTAAGGCACCTGCTGGTCTCAGCACTCGAGTTGGAGGCGCAGTTTCAGTTCGTCCACTAACCAACGCTCAGTTGGATGGAATGAACAGCAACGCGGCTGCAGTTAACGCAATCAAGTTTGTTCCTGGTTCAGGAATTGTAGTTATGGGTTCACGCACGCTTCTTGGTTCATACGTAGACAAGTATGTTCCAGTTCGTCGTACTCTCATCTATCTACGCAAGTCCTTATCAGAGCTAACCCAGTTCGCAATCTTTGAGCCAAACGATGAAAAGACTTGGCGTCGAATTGTTGCAACTTTGGAAGGCTTCTTAAATAACTTCTGGCGCTCAGGCGGTCTACGTGGCTCAATCCCAGCACAAGCATTTTATGTAAAATGTGACGCTGAATTGAACCCACAACAGTCCATTGACGCTGGATTAGTTAACATCGAAGTTGGTGTGGCTCTACAACGCCCAGCCGAGTTCGTAGTTATTAAAATCGGTCAGTTTGACGGTGGCACCACCGTTACTACGGCGTAAAGGAGATAACCAAACATGGCAGATACAACAATTAATCGGTTCTCGAGTGTGGCGACCGATCCGTTACGCTCGTTCCGATTTATCGCTGAGTTCCTTCCACCACAACAAGGTTCTTCGGTGGACAAGCGGATTACCGGCTTTACTGGCGGTTTTCGTTCAATCAGCGGTCTCGGCATTAACACACAAAGTATCGCGTACCGCGAAGGTGGATACAACACCACCATTCACCAGGTACCTGGTATGACAACATTCAACCCAATCACTATGGACCGTGGAGTTATCTTTGGTAACAACCAGGCTATTGATTGGATGCGTACACTGTTTGCAGCAGCAGCCGGAGACGGAATTGCTTTGACCAGTGGTAAAGACTTCCGTTGCGATATCAAGATTTATGTTCTTGATCATCCAGCAGCAAGTAACGCAACAGCAACCGCAAGCGGTGAAGGTGGATCAAATACTCCAAAGATGGGCTTCCATGTGCACAACGCATGGATTTCAACTTTGAACTACTCTGACCTAGATGCTGGCGGAAACAACCTTATGGTCGAAACCCTTGGACTTGTCCACGAAGGACTTTCGGTATTCTTTACCAATGGAACCGGTGGATACGACCCAGTAAGGCCGGCAGCACTCTAAACAATTAGGAGACACAAGACGTGGCAGAATTAATTTCAGATCCAAAAGTCGTTAACCAAGCGGTCAAAGCTTTAGCAGCGGAGCCTGTTGTAAAAGTAGAAACACAGGCTCCGTCTGATACCGAGGTCGCACTTCCCGGTGGATATATCAATCGGGAAGGCGCCTTGGTCAAATATGTTGAGGTTAGAGAGTTAAACGGCGCAGACGAAGAAGCTGTTGCTAGAGCAGGAACTACTGGTCGTGCTTTAAACACAATGCTTCAAAGAGGTCTGGTCAGTTTAGGTATGGAGCAAGCGTCTAAGGAAGACTTAGAAACTCTTCTTTCAGGCGACAGAGATGCGATATTAATTGGAATCCGTAGAGCAACCTTTGGAAACACAATTGATTTCACAGGCACTTGTCCGTCCTGTAGAACAGAGCAAACTTTAACTCTGGATCTAACCAAGGACATTCCAATTGTCGAACTAAAAGATCCAAAAGAAGATCGACTCTGGACATATGAGTCTAAGTTGGGAACAGTAGTTGTTGGACTTCCTACGGGAGTTACACAACGTCGTTTGCTTGAAAACAACGACAAGAACTCAGCTGAACTAAACACAATCCTTTTGGCAGGTTGCGTTGCTTCAATAAATGGAAGCCCATCTATCGGAGCATCTACGGTCTTGAAACTAAGTTGGAAAGACCGTGAAGCAATTGTCCAAGAGATTCTTGAACGTAACCCAGGCCCACGCCTTGGGGAGGTGAAGAAGGCATGCGAGGCATGCGGTGAGGATATTCCTATGCCGTTGACCTTAGCTGCTTTGTTTCGCATATAAGCACGAAGATTACGAAAACTTACTGGACCAATTTGAAGCACTAACTCGAGCATACCCCGGCTGGACTTTGACAGATGTACTGTCACTGTCTTTCAGAGAAAGAAAGAACTGGCTCGAACGAGCCATTAACAGACGTAGGAGTTAGTGTTGGCTAAAAAAAATACCGGCACAGCCATGGGAACCAGTGGCGGTGGTGGCATTTTCGGTCGCAAAACCGAACTTGTTGCCGATCTTACGTCTGCCTTTAAACAGTTAAATAAAGAGCTTGAGCGCACCCGCGATTTATCGGCGGAGATATCTAGAAACTTAAAAGGCTCTTTCCCTGGTGGCGGTTCAGGCAATCTTCTCAATGGAAGTATGGGAACTTCCACGGGAACAAAAACTGCTACAGAAAATGATGGAAGCCAAGGCGGTGGCTTTGGAGGATTCCTAAAGAGCGCTGGCGCAGCGTTACTAAAAGGAACTGGCAAAATTGCTCTTGCTGGATTGCAGGGCATTCCTACAGTTGAACAATCTTTTGAACAAGATTTATTAAGATCCCGTTTTGGTTTCTATGGTGGAGCCAATGCCAACGCAACTCAAATGCGAATGGCTCGTCAAGGAACTACTACTGATACTTTAGACGCAGCCCGCGCCACAATGCTTGGCGCAAGCATGGGCATAATGCCTGGCTTAAAGAACTTTAATCAAGTTGGTCAAAGCGCAGCAGCAATATCTAACTTAATGCCAGGTGTTGGTCTATCTGGAGGTATGCAGGCTACAGCTGCGTTAAACCAAGGACGTAACGTAAACATGCTTCGCATGATTGGCGTTAACGTTCGTGGCGCAGATGGAATGATGCGTGGATTCCAAGACATTGCTAAAGACCTTTGGAAAGTACTTAACAAAGGTAAGACTGGCGAAGGTGCAATCACTAAAGAACAAATTTCGTTCTCATTGCAACCTGGTAATGCTCTTGACTCAATGCTTAACCAATATTTTGGCAATGACCCAATCCTTCGTCAATCAGTTATTTCAGAACTTATGCTTCTTGCTGGAACTGGTGGTAAAGGATCCTCTCTAAATAAAGCGACTTTGGCTCAAGAAGGCGCAACCACTAGTGCCGTTTTAAGTACAAGCGATAAAAACGCAGCATCGTTAAATGCTACTCAAGCAGTTGCCCCATCTGTTCTAAAAGGATTTGAAGCTGCTAATGATCTTCTTGCAGCGGCAAGCAATAAAGTTGCCGACATAGCAAGAGATGCGGGTTTAATGGGAGATGCGTTCCGTAAAATTCTTGAAGGTAAAGGTTTTATTGACACAATTGGAGCATCAGGTAATGGTGCTGGCGCAGGAATCCTTGGAGTACTTGGTGGTGGCGCCGCAATGATGGCTGGAAAAGCTTTTGGCGGAATTAAAAATTTATTTGGTGGTGGCGGTGGTGCAACAGCAGCCGGTGGAGCCAAGGGCGGTTTGTTTGGAAAATTTGGCAAGTTCATGCCAAAAAGTTTCTTGGGAGGTTTAGGAAGAGCTGGTCTTGCTGCTGGAGCTTACGCTGGACTAGATAAAGTCCAGGATTGGTTAAACGAAAATTATGCTGGACCTGAATTTATTAGAGATATTGGAAATTTTGCTTTTGATACTGGACAAGGCGCAGCTACTGGATTAGTTGCTGGAGGTCTTCCTGGAGCAATTGCTGGAACTGCTGTAGGCGCTGTTCAAGGTGGAGTTGGAATTGCTAGAAACAGCAATCCTGGCGGTAAAGGTGGCGGAGAGGGCGCAGGAGCTTCCGGCTATGTAATGCCGTTCCAAGGAAATTACTCAATTACAAGTCCGTTTGGTGTAGTTCGTCACTTAATGTTTAATGGAAAGAAGAGCCCATCCTACGGAGAAGGTCACGGCGGAATTGACTACGGTTTGCCAGAAGGCACTCCAGTTTTTGCATCCGCTAATGGTGTTATAGAAGCAACACCTTATGACGCTCCTGGTTTTGGAAATTACATAAAGCTTGTTACAGAAGATGGGGCACAACTATTTTATGGCCACTTAAGTAGCAAGATAGCTACTGGTGGAACTCGTGTTAAAGCTGGAGACCTTGTTGGTTATAGCGGAAACTCTGGACAATCTACCGGAGCCCACCTTCACTTTGAGGTACGCAAAAATGGTCAAAAGATGGATCCAAGCGCATGGCTTGCGGGCGCAGGAACTCCGTCTATTGTTGAGGGAGCACAGCCTGCACCTAGTTCAGATCTAGTAATGAGCCGAAATCCATCGGGTCTAATTATTGGTTCTGGTGGTCCTTCTATTGTGTCTTCAACTGACATGGGATCAATGACAAATGCTCAATCCCATGGAGCAACAGTTAATTATGGCGGAGTAACGGTAAACTTCCATATGCCTGAAAAAACAGCGGCAGATGCAAAAGAAATTGCTAGGGAAGTTAAAAAGATTCTTAGTGTGGACAATATAAGAGAAAAGGCGGTGTCTAAGTAATGCCAATTGAAGGTATCACGTTTAGCACAACTACAGCACCTCAAAATTATGGTACTCAGTACCCTAACGCAACTGCCGAAGATGAGGCTGAAAGAGCACGTTTTAGAAGGCTAACAGAAGGTCAAAAAGTACGTGCGGCTGAAGAACAAAAGAAAAAGAAAGATAAAAAATCAAAGAACAAAAACAAGAAGAACAAAGAAGTAAAGCCGTTAAAACTTCCAATTGATTATGACTGGAATTTACCTCCACATCAATGGAGCCTGCCTGTAAAACCAAAGATAGTTGAACCAGATCTATACATAGAGCCGGGCAAATGGGGTTACACAACTCCTCCCGGAGAAGTTCCTGAAAAGTACAGACGCGGTCGTATCTGGTGGTACTACAACGCTAACAACACATACGTTACGGCTACTGGTGAAGAAAAAACTCAGAGTACTGGTAAAGATAGAAGAATTGGTTTTCAATTTATGTGGAACCCAGACACCTTTAGCACTTCTGTTGCGCTTAACACCGAAGTTACTCCGCACCCTGCAGACATCTTTGCTTCAGTAGCCGGAGCCTTCCCAAGCGGGGAAACTCTTTCTTTACAGCTGCGTTTAGATAGAACTAACGATTTTGCTTGTATGAAACATTTGCTACAAAAAGAGTTTGACCTACAGTTAGATCAAAGGTCTGGGTCTGCAGCAACGTTTGAAAGAATGGCTGAGTTTTACAAAACTGGCTTTTTTGCAGAAGCAGACGCTGGAAAAATTTCTGACAAAATATTAGACCTTGTTAACTATGGAACAGTTGCTGATTTAGAGTATCTGTATAAAGCGGTTAACGGACCTGATTGGAAGAGTATTACCGGTCGTTCTACTGGAGATATTGGTTACCTAGCTGCAACGCTTTTGCGTGTTGATATTGGTCCTTTGTCTTACGTAGGGTATATAAACAACCTAAACGTAACTCATATTGCTTTTGCTCAAGATATGACCCCAATTAGAACAGACGTAAGCATCGCTATGAACCTTATGGCTTCTGCTGGTATTGCATCTGTTGAAAAAACTGCAGCGGCCATTGCGCCAACGAAGTAGGAGTAGATATGTCTATATACCAAGGATCTAGATACGAGTTTTCGGTAGTTGATTTTATATCTATTGCAGAAGACTCTGATGCTAACGCTGTTGTGTTTTACGAGTTTGAGGATATTGGAACAATTTCTTACAGAGAACATACCTACAAACAAGGCGAGCGCCTAGATAACATAGCGTTTGATTTCTACCAAGACCCAGCCCTTTGGTGGATTATTCTTGATGTAAACCCAGAAATTGTTGACCCTACAAATATAAAGCCGGGAACTGTTATTAGGATTCCTAATGTATAACTTTGTTGGTGTTGATTTTCCTAATGCAAAGGTACCGCCTGCTCGAGTTCATTCTATGACCTTTTGGCAGGAAAGATACAAGCATGACTTTGGGACAATTCAATTTAGAGACTGGGACGTTGATTACGATGATATTCGCCCCGGCACACCTGTTTTAATAACCCTTGCCGGACAAAATGGAACACAAGAGCTTAGTTGTTACGTGCACCACATTGAACCTCACGTTACGCCCGGTAAACGTTTTGTTGAAGTACACGTTATTGGCGCGTCTTACTTCCTTAAAAAAACTTCTCAACAAGTGTACGTAGAGCAAACAGCGTCAGACATAGTTACTGCAATTGCTAAAAGAAATAACTTTGCTTACGACGTAGACGCACACCCTCGCGTTTACCCTCAATTTTCTCAAGCCGGTCTTACCGATATGGAGACCATGGTTAAGTTAGCAAAACAATCTGGTTATTTTTTAAGAGTAACAAATACTCAAATCTATTTTCACTCAATGACTAAATTGTATGAAGAGTTTAGAGACAACGCTCCTACCTTTACTTTGCGAGACGCAGCTAGACCTGAGGGATCAACCCTTTATTCTTTTGAGCCTTTAGTTGGAGAAAGCCTTGAGTTTGAGGACGGAGAATACAAATCAGCAACTGCCGTATCTGGCGTTGATGCTTTTACTGGAAAAATAATTAAACTTACAAATCAAAAACGACCAAAGGCAACAAGAAAAAAGGCTGAGCCTGAGTTCTTCGATCGGTTTGCTTCAGGAGTAGTCGCTAACGATTACTCTGTGGCTGACAATGAATCTAAGGCAGTAGACCAAAGAACTAGATTTCCTTATAGAGCAAAAGCAGAAGTTCTTGGGGACTCCACTGTATACCCAGGTATGCCGGCTTTCTTTGACGGATTAGGTAATACTTATTCTGGTTTTTGGGTAGTACTAAAAGCAAAACATAAAATTGTTTCTAATTCTTATAACTCCTATATTTACACAACAACCCTAACTGTGGGAACGGACTCACTTGGCACTGCAACTCAGGGTAAAGACAACAGACTTGTAGAAGTACCTTCAGCCAAAGCAAAAAGAAATATTAAAAAGGGAGTTCGTCAAACTAATAAAAAACCAAAGAGTAAATTAAAAAAGGGTACAAAAAATCCTGGTGTTAAGTCTCAAACAGGTTTTGGTAACATAACAAATAGGTCTAAACCTAAGGTTGCTAATAAAACAATAATTGCACAAAGATGGATAAATACAGCCGGCAATTTAACAAAAGCACAGTCTGTATCGTCTAGACCTAAAACGGTTGTTAATAAGTTAAGGAGAACCGGTGTCCTCTGATAATCGTTTTTATGGTATCTATCGTGGGGTAATAGCGGACGCAGACGATCCGTTAGACCTAGGTAGAGCAAAACTTTACATACCTCAAGTGCTTGGCGAAGCCGTGACCGAATGGGCCTGGCCTGTAGGTGGTGCAATCAACCAAATTAACTACCCTTATGGAACTTTTTACACAACAGGAGATCAGGCTATTGGGGTTAATACCCCTACCTTAATCAACACTAGTTGGGTTGAGGGAGACGCAAATAAAACGTATTTAGATGGGGATAAAATATATGTGGAAGAAACTGGAGATTATTTTGTTCAGTTTTCTTCTATGCTTACTAAAACAAACGCTAACTCTGGGACAGCTAATATTTGGTTTAGAAAAAATGGTGTAGATATTCCTGATAGCAATACTAAAATTACATTAGCTGGAAACAATTCTGAAATTACAATGACCGTAGCTCTTATTTTAGATTTAGACGCCGGGGATTACATTCAATTTGTTGCATCCGCAAGCAACACCAATACGTTTATAAGTTCTGATGCCGCAGGGGTAGGTCCCGCTACGCCTGGCATTATTGCTACTGTAAGCTTAATTGGTAAATATAAACCGAGACCAAACACCCCGGCTTGGGCTATGTTTGAAGGCGGAGATCCAAACTTTCCTTTATGGGTAGGAGTATTTTAATGGGCACAGCCATATCGCTTCCTTTTTCTTTCAATGCCTCAGGTGCCATCAACACAAACAACCTAGAGTCTAAACAGTGGGCAGACCGGGTATTTGGAGCAATCTTTACTCGATTTGGGGAAAGACCAATGAGACCAAACTACGGCAGCATTGCGACCGACGCATTGTTTGAACCGGAAGGCTCGGTCATTGATTTTGTACAACAGACCATCACTTCTTCTTTTGGAGAGTTTTTGCCTGAACTAAAGCTCATTAGAGTTGAAATTGAAAAAGAACCTAACCAAGGATTAAGTGACCTAGTACTGACAGTTTCGGTAGAATATAGGTTGCCAAATAAGCAAGTGGACACCATAACCACCAAAATCGGATCTTTCACCAGAGCCGGAGAGTTAATTGAGGAGATTGAGTAATGGCTAATTTCATACCTCAGATTGACTATACCTCTAGAGATTATGACTCTATTAGAGAAGATCTAGTCAACTTAATTCCTCTATACGCGCCTCAATGGACAACCCGTGACCCCGCTGACTTTGGAATCATTCTTTTGGAAATGTTTTCCTATCTTGGAGACCTTCTTAATTATTACATTGATAGAGCGGCTAATGAGGCGTTCTTGTCTACAGCAAGCCAACGCCAAAGCATTCTAAATATTGCTAACTTGCTTGGATACACTCCAACTGGAAGCATTCCAGCAACAGTTACTCTTACCTTTTACAACAGCACCAACGCTGCAATTGTCGTACCAGCATTAACTCAAGTAGCAACTACAACAATTGTTAACGGTGTTACCACTCAAGTTATATTTGAAACAAATTCTGCTGTTACTGTGCCAGCTGCGGTTGGTTCTACTAGCGGTCAGGCAAACGCAGCCGCTACACAGGGTCAAACAATAGTAAACGAAGATGTTGGAGACTCAAACGGAACTTCAGATCAAGAGTTCATACTTGATAACACTCCTGTTATTAATAACAGCATATCTGTAACGGTTAACGATACTGTTTACATTAGCGTCCCGTATTTAATTGACGCCTCTGGAACAGATGCTGTGTTCTACAGCGTAACTGATGCCGAGGACGTAACCAAGATTGTATTTGGTGATGGTGTAAGCGGTCGTATTCCTCCAGCAAACTCTCAAATTTTAGTTACCTATCGAGTAGGTGGCGGAACTATTGGAAACGTAAACTCCAATACATTAAAGAACATTCTTACAAACTACTCTCCTGGACTAACTGTTAACAACGCAGCGGCTGCTTCTGGTGGAGCTGACGCGGAATCAACTGACTCAATACGTGTCAATGCTCCAGCCAGCCTCCGAGTACAAAACCGTGCCGTGTCGCTAAAAGATTATTCAGATCTTGCTTTACAGGTATCGGGTGTTGCTAAAGCCGTTGCAACATCAGAGGTTTACACAAGCGTCAACCTTTATATTGCACCATTTGGAGACCCTGGGCAAAACGGTGGAGTTTTGACACAGGTGTTTAACCAACTTGGTAATGAAATTCAACGATTCTTTGTTGATAAAACTCCGCCAAACGTTAGCGTTACTCTATTTCCGCCAACATTTGTTGGAGTAAATATAACTGTTAGCGTTACAGCACTTGCTCAATACAAGCAGAGCGTAGTAAAAAGAAATGCTGAAAGAGCGCTTCAAGAAATTTTGGCTTTTGATAATGTTAATTTTGCCGATCGTATTTCTCTTCACTATGTGATTGAAGCGTTGGCAAATGCCCCTGGAGTGGCTTATTCAAACGTAACCTTATTGGCTAGAGCTGATGGTGCTCAATCAGGCACTAATGATGCTGTGTTTGTTGTAAGTGAAATTCCAACAGCGGGGACAATTACTGTAACCGTCAGTGGCGGAATCGTAGGTTAGGAGAGATATGGCAGCCAGTTATCCAGGTGCGGTACGTCCCTTTGTTAACAAAACAAACGTTGTTGACATTATTGACGCAGCTCACCCAAATTCATTACAAGAAGAAGTTGTTGCTATTGAGAGCACAATTGGTTTAAACCCAGCGCTTTCAACAGCCCCTTCTCCATCAGGAACTTTTTCAGCAACAGCGACTCAATACACCACTCTTGTACAAAGATTGGCAAATATTGAAACCGGTATTGTCGCGGATGTGCATACGCAGTATGTTAGAAAAACAGGTAACGAAACAATCGTTAACGGAACTTCTACCAACGTAGCATTAGTTATTAGAGGGGCGGCCAGTCAAAGCGCAAATCTATTGGAATGGCGTAACTCGTCTAATACTTTGTTAGCAAGCGTTTCGGCAAGCGGCGTATTGTCGGTCCCATCTGTATCAGCGCCAGAAACAGACCACGCTTTACTTCTTGGCATTTTAGGGTCGTAATAAATGGCACGCTATGGCGTTGATTACTACGGTTTAGTTGCGTACGGATCAGACTCAACTTCTTTTGTTGAGTTTGACGCATCCCCGTTTACAGCGACGCCTATCGGCTATCAAAAAATTCGTCTTGAATGGACCTCTCCTTCTGGAGACTGGTCAAGAATTCGTTTAGTCCGTAACACCTATGGATTCCCTTTGTCTGTGGATGATGGTGCTGTGGTTTACGATGAACCTAAAAGCTTTGACGTAGGTGTATACGATGACACTGGTCAAATTCCGGACGAAATTGGTTTAAAACCAGGAATTGCTTATCACTACAGTCTTTTTGTTTTTGATACTCAAAACGAAGTTTGGGTAAAAGCCGGTAACGCTTTTGCAATTTCTATTAAAGACTACGGAACTTTTGATTATCTATACAACGCCATACCTGGAATTTACAGAACAAATAACTTAAAGGTTATTACAGATACTGGGGCAAATGAAGACCTCGAAGACTTTTTAAGAATTTTTGCTGTTGCTTTAGACTTGTACAAGACTAACGCAGACCTTGTTCGTCAAACATACGATACCTCAGTAGCGTACGCCCCAATCATTCCTGTAATGATGCAACAATTTGGTTTGGCTTTTGAGCCAGAACTTGGATTACAACAGTCACGTATTCTTTTGCGTAACGTTGCTTATATTGACAAATCAAAAGGTAGTTTAGAGGGTATTGAAAATTTTATTAAAGCTTTTACTGGATACGATCAAATAACTACACCAAGCAAAAACATCATGCTTGATTACAATGATTCTTCTTTTGAAGAGTCTGTTGGTCGTTGGGCATCAATTGCTAGAGCAACTCTTGATAGAGTTAACAATGCAGTAGTTGCTCCGTACGTAGAGTCTACATTACCTTCCCTTTTCCCAAACAAAGCTACTGGTGCTCTAAGAGTTACCTGTGGTTCTGGTGGTGACGCAGAGTTTGCTTGCGGACTTAGCGCACCTAAAACACGTGGCATACCTGTAAAAGAAGGTTTTGTTTATACGTTCTCTATTTACTCAAGAGCAGCCTCAACAACAAGAGGCATTTACTTAGATATACGTTGGTTTAATCTATACGGACAAGAACTGTCTCGTGCTGGCGAAACTAACTGGACAAATTCAGCCGGTGGTTGGACTCGTGGTTCAGTGACCGACACGGCGCCCGTTGATTGCTTTTTTATGGTTCCAACAATTCGAATTCAAGGATCTGCAACTAGTGAAGTTCATTACTTTGACGCAGCTCAAGTAGAAGAAAGCTCAATTGGCGTTACAGATTTTGAAGAGGCTAGAGGAATTAACATTACTTTAAAAGCCACAAGAGTCAACGAACTTGAAAACCCTGGGTTTGACACAACAATAACTCCTTGGGTTGTTACCGGCGCAACTGGGACTAGAACAAATACAATTAAAGATACGGATAGAAATAGCGCGTATTCTTTAGCATTAACTTCTACGACAAATGACGTAGTTGAAGTTTCTTATAACAGATTTATGCCTGTGTCTTCAGGATTTTGGTACAGCGCAAGTGGTTACATAAGAACAGGTTTTACAGGAGATAGAGCAGAAGATCGTTTAGGTAACTGGGTTATTTCTTGGTATGACTCTAACCAAACTCTTATTTCTACAAGCACTGATTCCGCTAAAAACTTAACCGAGTTCTATAATGTAACTGAGTACTACAGAACTCAAGGTATTTTGACGGTATATACATCAGAAACAACAAGTCTCGTTGCTGGTCAAGACGTTCGTCTTTTAGACTTTGATGATCCTTCTTTGGATGGAGAATATGAAGTTCAATTTGTTTCTGGAAGGTTCTTTCAAGTGGTTGCAGCGGGACCTGACATTGATTTAACGGAAGTTAATCCAGGAACATATGTTCAAGATTTAAAACTTGATTTTGTTAGAAACTCATATTCTGCGCTTTCCCCAACAAACGCGGCTTACGCCAAAATTAAATTTGTTTGGGATAACCCTCTTAACGGACAAATTATCCATTTAGACAGTTGTATGTTTGAGCGCTCAACAATTGCAAAACCATATTTTGATGGAAGCACAGGATTCAGCTCAACTTCAGACCTTGTGTGGGAGAGTAGCCCCTACGAGTCTAGATCTCACTACTACAAGAACAGAGTTGCTACTCAACTACGCTTAATTGCTCAATTACCTAACTACCTAGTTCACGGAACTCCTTTCGTAATTAGGCTGGCTCAACCCGAGGAGTAGACGCCGGTTAAAAAGTCTGTGTAGTATCCACCGCCTAGGAGGATCACATGGGATCATTTTTAATAGTTGCTGGAAACAAAGAAACTACACGGGTAAACGTAGAAGCCCTTTTAGAAGACTATTTTCGAGGCAATGGCAAGGACTTCAGATTAGTTCTTCCGTTTTACGATAGACCAAGTCAGGGTCAGATATGGGCTCATCAATTAGCCCATGACTTAGGGATACCTAGCTTGGTGGTTGCTCCAGAGAACGCTTTGTTGATTGGACTCAATACGTCCGATTTGCACCATTCGTCGGATCCAATACAGGCTACGGTAGAACTGGCTGGAACCGCTGAAAACGGCTCTGTAGCCTTTTTGCTTTGGACTGAGGAAGACTCGAACACGGTCGCACTACAAACAGCCCTTAAAACGGCTTCTGTGCCCTGCTACGACCTTTGCCTAGGTTTGGTAGAGATATCGGCTGGGAATGCCATTACACCGTCTCTAAACGCCCCAGAAGCCCCAAAGGTGGTTATTGAGGAAGACGACCTAGCCTCTCGCATTGCGGTCAAGGTTGCTGATATCGTCCTCGCCCAGTTAAGGGACTCAGGGGTCATTAAGTGAAAGACATTTCAGCCAAGGCATACGGCTTTTTGGTAGCCATCTACCAGCATGGGTTAAATATCTCAGCTGAGTCCATGATGGATCACTTTGGCGTTGGACGTAGAGCAGCGCTAAGCGGTTTGAAAGAGTTGCGTGAAAACAACTACATAAAAACAAACCTGCTTAGAGTTGAAAACCGAATTGTGACAGCGTCTAAACTAACCAAAAAAGCAGAGCGGTCTATGTTTGGGATTCCACGTTTTGTGGAGTCACATAATGCGACTGCTATTACACGGAATAGGCTAATAAAGCAGAATAATAAATATTCTACTGTTATAAGTAATAAACATTCTTTGGCGGAGCCAAAGGAAGAGTTCAAGACTATGGAAATCGAGGTGAGCGATATGGGATGGGGAGGATTATTTGATTCGACGTCCGATCCGACCGCCGAACTTAAGGAAGAGCTGGTTAAGGACCAGAAAGTTAAAAAGGCTGAGTCAAAGGCGGCCAGCGATAAAAGAAAATCTGACCAGACTAAGGCTAGGCGAGAGCTTCAAGGTGAACGCAAGACTTTTAGAGAGCGTAACCTGATGGAAGATTGGCGAGTGGTTGACGTTTGTTATGAGTTTGCTGATCGCATCGACCAGCACTTCCATATCGAACCTTGGAAAGTAAATCAAAGCCAGTTCTCTGGGGCACTTGCTGGATTACGTAGTCGTCTTGGCACTAACGGCGAACTAGAAGTTGCTGTTATGGATATATTCTTTCGCCAGATAAACATAAAAGATTACAAAGACGCTGAGGTTCTTTGGAGACTTTACATAAGTCGGTTTGCATCCTTGATTGGTGAGGTTAAGATGTCCCAAGTTACTGAGGAGACTCAGAAGGTTGCAGAGGAATCAATGGCTAGAGCGATGAGGGAGTTCGGAAACATTGTTTAACGTAAACGATTTAAAACTTCGTAGAAATACTTGGATTAGGTCTGCAGGTTTGCCGTCTCATTTAATTGGTTGGGAATTATCTGATTGTTTGGAAGTTTCGGAAAACACTTTAAGCATTGTAAAAGGCTGGCTTCATAAGGTTCAGTCAGGAAAAATTATTGATGCTATTGGAGAAAGAACTTGCGGTAAGGGTTTAGCGTTTTACGGAAGTCCAGGTAACGGCAAAACAACTTTAGCAGCTTCAATTATTCAAGAGGCTATGCGTACTTTCTCACAAGACGTTTTTTCTTTAAACGACGCACGCCCCTGCTACTTTATAACTTACGCATCTTTGGTAGATCTAAAGGGTTTAACCATGGAAGAGTACGTAGATGAATCTACTCAAAACCTTTTTGCAGGCATTATGGGAGAGCACAAAGATGAGTACCGAAATATAAAGATTTTGGTTTTAGATGATGTTGGGCGTGAGCATCCAAGTGGAAGCGGATGGAATAAGAATTTATTGCATCACGTATTGAGAAGCCGTTTTAACAGAGGGCTTCCTACCATCGTAACTTCTAATATTTTGCAAGAAAAGTGGCCTGAATGGTACGGTGAAGCCACAGGTAGCTTTACCCATGAAGCATTTGCCAATATTGAACTAAAATCGGAGAAGGGAGACCTCAGACGAATATGATGGAGTCATCAGTGGAGCAGAGCCGACTTATACAGATCTTCTTAAGTCCTGCTGCCAGCCCCGGTCCTTGCATCTTTGAAGTTAGCAGTAATAACGGAAAGTTGTACTGCACCTGTCCAGGTTTTAACGGACGGTCAACTTGCAAGCACACTCGATTTGTAAAAGCTCGTATTGAGTCAAATGGTGGAACTTATCCGTTAGAGATACTAAAGTCCGCCACCCCTACAGACGCAAAGGTAGCCGAGTCTTCTCCAGAAGCATTTAGAGACTTTGTAATTCGTTTTGCAAAGATAGAAGTTTTTTAAATGCAGTTTGGGGATATCAGTAACGATATACCTAAGCGTGTAATTGTTACTACTAACGTTTTTGTTTTGCTGGAGTATGAAAAACTTCCACGCAAATATAAATTATTTAAACAGACGCGCAAAAAAGTTTCTTTTAAAAAAGAAGTCTTAAGCAAGTTGTACTTGTGGGGAATGCAAGTTCCTTACACGATAGAACTAGCCTCATTTGACTTGTCACAAGAAGAACTGCAAAAATTGTTTGATACGTTAGATGAGTACGGAACCAATCCTTTCAGGTATTGCGTTGCTTACACATCTGTGGAAGATTTGGTTAGCCAACTTCCGTATAGACCGGAACTTTTGGGTGTCATAGACATGCCAAGCCGTCTGTTACGGTACGGGCACTGGGGAATGGATATAACGAGGTTATGAATAACGAAAAACGTTTATTAAGTAAGGCGATTGAAAGTCGTGACCTTGTACCTTTATTTGATCGTCAGGTTAATCAATCTTGGTTCTCAGATGAAAACGATAAAAAGATTTGGGTGTTTTTAAGAGAACACCACAGCAGATATGGCGAATGCCCCAGCCTAGAAGTTGTTAAAGAAAATTACCCTTCTTTTGAACTTGCTCCAGTAACTGATTCTATTGATTACATTCTTGATTCGTTAGTTTCTTCGCGTCGCAGAATAACTACTGCCAATATTCTTAGAGACGCTATCGAGAAGTTAGATAGGGAAAACGACCACGAAGCTGCTGTTAGAGTTCTTGAAGCCGGTATTGTCCAAATGGACGATCAAGGTTTTTCTAAAAGCAACGACGTAGATATTACGCAAGAGCCGGAACTAGATAGACGTTGGGAACGGTATCAACGCCGTAAAGAAATACCAGACGGTTTGCTTGGGCTACCTACAGGTTTTCCTACTATTGATAAAGTAACTAACGGTCTTCAACCAGAACAATTGATTGTTATTACCGCTACCCCTAAAACAGGTAAATCAACTGTTGCTATGCAAATTGCCATTAACATCCACGTAAACTCGGATGTAACGCCTATGTTCTATTCGTTTGAGATGAGTAACAGAGAGCAAGAAGATCGTTACGATGCAATGAGAGCAAGAGTTTCACACCAGCGTTTAATCACAGGAACACTTACACCTGACGAAGAACTTAGATATTCTCGCCTAGTTATTGAACGAATGAGAGAAGACAAAAACAAGTTTTGGTTGGTTGATCAATCTTCAGGAGCCACTCTTTCTCAGGTAGCTGCAAAACTACAAACACATCAACCTGGAATTCTTTTTATTGACGGTATGTATTTGATGATTGATGAGCAGACTGGAGAATCTAACACCCCACAAGCTTTAACTAACTTAACTCGTGGATTTAAAAGATTGGCGCAGAAGTACAGTCTTCCTATTGTTATAACTACTCAGTCTCTTGATTGGAAGAAAGGCAAAGGCGGGCGACTAACCGCTAACTCTATTGGTTACTCATCATCTTTCTATCAAGATGCAGACGTTATTTTCGGTCTAGAAAAACCTGAAGATAGTGTTGATGAAACTCGCATTCTTTCCATTCTTGCCAGCCGTAATTCTGGTCCAGGATCTACATTCCTTGCTTGGGGTTGGGACTCTGGAACATTTCGTGAGATGTCAGGTGAAGACCTATGACACCAGAAGAGATGGAAGATTTTTTACATGGTCTCGGTATTGAGACATACGGCGCTCGCGGTTCTGAAGTAAAAGCGCTTTGCCCTGGGCATTTAGATAGAACAGGAAAGCCCGATAACAATCCCTCTTGGTCTATTAATTCTGATACCGGAGCACACAATTGTTTTTCTTGTGGCTTTCGAGGAAGCCTTCAGTATTTAGTTTCTTACATGAATGGCATTCCTATGGAAGAAGCTGGAGAGTGGGTAAAGACAACCACTAGCGATCTTGCTAAACGTTTAGAGCGTGCCCTAGCTCCTAAGAAAGTTGTTGAGAAACCAGAGATTGATATAACAGAAGCAAACTTGGCTGCTTACACCACTCCACCAAAGGAGATATTACTTAGTCGTGGAATAACAACAGACTCCGCAATTAAGTATGGAGTTTTGTACGATTACAGAAAAGACTTATGGATTATTCCAATACGAGATGTTTTTGGAAAATTATTGGGATGGCAAGAAAAAAGTGTTAGGGGAAGATTTTTTAGAAATTACCCAGCAGGCATGCAAAAGAGTAAATCTTTATTTGGGTATCACCAATACACAGGTGGAACCATGGTTGTTGTTGAGTCGCCGTTAGATGTATTAAGGCTAGATTCTGTTGGGGTGTCGGGTGGCGTAGCAACTTTTGGAACCTCAGTTTCCATGGACCAACTTGCGCTTATTAAGGGAGCTAATCGAGTGATTCTTGCTATGGATAATGATGAGGCTGGCAAAGCAACCTCATTAGACCTGGTCAATAAAGCGCGAGACCTGTGGATGGAGTTTTGGCTTTTTGACTATTCTCACGTAGACGTGAAAGATATAGGCGCTATGAGCAAGAACGAGATCCTCCAGGGTCTTGATCGAGCAAAACATTGTTTATACGGAGATAGGAGCTTAGCGTGATTATTGGAATATCTGGGTATGCCCGTAGCGGTAAAGATACGGTTGCTTCTTTTTTAGTAGAAGAGCATGGGTTTAAACGACTTGCGTTTGCAGATCCAATTAAAGAGTTCACATTAAAAATTAACCCAATCATTGAAGGTCAACTTAGGTTACAAGATGTTGTTCAAATGTATGGTTGGGAAGTTGCTAAATCAAAAGAAGAAGTTCGTAGACTTCTACAAGAAACCGGCATGGCCGCTCGCATTATGTTTGGCGAAGACTTCTGGGTCGAGCAAGCATTTGCTGGAGCAGACCCATCAGAAGATTATGTTATTTCTGATGTTAGGTTTCCAAACGAAGCTGATTACATACGAGATTTAGCCGGTGCTGTTTGGCGCATTAATCGTTGGGGGGTTGCTCCAATAAATAAACATGCATCTGAAGTTGCAATGGATATGTACCCGTTTGATTACGTTATTGATAACGATGGTCCGTTAAGCAAACTTCAGTTTATGGCTAAAAAAGGAATAAACTCCTACCTATACAACGGTGCTAACGTCAATCGATGACATTTACGGGGACGCTTTTACCTTATCAACCTGAGGCGGTTGAGAAAATGACTGACCGCCATAAGGTTCTTGTTGCCTATGATCTTGGGCTAGGTAAAACCGTTCTTACTATTGCAGCGGTAGAACAATTGATGGATTCAGGAGAAATAACTGAACCTGGGATGGTCATTTGTTTATCCAGCCTTAAATATCAATGGGCTAATCAAATAGAAAAATTTACTAACGGTACGTCTAAAGCATTAGTCATAGACGGTACCCCAAAGAAACGTCAGGAACAGTACGAATCAGCGTATAACTGGCGTGAAACAAAAGTAGATTATGTAATCATGAACTATGAGCAGGTAGTAAACGATTGGGCATTTGTAAAAAAATTGCCTAGAGGATTTATTGTCTGTGACGAAGCCACCGCTATCAAATCATTTAGATCAAAAAGATCTAAAGCCGTTAAACGAATGTCTAACGCGCCCTTTAAGTTTGCTCTAACTGGTACCCCTATAGAGAACGGAAAACCAGAAGAGTTATTTAGCATCATGCAGTTTGTAGACGATTCCGTTCTAGGAAGGTTTGACATCTTTGACTCAGCATTTATTGTTCGTAATAATTGGGGTGGAGTTCAGCGTTATCGTAATTTGCCTACTCTTCATGAGCGTCTTAAGGAAGCAAGTGTTAGAAAGTCACAAAAAGATCCAGACGTTGCGCCTCACCTACCAGATTCCATACATAATGAACCAATTCTCATCTCGCTCGATAGAAGAGGAGCCAAGCTTTACGAAAAGATAAAAAGCGATTTACTAGATGACTTAGAAGAAGCAACTGCTTTATTTGGTAAAAACTTTAATATCTTTGCTCATTACGGGATGCAAGGGTCTTCTGGAAATACTGCTGAAAATGAGTGGCGCGGAAAGATTATGGCTAAAGTTGGGGCATTGAAGATGCTTTGTTCACACCCAGATTTACTTCGCACTAGTGCCACTAAGTTTTTAACTTCTTCGGGAGAAGGTTCTTCTTACGCTAATAACCTGGTAGAAGGCGGTTATTTAGATGGAGTTGATACCTCTCCTAAACTAAAACTATTAATCCAGTACGCCAAAGACTTTTTGGAACAGGACAGCGAAAACAAATTAGTTGTTTTTGCCACGTATGTAGACATGGTAGATAAAATATCTGAGGCGCTTTCAGAATACGGAGTAAAAACTTACACAGGTAAACTAGATGCTAAAACCAAGGAGGACAACAAAATTGCTTTCAACACTGATCCTGGTATTCGTGTCCTTGTGTCTTCAGACGCTGGTGGTTATGGCGTTGATTTACCGGCTGCTAACCTCCTCATCAATTACGACTTGCCATGGTCATCCGGAGGGGCTACACAACGCAACGGCAGAATCATGCGTGCATCATCAAAATGGCCGAGCATAGTTATTCAAGATCTTTTGGTAGACGGCTCAATCGAAGTTAGACAACACGACATGCTTCAGCATAAGAATGCTGTAGCAAGCGCAGTAATCGATGGAGAGGGCATAAATGAGGCTGGAGGCATAGATTTCACACTTAGTAGCTTGAATAAGTTCCTTTTGAGCAACTATGTGTAATACAATTAAGGCATGCCAAACGCACCTAAGACCCCAACGCGTACTATCCGCGTAGCCGATGACCTGTGGGTCTCAGTCCAAAAAAAGGCCGCCCTTGAAGGCGTAACTGTCACAAGCGTGATTATTAAGGCTCTTGAAGCCTACATAGACAAAAAGGACTAATCGGACATATACAAACCCTATTGGATTTGTCGGTAGGGTCTGTTAGGTTATACCCTCTAACCACTTAACGAGAGGGATCTCAATGACACTAGACAAGAAACAACTGACCAATGAAGCTAAGCAATACAAGTCGCTTAAGGATGAAATAAAGTTCTTAACAGAACGACTTGGTGAAGTTAAAGAACGACTTAATGACGCCGTAAAAGAACTCGGCGAAGTCGATGGTCGCGGTCACATCACACTAGAGCTGGATGATGACATTAAAGTCGTAAATCAACGCAAAGTATCCAAAGTTTTGGATAACGACACAGCAATGAAGATCCTTACAGATAAAAATCTTCTTGATGACTGTGCCCCATTAGTTCGTCAAGTTGATCAAGATGCTGTTATGGCAGCTGTGTATAAAGGTCAACTAACTGAAGACGAAGTTGATTCAATGTTCCCCGCAAAGGTTACCTACGCACTGATCGTATGAGTGAAGATTTAATTGCGGAAACTTTTGGAGACCTTTACTACCCAGGTAGTAAAAGAAAACGCAGAGAACCAAAAGTAGAAGAGCCGGTAGACACCTCGTGGGATAAACACCCACGACCTACTGTGCTTCCCAATGGCAAAGAAATAGATTTGTTCACAATTGGTGCGTTAGCAATAGCCTTAGGGCGACCTGTAATAACAATCAAATTGTGGATGAAAGAGGGTCACCTGCCAACCTCTCCGTATCGATTACCGACGAAAGTCGACAAGAACGGTAAGGATCGGCAAGGAAGACGCCTCTACAGCAGGTCGATGATTGAATCAGCAATCGAGGTATTTACTAAGTTTGGCGTTTTGCACGTGAAGCGTATAGACTGGGAGAAGTACCGAAAGGTTACTGAAGAAATCGCCAAGGCGTGGGAGAAATCTCGTGCCGAGGAAACTGCAAACTGATGAAACAACTGACAAAGGAGAAAAATGGGTATAAACCCAACAGCACCGGATGTTTCGACATACGGTCAAGCAATTGACGAAGCTTCATTAATTGAGGCTCGTCCAACTAACGCAACATCTACCGCCGTTCAAGGCGGATGGGAAGCAGCAGAGAAACTTGTTACAACAACTCTTAAAGAGTTTCCTGTTGAGTACAAGCACTCAAACACTTTCCAACTAATCAAGTTCATTGATCTCAGTGGACCATTTGCTAGCTATCGCCAGCATTTCCTAAAGGATAAAGAGGGTCGCAAGTCCTATGTATGGGACGGAGTCGGCGCTTACGATCCATTGGAAACCATCCTAAAAAGCAAGCCAGAAATTAAGCGTGCTTTTTCTATTGTCAATCTGTCCGCTAAGCCATTCCAACGACAGATGATTATTGCAAGTCCAAGACTTTACAAAACGTTGCATGCTGCAGAGTTTTCGCCACAGGGTCCTTTAACAAAGAACTACTGGGCGTTAAGTCGCACGGGAGAGAAGCAACAAACTGTCTACAACTTGATGGCAGTCAAGGCTCGTGATCTTCAAGAAGATTGGGGTCTGAGTGTTGAGGAAGTCGAAGCTGCAATCGCAGGGTTCCAGCCGTTCACTATCGCCGATATCCGTCAGGATAATTTCGCTGCGCTAGAAGAACTCGCAAAGAGCCTGCTCTAAACAAATAGATGTCTGAAGGCGCTAGACGATCCCCCTAGCGCTTTCAGACCTTAGGGGACACTAAATGAATATAATTACATCTCAAGAACAATTACAGGAGATGGTGGAGTATTACCTTGGACAAGATGCCCTGGCCTTTGATGTTGAGACGGTCGGAGATCGTAGAGGCGACACTCCTGTTAATGAAGTACTTTGGATCTCTTTTGCTACTCATGGTCGGTGCGACGTTATTCCTATGGGTCATCCAAATGGTGAATTACTTGATGTAATTTACCCTTTAACGGGTCAAGGAGAGAAGCGAGTACAAGCAGGATTACAGGCAAGACCAAGCGATTATTCTCGTGACGCAAAAAAATCTACCAAAGTTTTTTCTGATCCACCTAAACAACTTTTTCCATCAGAGGTGTTTGCAGCGTTAAAGCCTCTATTGTTTGATAATAGTAAATTAACTATAGGTCACAATTTAGTGTTTGATCTTACTTCTGTGGCTAAATATTACGGGGGAGAAATACCTCCCGGTCCTTACTTTGACACAATGATTGCTTCATTTCTTTACGACAATAGAAATAAAAATAAGTGCAGTCTTGCTGAGTGCTTAAAACGCGAATTAGGTTTTCATATGGAGAAGGGCGTAGGCGCTGAGGTTGAACGTTACTCTTTTACAGAAGTAGCAAAGTATGCGTATTTAGACGCCAAATACACATTTCTATTGTGGAAGGTTGTTGCACCTAAATTAAAAGAAAGTAATGTAGAAAACATAATGGCTTTGGAAATGGATGTTCTTGCCGTTCTGTGTGACATGAAGTTAACCGGAGCACCTATAGATAGATCAGCGTTAGAAGAACTTGATACCTCTCTAACGGAAGATATTGAGAAAGCCAAAGCAGAAATCTTTAAAGTTGCCGGCAGACAATTTAACATTAATTCAAACGCTGAAAAGCAAACTTTGCTTTACAGTCCAGTATCCCAAGGTGGTAGAGGACTTAAGCAAACTTTGTTAACAAGTACAGGTAACGCATCTGTTTCATCAGAGGCACTAGAGGAGTACCGAGACAAGGACCCTTTAGTTACTGCACTGCTAACTTATGCTGACTTAAACAAGTTGCATAGTACTTATGTTGTTCCCTACTTAGGGGGAAATGTCACAAGAACAACTGGAGGTAAGTCCAAAGTTGAATACAAACAAAGTTTGCTCATTAACAATAGAATCCACTGTAACTTCATACAGCATGGAGCTGAAACCGGACGGTTCTCGAGTCGAGACCCAAACCTCCAAAACGTTCCGGCTCCGCATACCGCTCACGGAAAAGCCATTAGAAACCTTTTCCAAGCACCAACTGGTTACAAATTCATTGTTGCGGATTACTCACAAATCGAGCCTAGGGTCATCGCATCACTATCCAAAGACCCAATCATGCTCGAAAATTACAAATCCGGAGGAGATATTTACACTGCTGTAGGAAACGAGATGGGCGTTGATCGTAAGGCAGGTAAAGTTTTAGTTCTTGCTATGTCTTATGGTGTTGGTCCAGAAAAAATCTCTAGGCAAATTGGTTGTACTAAACAAGAAGCCAGAGATTTATTAGATAGGTTTTCCGATCGTTTCCCTTCAATTAACAGGTACAGAACCAAGGTATTGGTTTCTACTAAAAAACTTGGTGACAAAGATAAACCAGTTCCATATGTAACAACTGTTCTAGGTCGTCGTAGATATCTTCCTGAAATGAACTCATCAGATAAGGGAGAGCGAGCTGGAGCAGAGCGTCAGGCGTTCAACACTAAAATCCAAGGAACGGCTGCAGACGTAATAAAAATGGCTATGGTTCGAGCACACAAGCTCCTACCCACAGGGTCTAAACTTATACTTACAGTTCACGATGAACTTGTGACTTTAGCCCCGGATAACCTGGTCGAACAGTCTGTAGAAGCAATCAGAACCGCTATGGAGGGCATAAATATGCTAGATGTTCCATTGGTAGCAGACATAACTGTAGTTGAGCGCTGGGGTGACGCTAAATAATGTGGCGCAAAAAGAAACGCAAAAAACAAGATACCTTTGTAACCGAAATCCCTATGACCACCTTAGCCAGGTGGTATTTCTATGACGCCGGGTTGGATGAACCTAACAAAATGGCTTCTGTGGTGGGGATGGTCCCAGACAGCATAGAGGGCAGTGAGATGGAAGAAGAAGCCAGCGATCTGAGGATTTCTAGGGTTTTGCCTCTTATCCCCTATATAGAGACCATGACAGAGATAAACGCTAGAAGCTTTGCAGAACTTCAATTTGATCATTATTTTGAGACCCATCAGTTAGACCCTAAACAATTGACTGATGAAAAAGACGTTGTAGAAGAACTTTATAGGCAAGTCAGTTACTCGGCTTTACTGTCGGCTTTTGCGGCTGCGCTAGAGTTAGGTATCATTAGCACCGATACCGTTAAAGGAGACATTCGCACATGAGTAGTTGGTGGGCTAATAAATTAGGGACTCCGCAACCCCAAGCAAGACCAGCAAACCTTCCACCAATGCCTCCTTCTCAACAGCCAATGACTATGGCTCCACCAGCAAGACCGGCTCAACCAAATCTTCCGCAAAGTGCTGTACAAATTTCAGCGTGTCCAGAATGTCGCAGTAAAAATTATGGAAGCTTTGAGGGAGCTCGCGCTCGATGTTATGACTGTGGTTATCCGTTAAAACAAAGTGGTAGCGGTCTTGGAAAAGGAATAAGTGTCCCAAATGCCGGTCCCACACAGGCCGCACTACAAATAGAAACAGGGGGTTGGAACCCCCAAGGGATTATTGGTAAACTGGGGTAATGAAATCTATGGCGCTAAATACGGACCTCTTAAAAGTAGTAGCAAAGTTAAACAAAAAGTTTGGTGATGACACTATTGTCATTGGATCAGACATACGCGACTTATCAGAAAGATTTACTAGCGGATCATTAGCGCTAGATGTTGCTTTAGGCGGAGGATGGCCCGCCAATCAATGGCATGAAATTATTGGAGAAGAGTCCAATGGTAAAACTGCTATTGCTTTCAAAACTATTGCGGCTAATCAAAAACGCGATCCTGAATTTACAACAGTTTGGGTAGCAGCTGAGCAATGGGTTCCATCGTACGCAGAACTATGTGGCGTTGATGTGTCAAGAATTTTTGTCATCGAATCTAACATCATGGAAGAAGTTTATGAAGCGGTTATTCAAATTGTTGAAAGCAAATCTATCGATTGCGTTGTTATCGACTCCCTTCCTGCTCTTGTACCTAGTGCAGAAAATGAAAAAGAAATGGAAGAGTTCACAGTAGGTCGTGGAGCAATCATGACTAATAAGTTCTTTCGTAAAGTAGGTAAGGCATCAAAGAGAAGCCTTGTTGAATCAGAAAGACCGTTTATTGGAATTATGATTAATCAATGGCGTGACAAAGTTGGAGTTATGTACGGAGATCCTCGCACTACTCCAGGAGGCAAAGGTAAGAACTACAGTTACTTTACTCGAGTAGAGATTAAACGTGATGAGTGGATTGAAGTAGGAACTGGTGACGCTAAGCGTCGAGTTGGTCAGACAATCAAGGCTAGAACTTTGAAAAACAAGTCTGCCCCGCCATCTCAGACCGCTTATATGGATTTTTACTTTGCAGAAGGAGGATCTGTCAGTCCTGGGTCCTATGATTTTGCTAAAGAAATTGTTGCTTTAGGTATTCTAAATGGCGTAATTAAACGAGCAGGGGCTTATTACCGCTATGCCGAAAGGCAGTGGCAAGGCTCAGATGCTATGGTTGCCTCCATTAAAGAAGAGATCGACCTAAAAGAAACACTGGAGAAGGACGTTCTTGAAACCGTCAGAGCGAGCTCGAAGTACGTTGTCGAGCCGGAAGACAATGCGGAGTAAAGGACAAAAGGAGTCAAGGAAGCACGAGGAACGACTTGCAAAGAAGATCGGTGGAAAGCGTAATGCTGGAAGCGGAGCATTCTGGAGTCGTAAAGGCGATGTTAGATCCAAAGATTTGCTCGTAGAGCATAAGTGGACTGGCAAAGCCTCCGTATCCATCAAGGCTGCGGTTCTTGAAAAGATTGTCACAGAAGCAATTCTGGACGGTCGAATGCCTGTCCTTGGCTTTCATCTTAACGGTGAAAACTATGTCATGCTGACCGAAGACGACTTTTTAGAGCTGCGCCAATACTTATTGGAGTGCTCTTGTACGAAGACGAAGGCGTAGAAAAGTGGCGATACCAAGCCAAGTGTCGCGGCATGTGCTCAAGTCCCGAGACTGATTACTGGTTTCCCCCCAGAGATAAAACTAAATATAAGCCTATTGCCGATAAAGCCAAGGCGGTTTGCTTTGGCAAGGATGGTAAGGCAGAATGTCCTGTGCGAATAGAGTGCTTACTGTATTCGGACCAAAACGATGAACAACACGGCATATGGGGCGGTCTTAGCCACAGAGAGCGTAATGCTCTTAAGCGTAAGGCGACCAAGAACGGGAAGACACTCGAAGAATGGGTAAAGAAAAAGTAAGACCATCAGGTGCGTTAAAAGCATTTTTGGCGACGGATAAAAGCAGTCGAGTAATTGGTCACGTAGACAGATACTTACTTAGCAGACCTCCTTCAAATAGATCTTCATTAGTTATACATCCGTCTGAGATGGCATCCGCTTCTTGGTGTCACAGAGCTCAATACTTTTGGTTAAAAGGTGAAAAGCCAAAGCACGAACCAGTTGGACTTCGCAGAGCATTGATATTTGCTCAAGGTCACAGTATTCACAAAACTTGGCAAAACTGGTTTCATGAGATGGGCAAATTAAAAGGAAAATGGTTTTGCACCGTATGTAAAAAAGAATATTTTGGTTTACCTTCTGACCACCCAGGTAAATGCAAGTACAACGTTGTTTACGAAGAAGTTCCTTTAAGTTTTGATCCGTTAAGGATTTCCGGTCACGCAGATGGATGGCTTGTCGAATTTGGTGACCCTCTTCTGTTAGAAGTTAAATCTATTGGAGAAGGCAGTATTCGTTGGTATGCACCAGAGATTGGCATGAACAATCCTGACTTTAAAAGCATGTGGGATGCTGTTAAGGCCCCGTTTCACGAGCATATCCAACAAGCTCAGATTTACATGAAGCTTATGGAATTAATGGGTCTACCTAATGCCCCTAAAGAAGCCTTGATTCTTTATGAAGCCAAAGGTTTGCACGAGGTAAAAGAGTTTGTAATTGCAAAAAGCGATTTTGGGGTGGCTGAGCTATTTGATCACGCTGCTCAAATCATTTCAGCAGTTGACGGGGGAGTACCCCCTACATGTAATATTAACGGCGTAGCCGGCTGTAACAAATGTAGCAATTACACGGAGGAGTAAACATGGGAGAACTAGCAATCAATGTTGGATCTAGCGAATCTATTATTGATGTATTAAAGAACCAAGGTCTCAACTTCTCCACACGTATGGAAATTGCAATACCTTCCGTGCCTACAGATATAACTGAGTTAGACGACGAAGGTCTGATGAATCTATTTGCTGAACTAACTGCCTATGCCAATTTCCTATCTGCCCAATATTCTTGTGCTTTAATTGATGAAAAAAATGCAGAACAATCGCTTGATTTTCTTGAAAGTAAAAGATTTATTGCAGCTCATGAAAATAATAAAAAAGAAACCATAACGCTAACAAAGGCTCGACTATCCGCAGACCCAGAGATAATCGAAATGAGAGAGGCGGTGTCAGCTAAATACGCCTACAAAAAACTAATTGAAGTTATGGTTAACAACATAGATAGAAACACTCAATTAGTAAGTCGTGAGTTAACTAGACGCACATCTTCTTTTAATAAGAGTACAAGGATGTTCCCTTGAGACTAAAGTCTTTTGGACCCGGATACACACACGGTTCTGATCTTTATATAGGCATTGATCAGTCCTATAGCGGATTTGCTATGACTGCTTTTGCTGAAGACGGCTCTTACAAAACCACAGTTGCTAGGTTTGAAACTCGTGGCCCTGAGCGCTTAAACGAAATTGAAAACCACATAATTGAAACCCTAAACGAGTCTATGGCAAATGCCGTAGTAAAAGATGTAGCCATAGAAGGTTATGCATTTGGATCTCAAATGGCTAACATGTTAGGTGAACTTGGCGGAGTAGTTAAACTTACTTTGTATAAACTCAAAGGACTAGAGGCTGGAAAATACCCATTAATAGTCCCACCCACCAGCCTTAAGAAATACGTAACCGGTAAAGGACAAGGCACTTCAAAGAGCCAAATCCTCCTTAACGTATACAAGAAATGGGGCGCAGAGTTTACAGATGATAATGCTGCTGATTCATATGGTTTAGCACATATTGTTTCTGGAAAGGCTAAACTAAGCTACGAAAAAGAAGTTTACGATAAGCTGAACTCAGCAGAATATAGAGAGCGATAATGCCAACTTACGAATATGTATGCGATAACTGCGGTGATCGCACTACCTTTATGCGAGGGTTTGACGAACCTGAGCAAGAATATTCATGCGAGTTGTGTAAAAGTACTTTAACTAGGATTTGGACAGCGCCCGGATTACATTTTAAAGGTGGCGGTTGGGGAGGACAAGGATGAGCAAGACTCAGGATAAAAGAGCACAGCGCAAAGCAGAACAACAAGAGTTCATCAGAGCTAGGCGTATTCAACAGCTTTACTTATTTGAACAGGCACTAGAAGCGGGCGTTCGGATTTACGAGACTAATAAAGAGAAACTGTCCGAGTCAGAGATTGAGGCAATCGAAAAGCAACTAGAGGAAAATAGAGCCCTAGTAGAGAAGTTAAAAAGTGAAATCGATTCGCCAACTAAAGCCTGATTACTCAGGATCTTTGGACTATCAAGACCAGGTCCTTCATGAATGCCCTGTATGCGAGTCAAATATATGGAATATCAAGGCTTGTTTTGAAGACTATGAGATATCCACGTATTTCCTAGACATGGAGTGTGCTTCTTGTGGCACTTTTGCCAAGGCTCCAACCCCTTTAGACAAACCCTAGGTTTAGCGTTACACCCTAATAAAGACCCCTCATAATTTACGTTAGGGAGACCCACTAAACGTACTCAGAGGTTCACAACATGTCTACAGAAGAACAGATCTTACGTGTAAGCGCAGGATCAAACCCACAATCCGTTGCCTCAGCAATTGCACACAGCGTGTATGAAACACGTGGATGCAAGATCAGAGCTGTAGGAGCCGGAGCAGTCAATCAAGCTGTAAAAGCCATTGCTATTGCTCGCGGTTACACCGCTCCACGAGGCATCGATCTAGTATGCGTTCCAGGTTTTGCCAGCATCGAAAGCCATGATGGTCAGATTTCGGCCATCGTATTCGAAGTAAAAACCACGTAGTACTGGTACATTTTAATTTCAACCCTTTGGCCAAAAGAGGTAACTATGGAAGAATCAAGCAAGAGCAAGTTTGAAACTATGGGCACCAGCGCAGCTCGCGGATTCCGCAACGCTTCCGCTGAAGGCACCGGAAAAGCAAAACTTGTAAAGAAGAAGGGCGCACAAGCTGCGGACCCTTACAAGCAGGCAAAGCCTGCACGAACAAATAAAAAGGCAACTGGTAAAGCTACTTATGGCGGAATCAAAGTTTCAATGCCTTCATATGCAGCACCGGAAGCCGGAATGACCCAAGCAAATGGTCGCTTGTTCTCGGCTGCTGTTCGTCGCACTGCCCCAAACTTTAAAGAGGGCATCAGCAGTCAATCCTAGTAATACCTAGGCGGTTAGCCCCCCACCGTAAGGGGGGCATTCTATTTTGCACCCAATTACACGGCTGTGATTTAATACGTGCAATGGAGATAACACCTACGCCAACTCCCATTGCTATTAACAGCAAGGGTTTTTGTTCTATGGGTCAATGGTTGGCAAACAAAGACGATCAATTACAACAAGAAATTATTGATCTATTATCAGAATCCGCGTCAACAGCAAGTTTGCATAGGTTTTTAATAGCAAAGTTTGATGATCTTGACGTAGGATTAACCACTTTTAAATCTCACAGAAATAAATGGTGCTCATGTCAATAAAAGATGAGTTTTCTAAGTTTATAAACGCTGGTCAAGAAGGGTCAGACTCGGTAACAAAGGACATCCCAGAAGCTTGGCGTCCTAGATCAGAAATTGGCACAGATGGCGGTTTTGTAATCTCAACCCCAAGACCAGACGGAACAACCCCAGGTGCTGAAGAAATATTAAGAGAAGCAAATTTAAACCCGGAAGAGTGGGCAGTAATATCGCATAGAAGGTCTAGATGGCAAAGGTACGATGGAGAATGGTTAGAATCATTTAGAGTTAATGTAGTTCCAGTAACATCCAGTAGTTCAAACGATTATGACAAAGAAGCTTTAATTGAAAAACTTTCAACGTGGGTTCCACAAAATGTACAAAGTTTTAAAGGTGATTTGACCGCAATCTACAGTATTAGCGATACACAATATGGAAAAGACGACACTCCAGCAATCATAGATAGAGTTCTTGGATCAATAAACTCAACAGTTGAGCACCATAAGAGAATTGCAGCTCAATATGGAATCAATCAAGTTGTTCTTTCCCAACTTGGAGACTGCGTTGAAGGTATGACAAGCCAAAAGGGTAAAGTCATGGGGCGTCACGACATAGGTGTTTCAGAACAAGTACGAGTTGGTCGCAGAGTCCTTTTGTCACAGATTAAGGCTTTTGCCCAGTTAGCGGATAAAATTATTGTCCCTGTTGTTCCTGGAAACCACGATGAAGTGCAGCGCTTTTTAGTCGGTAGACCGGAAGATTCATGGCAAATTGAAGTAGTCGCTGCTGTAGCAGACGCTTGTGCAGAAAACGAATACTTAAAAGATAAAGTTGAATTTAGATTTCCAGCTAAAGATGACAGCACATTGGCAATAAAGGTGAGCGGTGTTCTTTACGGAATGGCTCATGGTCATCAAGCAAAAGACATGATTAAGTGGTGGCAAGGTCAAGCCCTTGGTCGTTGTTCAGTTGCTCAGGCAGATATTTTAAATGTTGGTCATTTCCATCACTATTACACAAGAAGCGTTGGTCCTAGATTGTTTGTTCAAAACCCAACCATGGACAATGGATCCGCTTGGTTCAGGGATAAGAGCGGTTTAGAGAGCGCCCCCGGCATAGTTTCCATGGTGGTGGGCGATGGTTTTGATCCACGCAGAGAGTTAACTGTGATTGCTTAGGCTCCCTAACTTACAATTAGAGAATGCCTAGTCCACATCAAAACGTCCAATCACTTGGCGCAGGTGGCATGTATGCCACTAATACAACCTATGGTGGTGGTGGCGTACCCGTCGCTCGTTCTGAAATGGACTTTTTGCGAATGGGTGTTGGTCGTGAACCTCAGGCCGAATATCCGAATGGTTATTTAGGAACAATTCGTAGCCGTCGAGATGATCGCGGTAGATCTTCCAGCACTTCCGATAAGGTTTTAGATGGCGTAAAGAATCGCGTTGGTCAGCGTTCTTATCAACGTGGTGTTCACCGTGGTGAGCGTATTGATCCATCAGACTATTATTACCCATCCGGGCTTGAAGCGGATCGTGGAATTAAACGTCAAATGAAAAGCGTAATGGTCAATGGAGTAAGAATGGCGCCCCGCAATGCGGATGTAGCCAAGTTAGCCCCAGCTCCACACTTACCAAACGACGGAAAAGCCGGTCCTTCGGTACGTAGTGATTCCCCATACACAATGAATCAAAAACGCATTAGTCAATTGTCTAACATGCGTCCAGGTTGGAAATAACATGGCAGGAAAATATCAAGACGGAGTTTACGCACGTAAACCTTGGGTAGCCCCAACAGAGGCGGCGTACCCTCCACAGGCATACATTGGTCCTTTTGCATCCAACATGGAACGCTTGGTAAGTCAGTCTTTAGCGGCTTACACCATGACTTCTGAAGAATTACAACAACATGTTCGACCAAACCTGCCACAAATCGAACTTTTCCCAGATAGATACGGGTATGTACAAGAAGAACTTGGTATTGAAGATATCATTGAACTTAGTGGTCGCCCGAGACAACGAAACGATTTCTCGGGAGAACCTACAACTCAAGAGTCTACAAGTCGCAACACTTTAGGAAAGGGCGTTTAAGATGGGTCGTAATAACAAAGACTTTAAGTCCTGCCCAGAATGTTATGGTCGTGGATATCTTGGTTGGGTATCACAAGATAAAAGTGATTATTCAATGGAGACTTGCCCAACTTGCCAAGGTAAAAACGCTAAGCCTTTAGAAGATCAAATCGAAGACTCATTTGAGGGGAAATAATGAATCCAAATCAAGACCAGTTCCCTAAAAGTTTAATGGGTTTTAAAAACCGAGGAATTGAACTTCCTGAAACTGTAGATTCGTTTTCATCCTCAGCGTTAGCTGGGCATAAGAAAACAAAATTTTCACAAAACGTAACGGTTATTGAGCCTAGAAATGGTGCTTTTACCGCTTTAACCCCAGAACATTACAACCAGGTAAGCACTGATCTAGTTAACATGCGTAAGTCAGGAGCAGCGGCTGCTTATGGAGCTTCAGTTGCAGACGCTCGTAGAAACAGTTCTTTTAGAGATGAACTGTCCAAAAAAGACAAAAAAACCATAAAGATAAAGAGCTGATAATGAAAGATCCAGGACTTTTAACCGATAGCACCGGCGAGGGAATGGCCGGAACTGTTGATACATCCCTAGAAACGCAACAAGATTTGAAGAAAACCTATTACAATGGGTCAAAGCCGTGTATCGAGTGCGGTATCGCTATGAACCCTGTAGAGGTTTTGCATTCGAGCGGAATGTGCCCAAACTGCACACGCCGTAACCACGCAAAACTAGTGAAAGGACGGATGGCATGACCGTTCGTAAAGCACGTTCAGAAAACGCATCCCTTCTTGAGGGAGCAACAGACGGAAAGTACCGCAAGCGCCGTCCAAACACAGAAGTCTCCGCAGGTATGGGAGATCAAATTGTTGTTAAGAACCGCTCCGGTTTACACCCATACATGAATTATGGATTTGTTAATTCAGAAGAATCAGCAAAGGTAAACCCAGCAGGTAATTAATGAAACCCGCAAAAGGTCAATTTAAAGATGCTCCATGGCCAACACCTATTGGCATGGGAGCACTTGCATCACCAGATGACTTTATTGCGGCTAAAGAAAGACAATTAGCGCATCAGCGCGAAGAAGAAGTTTTTGATAAAGGCGGAATGGCCGCTGTTAATAAACTGAGAGGTAAATAGTCATGGCAGATGAGAAAGACTCAGCAGACGTAGCAGCGGATAAATACGAAGCCGGTCGCAAGCAACGCCGAGAAGTAGGCGCAGCCATTTCACGTGAGCATGAGCTACCTGGCGGAAAAAACAACCCAATCCACAGCCGTGTTCCTGGCGCAGATAGCGATAACCCATTGCATCAGCAAATGGCAAAGCATTCAGCAGATTTTATTGCAGCCGCTACTCGAGGAGATCGAGGAAAGGCTGAGGCTGCAAGAACTGCATTTCATGAGGTTCGTGCTCGTTCTCGCGGAGTCCCAAAAGGCATGGAAGCGCCATGTCCAAGCGGTGGATGCCGTCGTGCTAACACAGAGAACGTAACTTGTGAGACAACTGGTGGTTGCAAGCCTATTGGCGGTAACCCAGTGAACGTTCGACGCCCCCGGGATTAGGTGGTAGTCTTGGCGCATGTCAACAACCGCCAAGCATTTAGACGAAGTACCAAAGGTCCTTGTATTAGCCTGTTTTAGTTGCAATACCATGGAAGAAATTTGGTATGACGATAGATATCCAATCACTAAACCAGACGGATCTTTAGGTCACGATCAAAAAAACAATCCATTTTTGCCTTCAATAGTTGAACGTCACCCAGAAAGTAAATGCCCTAAAGGGTTGTTGTTTGATGTTCCAACAGCTATTTGGCAACATAAAGACTCAAGACAACAAATTGTTGATCAATTACGTAAGGGATCACCAGGTCTTGACGTATTTAAAACTAACTTTTACGACACTAAAGCCAATTTTTCAGCCGACGCATTAGAGTGTTATAGACAACATAACAGACCAAAAGGTCAATGCCCTGACTACAAGTCAGATAAAAAGATGTTAACTCCTGACACAGCCAAAGAAAGAGTTGAGGCTGGATTAGATCCAAGCAAACTTCCTAAAGCTTATTTGTGTGATTTTTGCCCAGTTAAGTCATACAACATGAAGAAGCACAATGAAGAAAAAGGTTTGTATAACTAATGGAAGAAATTGCAAAAATAGAAAGAGCAGACACAGAGACTGCTTTTATCTTGGCAAAGCAATGGGACGGCAGTTGGTTGGTGATTACAGATATGTCCCAGGCTTTCACAATTGAACGAGAGTCCCAACGGCACGATGTAAAGACAGGTTGCCGTGAAATGTATGAGTTTTTAGCAGATGAGGATTTGGCTACCCACATAGTCAACAAACTTTCGTCCGCTAACAGGTCGGATAGCCAGCGAACTAGTGAGGCTATACGGCATGCTTTGACGGAGCGAGAGATTCTGTAACGACAGAGGGGACCCAAATTGACCACATTAGTGGCAGTTCAAGGTAACGGCTGGACCGCAATAGGTTGCGATAGTCGTGCAACTGAAGACAACGGCATGGTCATGCAACTAGCAACACCAAAGGTTGTAGAGAACAACGGATATTTAATTGCCGTAGCCGGAGCATCAAGAGGCGGTAACTTGGTCCAATTTGGTTGGAAACCACCAAAGCCAAAGTCAACTTTAACTTTACAGGCCCTAGACACTTTTATGACCAAAAGGTTTATACCAGAACTAAGAAAGTTATTTATTGATTCTGGTTTTGATATGAAGGACGACGGGGACACAGCTAGCTTTGACTCTAATTTAATCGTTTCCATTCAAGGGGTTTTATATCCAATATTTGAGGATTACTCATGGGACAGAGAAGAAAGAAACATATACATAGCCGGTAGTGGTTCGTCCTATGCCCTTGGAGCTATGTGTGCTCAAGGTTATGAGAAATGTAGGACCCCCGAACAAGCAGAGAAGATGATCCGCAAGTCAATTGAGATTGCAAAACAATGGGATGCCTTTACTGCCGGAGATATACACACCTATACCCAGCGTAAATAGCATAAAATAAAGTCATGGACTTTTACGAAGCGCTGGCCGCAAAAGCAACACCAGTAAATATAGAGCCATCACAGACTTCGTATTTTAGCGCCCCGCAAGTAGGTTTAGATCCAAGATTATTTAGAAACAATAAGTTAATACCATCAGTTAGAAATGCGGTCTTGACCGTATTGTTTAACCACTTATCCTCCAAATACCAAAGCCCATACGATTGGACTTACGCATGGTTGGCGGGTTCCGGCGTATCGCACCAGTGGGCAGCTAAAAGATGGCCAGGAGATCTAGATTGCTTAGTTGGAGTTGACTACAACGGGTTCCGTCGCGCCAACACAAAATATTCGGGATTAAGCGACAAAGAGATTTCGCAGATGTTTAATGAGCACTTTCGTGAAGAATTGTGGCCGCAAACAACAGAGTTTTTAAATACTTTTGAACTTACATTCTATGTAAACGTACAGACAGATATAAAAAAGATCAAACCATATGCGGCTTATTCGTTAATTAATGATGATTGGGTAGTAGAGCCAACAGTTGTTCAAGCACCAAACAGCGGAGATTGGGTATCTAAATCAGAGTCAGACAAAACCAGAGTTGCAGAGTTAATTGCAAGATATGCAGCAGCACTGCAACAAATACAAACGGCTACAAACCCAGCATCAAGATTAAACGCAGAGCGAGCACTTAAACTGGCTGTTGATCAAGGAGCTGCTTTGTACGATGAGATTCATGAAGGTCGCAAATATGCGTTTAGTGAGTCTGGGGAAGGCTATTTAGATTTTGCTAACTTCAGGTGGCAGGCTGGTAAAGAGTCTGGAATTGTTCAGGCGCTTGCCAAAATGAAAGAAATATCAGATATGTCCGCTAAAGAGTTTTCAGCAGCCACGTATGGTATAGAGTTACCTTCAGTTTCAACCCTTATTAGGAGAGCAGCTACCTACAAGCAGTAGCAGAGAGTCGACGGAGCATAAACTGTGGCGGTTTTGATGTATATAGATGGCGTGCTTTCCAACAAAGGAGTAGCCATAAAAGACGGGTTAGCCTTGTATCGAACCCTAAAAGAAAAGATGGCTGTAATCCTTTTATGTGAGGATAAAGAAAAAGCAGACCGCTGGTTAAGAGAAAACAAGATTCTGCAAGTAGACAACATAGTTGATCAAAAACTTCCCGGAGCCTTAGATGATGTGCTTTTTAGACAAGCAGAGTGGTGTAGATCCCAGGGTCCAGTAGATTATGTAGTTACTTCAGATGTAGACCTGAGTAAAAAACTATTAGAGTTCGGTTTTAGGGTATTGCTGTTTTTAGACCCTGTATACCTAGACCATAAGTTCCGACCAGATACCAGAACCGGTATGAAAAGCTGGTCAGATATAAAGGCAGAGTTAGATAAACAACAGGATCTGTATTTGGAGGATCCTCGTAAATGAGACTTTTTTACCTAGGGGCTGAGGTCCCTAGTAATCGGCTACTGCTTGGATCAGCCGGAGCTACGGCAGTTGGGTTTAGCTATTGGAGAGCCAGCAAACGCGGATTGCCTAAAACTAAAACATACCTGTTAGCTAACTATTTTCCTGAGGATATGGCAATTCTGGTTCACCCCGGCATACCAAAGACTCAAGAGTTAGAACGAGTAGCCCTTGAAGAGTTTGCGGCAGACTATGAAGAGTTCATAATGAACAACATAGACCGAATTACCTACTTCACAGAGATAGCGCACCATCAAGTTGGACCTGACTTTATACGAGATCAACGAGATACCGTCTGGGGCGAGGTTCCACCAGCCAAGTTCTTGCCGGTCTGGAGGACCGAAAGCGGGCAGTCTGGGCTTGAGGAACTGGCAGAACGGTATTTGGATATATCCATACCAGGCGAAGCCATAGACGAGTCTGTATGGCTTTCTAGGACCGCCAGAGGGCTTAAGAACAAGCACGAGACCAGACTCCATGCAATGGGGACCATTCGACCAGATAACCTGCGTCAGGTGCCCGTAGAGACCGCCAGCACCATGTCTTGGCTGTCACCTATGACTAGAGGTGAGACCATTGTTTGGGACGGTACAAGATTGGTCCGGTATCCAAAAAGCATGAAAGAACAGGCCAGGCCTCGTCATAAAGCAATTTATGAAAAGGCGAATTTAAGCTTCGAAAAGATCGTAGCGGATGATTCTGAAGAACTATGCAAGTTAGCGGTTTGGTCGTTTGACCAACTAGAAACGAGGTTGAGTATGACCAAAGATCCGAACATATACGATAGTTTCGAGGATCCAGCTGGTGAAGACTTTGCGGAAAACCTACCCGCAATATCGGATAGGTCAGGGGTTGAGATGCGGAAACTTGAACCGCGAAATCCAGAGGAAATGACCAATCTTCCAGTGTTTGGTTTTGGTGTTAAGACCATTATTGAGAAGGATGATTCAGGTAACGATGTACTTAAAGATGTACCAGTTATGCAAACCAGAGATAGTAGTTTGCGACAGTGCGATACATGCTTTGTAGCATCAAATTGTCCAGCATTTAAACCTCAAAATACCTGCGCCTTTAAGCTTCCAGTAGAGGTTAAGACTAAAGAACAACTTAAGAGTTTGATCAATGCAATCATTGAAATGCAGGGTCAAAGGGTAGCTTTTATGCGATTTGCAGAGGAAATGAACGGCGGATACGCTGACCCCAATGTATCGCAAGAGATCGATAGGTTATTCAAACTTATCAAAACAACTAAGGAATTGGATGACTCAAGAGAGTTCATTCGGATGACTGTAGAGCGCCAAGGATCTGCCGGAGTTCTATCCCAAATTTTTGGGGAGAAGGCTCAAGTTCTTAAAGAGTTACCTAATGAAGGACTCAATGAGGACCAGACAACTCAGATAATTAAGGGCGCAATCGAAGAGTAAACATATCGTATATGTTCTATTTCTAGAGCATGAAACGATACAAGCATAAAACGGTTTCGAAGACTTGCTGAACTAAGGCAGGTCGATAAGTAGAATAACAAGTTCACCATTAGGGGAAAGGATTTATATATGTCATTAAGTTTTCGACTAGCGGACGAGTTCGTGTCCACCTACAAGGAGAAGCAGGTCCCTTGGGGCTATAAAGATGCAGCCGGAAACTCAGTAGGAGAGATCACATTCCTACGAACTTACTCAAGACTCAAAGAGGACGGGACAAAGGAAACTTGGGTAGACGTTTGTGAGCGAGTAATCAATGGCATGTATTCATTACAAAAAGACCACTGCAAATCCAACCGACTCCCATGGAATGATGCACGAGCTCAGGCATCAGCCAAAGAAGCCTTTGATCGCCTGTTTCATTTGAAGTGGACTCCACCCGGACGTGGGTTGTGGGTTATGGGAACCCCACTGGTAAACGAGCAAAAAAACTCTGCAGCTTTGCAGAACTGTGCATTCGTTTCAACCACATCAATGACTAAAATAGACCCCGCAAGACCATTCGCATTTCTAATGGAAGCATCGATGCTTGGCGTTGGAGTTGGTTTTGACGATAAAGGCGCAGACAAAGAATTCCAAATCTACGAACCACAGGAAGGAGACACTCATGTCGTCCCAGACACCAGAGAAGGATGGGTTGATTCCGTCACACTCCTCATCAATTCCTACCTCCGACCAGATCAGAAGGCTCCACTATTTGATTACAAAGAGATCCGCCCAGCAGGTACGCCAATCAAAACCTTTGGGGGAACAGCGGCCGGGCACGAGCCGTTAGAAAAACTTCACAACCATATTCGTAAACTGTTTACGGGTAGGGCTGGAGAGAAGTTAACTCGCACTGATATAGCCGATCTTGGAAACCTAATCGGGGTTTGTGTTGTAAGCGGCAACGTACGTCGTTCTGCTGAGCTTTTAATTGGTAGAGCGGATGACGAGAACTTCCTTAACCTAAAGAACGCTGAAGTATTTCCGGAGCGCAACTCCTATGATCCTAAGAATCCAGGCTGGGCATGGATGAGCAATAACTCCATTGACGCAACCGTTGGTATGGACTTAAACAAGATCGTAGATGGTATTGCGTTAAACGGTGAGCCAGGTGTTGTATGGATGGACATGAGCCGTAAGTATGGGCGTATCAAAGATGGTGTTAATAACAAAGACTGGCGTGTAGCTGGGTATAACCCATGTGCTGAACAGAGCCTTGAGTCATATGAAATGTGCACACTTGTAGAAACTTATTTAAATCGTCATGACAGCCTTGAAGATTTCAAGCGCACACTTAAGTTTGCGTATTTATATGCCAAGACTGTAACCCTGTTGCCTACCCACTGGGAAGAAACCAATGCAATCATGCAACGCAATCGCCGTATTGGAACATCTATTTCAGGCGTAGCTAACTTTGCAGATACCAAAGGCATGCCGGCATTACGTGAATGGATGGATGCAGGATATGAAGTCGTAAAGCAATACGACGTTACATATTCAGAGTGGCTATGTACCCGTGAGTCAATCAAGATGACAACAGTTAAGCCATCAGGAACAGTTTCAATACTTGCAGGTGAATCACCAGGAGTTCACTGGACACCAGGAGGTGAATACTTCCTCCGCGCTATTAGATTTAGCAATGAAGATCCGATGTTGCCGTTATTTAAGATGGCTAACTATCGGGTAGAGAAGGCATCAGAATCACCAAAGACAACCTCTGTGGTGTTCTTCCCTATTAAATCTAATGCTAAACGCTCGGAGAAAGACGTATCAATTTATGAAAAGATGCACCTTGCTTCGACCGCTCAATACTATTGGTCCGACAATTCTGTTTCAGTGACAGTATCCTTTAACAAAGATACGGAGAAGTCAGCTGTAGGTACAGCGCTTCACATGTTCGACGGACAGCTCAAAACCGTTTCCTTCTTACCGATGGGGAACGAGACCTATCCGCAGATGCCGTACACCCAGATTACTGAAAAAGAATATGAAGATGCAACGATGAAATTATTCCCCATAGATTTCAGCGGAGTATACGCAGGACTTGCAGCCGATGCGATTGGTGAGGCATACTGCACAACTGATGCATGTGAGATCAAATTAATTAAGGAGAATCAATGAGCACTACGGTATATACAAAACCAGATTGCCCACAATGCGATGCAACTAAAAAGTATTTAAACAAATACGGTATTGAATTTAATACTGTTGACATAACTGAAAACAAAGATGCTTATGATCTAGTAGTTTCTATGGGGTATAAATACACTCCGGTTGTGGTCAGCAATAACAATCATTGGTCTGGATTTAGACCAGATAAAATTGCTTCATTAAGAACAGTGAAACCGGAGAGTAATGCGCTTTAGTGGCACCCCTTCATGTTTAGGACTTGACACTGAATTGTTCTTTCCTGATGAAGGAATGCATTATCAACAGTTGGGTCATGTGAAGAGAATATGTAAAAACTGCCCAGTTCAAGATGAATGTTTTAAATACGCAATAGAGAATAAAGTTCAAGGAATATGGGCGGGCACTACGACAGATCAAAGAGATGAGTACAGAAGAAAGCACAGAATTATAGGTAAAGAAGTACTGCCAGAAATATTGTCGTACTAAAGAAAAGCCCCCAGCATGTCGGTCACAGCCGATGCTTAATGCTGGGGGTTATTCTATTTAGGCGTCGACTTTAAAAGTAAACTCGCCATGAAATGTTGCAGGCTTGCCCTTTGAATCGGTAGTTGTACCAGCAATCATCTTTACGCTTTTCTTGGTGGTCCATTTCTGAGCCATAGCTTTAGCGTGACGCTTAGCTGCTGAAGGGTTTTTCCAAGCAGAATAGTCTGACTGACCAATTACATCTGTAAAAGATGCTTCGTACTGATCACGTTCATCATAACAACGAACGTGGCACAGCCAACCGCCACCTTTTTCAAAGTTGTTTGTAAGCGAAACTTTAAAGACTTTAATCTTTTTCTTCGCCATTTGTTTCCTCCATATCTTGTAGGACTACAGGCACATGATACACACCAAGGTCTTCCTTAGCAAAGCGCTGAACTAATTCAGCATGACCTTTGTATGCACGTTCAATAGTTTGATAACGCTTTGACTCTACGATTTCCCCGTCAGCATTCCATACGTATGAAACAAACGGTGATGGCTTAGAGTTTGGTTTCCAGTTCTTAGAACTGAATTGATTCTTTTGCAACCAATCGTATTCCGGCATATCAACTCCGGTCCACTTGGTTAATACTCGATAATCTTTTACAAACACATCCTTCTTGAATGCATATGGACTACCGAATTCTTCGCTCCATTCCTTTAAAGTGCAAGGCTGTGAGTTACGATCGTAAAAAGCATAGTCCCATTTAGAACTCATGATCCTCCTCAAAGAAACACTTTAGTGTGCGTGGATCACGGGGCGTAATCTTGTCGCACTCGTAGCATTGCTCCCAAGGTATTAACTTGTAGTTTTGATCTAAATACTCATCCACAGCTTTTAAGCCGTGCTTTCCATACATGTCTTTTACTTGAGACTTAAGCATTTGCATTAAATCTTGTTTCAACGTCAACCAACCTATCTATTATCCATTGAACAACCGGTACTGCTACCGCATTGCCCATTTGTTTATATCGTTGTGAATCAGACTGTGATGCAGTCCAGTTATCGGGAAACCCTTGTAGGCGCTCACATTCTAACGGAGTTAAACGTCGCACCATTGCAGGAGTTGCAACCGCATTACCACCAACGGTATCTATTGTGTACATAGGATCAGTAGAATCACCAAATCCTTTGCCTTGTGGTCCAGCAGTATCACTGCGACCGATGATTGTTCCCTGGATAGGGAATGCCATCATAGGAGTGTTATTACCACCCGTTCCCATCTTTGCCGGCAACGTATTAATCACATCTCCCTGTACTCGTACTTCACCAAAGGTACCAGTGTAGAAGATAAGCACCGTTGATCGTGTATCGCCATTGTTATCGAATGCGTTCAATGTAGGAGTAACCTCCGCATCAACCCAAGTTTCATAATCTTCCACGTCCTTTGCACGCCTACTCTTTATGAACCACATTAGTCATGTTCTCCAAAGCTGAGTGAAGCAAGGGAGGAAGTTGTTTTCCCTTTTTGGTTGATCGCCTCAGAATACCCTCGCATGCCTTCGATGAGAGCAAGTACTTCTGCAGGTGCTCGCCCGTTGTCTCCAAGACATCCGACAATGAAGATACGACGTCTTCTTTGGGCGACTCCAAAGTATTGAGCGTCAAGAATCCTGTATGCGACCCCATACCCGCGCTCAACCAACGCTTGGATGACGGTTCCCATATCTCGTCCTTCGTTAGATGACAAAAGACCGGGGACGTTTTCGAGGACGAACCATTTCGTTTTCGTTTCGTCGAGGATGCGACAGATTTCCCAGAAGAGTCCGCTTCTACCTCCAGCAAGACCTGCTCGCTTACCAGCAACGCTGAGGTCTTGACACGGGAAGCCTCCGACAATAATTCCGTCAGAACCTTCGAATCCGAGTTCTCTAAGTTGATCGCCTGTGACATTTTTTACATCCTCCAATAATGTTGTGTTAGGAAATTGTTGTTGCAGTACACCACGTGCATGCTTATCAATCTCTACAGATGCAACAACAGGTACACCCGCACGTTCTAATGCAAGATCGAAACCTCCGACCCCGGCGAATAACGACACCGCTTTCATTCTTGTTCCTTGTCCTCAAGCATGTTCAATGCAGTCTCTGCATCCTTGAGAAACTTAACAATCTCAGTGATATCACTTTCAGATAGTGGGCGTGGTTGCGTGAGCAACGCCACACGAGCTGCAATGATATTTGCACCAACAAAACCCTTAACAGTTAATGTTGCTTTGTTTCCATCGGGATCAGTAAAGGTGCCGTTCAACAGCGCCTTTACAATAATTGCATCGCCTACAGATATATCATCAGTGCTCATTCATGCTCCTTCATATGGCGGGCGAGGGTTTGGTGGGCAAAGATGCCCGACCTCACCTCCAATTCTTTACCGCAGGTAGGACAGACTACTTGTCTGCCCGTCATTTCAACAACTCCGCGTCTTCATCCATATCGACTAACTTGCGAAGTTCTTGAATCTTGTCCTCAGCCTCAGACCTAAATGCTCTGTGCCATCCCATATCGTTGGATGCCAAAGTGCCATCTACCCATAGACCGATCGCCTTGTCTACGTGCTCACGCTTTCCGCCTAAATCAGTGATGATCTTGAGGATTGCGTGGAACGCTTCGTTTTCCTTAGCCTTGGCTTCGTTGTACTTACCTTGGTGATAATCGAGTTCCCATTTGAGACTCATTTGATACCTTTCGTTGAGTTCTTGCCCTTACTTTCTAATCATTACGTATATGCCGTCTTAGGGGTAGTAGGTTTGCTGTGACTTGACTCACAGAAAAATCGGCCCCAAATAGATTGGCTTATACATGCAGAGAGAGAGGATATAGAGAGGGACTGACATCTCTTTGCCCTGCCAGCCATTGGGTAGCAATTAGCTTGCAGTGATATCGGATAGTTTCAGCCGATCGAGGCTGTAAAGCTGGCTGCACAGCCGGGGAGGCCATGACCGGTCAATGCAGTAGCCTAATCGACTAGTCGATTTGTCGACATTTAATGTCGGCTATCTCTCTTATCTCTCTTTTTGGCTTCTCTCTTCTCTCTCTGCTCTCTCTGCCAATAGCTATCTCTCTTATTCATGCTCTCTTCTTCGAAGATCGCTTGTTTCACGTGAAACTAACTGGAATAGGCGGCCTGGCCGAGCCTCTCTCTCACTGTGTGAGCAATATCACAGCAAAGCTACTTGACTTTTCGGCCGCACCCTATCCCGAAGGGATGAGGGGTGGGAGGGTCAACACAAACATTTGGCTTTTGGGAGTAGGCATTTCCCTTTTAAAAAGAAGAAAGCCGCGCTGACCTGAAACAACGCGGCTTCTCCGTGCTCGACCCTAGGTGGAAGGGTAGTACCTAGGGGAGCAACTCTATTATTCTTGCAGTGATTCTACGAATGGGTGCAAGTGATGCTGATCTACTATCGCCCGTGCCGGCGCTGTAGTGCGGCCCTTATACGTAATTGGATCCGGTAGCTCTATCTCCCGGTCGTAGTCTTCATCCAGGTACGCATCGATTGCAGCTTTGCATGGATCGACCATCGTTAACGGTACCGGCGGATAATGATTGCCGGTTAAGTGATGGGCCAGGCCTTGATCCAGGTGAATTTGGCCGGCTAAGTCTAACGCTGTTGTGTATCCCATATTGATCCCTATCTCTTAGTAATGCTGAACGTTATATTGTTAGTGCCCTTGACGCAAATCTTGCATGCAATGCAGGCGCCTTCCAGGGGAATTTGCTTGCGTTGCTCGGGACACTTTGCAGATCTCTCGCCTAGCGCCAGGAGCATATCCTTGGCTTGATCGAAAGTATCGTGTAATCCTGCCAGTAACACGCCTTCACGCTGTAGGCGTTGAGCGCTTTCGAGATTCTCTTTATCAGTGGAGAAGTATAAAGTGAGATTCTCTAGGTTCCGGAGCATATAAGCTGCAGACTCTACACGTGTGTAGACCCAGAAGCGAACGTCCGGATGGTTCATGATCACATGCTTCCATGCGAATGCATAATCTGAGGAGAAGAAGTCCCCGTCCCAGTGAATGCGAAATTCTTTAGGCGCGGACCACTTGTCACATTCCGCCTTGAATTCCACAATCATCTCATCGAGTAGACTCTCCATCGTGTCATGATCTGCATCTTTAAGCATCTCCCAATTGTGCATAAGGTTAGTACGCACTGTTGGATAGATTTTCTCCAGCTTGCCGGCATAACATATGCGAGCGCAAATTGAAGTCTGCGCCGGGCAGCTGTACTCTCTCCCCGCGGGTAAACCGAAAGAATTAGCAATTCTTGCAGTCTTCCCATTAGGAGTAAGACTATTAGCCACTTTACGATCTTTGGACCGTTTAAGTTTCATGAGACCCCTCTCTTCATTGCTTAAGGTATATGACTCTCCCTCTACGTGTAAGTAGGTTTGCAGTGATCTATCTCACACCAGGCCGAGCCCGCAGCTTATATATATTCCCTATGGGGTGGGTGGGCCGACACAAACAACGCGAGCCCCGAGCCGCCGCGAAGCTGGCCCGGGGTGCGTTGTCTCTGAGTTAGCTCTGTTCCTCCCAATCTGAGCTTTGTAGATTCCAGTCATCTACATTGACTTCTGATCCCCAAGCGCTCGCATCTATCGTGATCGAGTCGTGGATCAGTGAATCTGAATCGAAGCTGTCGAGCTCTTTCAGCGGCACCTCAGCTGTAATGAACACCTCGATCGTAGCTGTGATGCTGATCGTAGCTGTAGGGTTGACGCCCAGAATCTCTTCGAGCTTACTTAGTACTTCATCTTTATCTGTATTCGAGTGATACCAGCTTTCACTGGTCATCTCCGAAGTGATAGCTCCAATCTTAGCTTGAGCTGTATCCAGCTCCCGGCGATTGAGCTTAGCTGTCTCGAGCTTCCACTCGAGGTCTGTAGCTTTATGGATGACGAAGCTTTCGGCCCCGTCATTGATATCCCGCAACGTTACTAGCTGATGCGGATTGTATGTCTCAGCTGTCATGCATTCACCTTCCTTGCTGACTTGAGCATTGCATTGAGTTCCGCCTTAATTCGACGGGCATTGTCTCCTCTCCATGACTGGAGATTAGCCAGTGCATAGGAGACTATTGATTCTGCTGAATCCTCGAAGTACCGGTCTTGCATGGTATCGAGTGACATCATGGGAGTGACATATGCTTCTGCATATGGATACCAAGACTTACCCCGGCATTCCCAATCTATCTCCAGCGCTATCTCTCTCAGAGTACGCATTCTCTATCCCTTCACTTAGTTACTATCTGTAACCAGTGACTGAACCATAGGTCCATCTCTCTTTTAGCGTAAGTAGGTCTGTAGTGATTTACATCACATGACTGCAGCTCTCTTCAGCAGCTGAATGAATATATGAATATTCCCTAGTATATAAATGGGGAGGGCGGGCCAACACAAACATTAGGCATTCGGGAAATAAGATTTGGCGCCCTAAAAAAACGATGCCCGGCCGGGGCAGCGGCCGAGCTCGTTTGGATCCTAGCGGGGCATAGCTTGGATCATCAGCAGCCTTAGCTGC
>Ga0315903_10000478_pt1 | contig 60246 bp, 47 predicted proteins | sample LakEriMetagenome_7_FD_203524 | JGI IMG/M metagenome (GOLD analysis project Ga0315903, IMG submission 203524) | Freshwater fungal communities from buoy surface, Lake Erie, Ohio, United States - Buoy 2 MA119 | ecosystem: Environmental > Aquatic > Freshwater > Lake | place: USA: Lake Erie, Ohio... | reverse complement strand
GTCGATCTCTCCGCCACCTATCTGGAATGGGCCCGCGCCAACCTTGCGCTGAACGGTCTGGAGGGGCCGATGCACCGGCGCGTGCAGGCGGACGTCCGCGAGTGGTTGCAGGATGCGCGCACGCGAGAGGAGCGCTACGACCTCATATTCTGCGACCCGCCGACCTTCTCCAACAGCAAACGCATGGAGGGGGTGTTCGACGTGCAGCGTGACCATGCGGCGCTCATCGACGACTGCATGGCCCTGCTCGCCCCGGACGGGCTCTTGGTGTTCTCGACCAACGCCCAGCGGTTCCGGTTGGATGCGGGTCTGCCAGAGCGGTATGCCGTGCGCGAGGTCAGCCGGGAGACCCTGCCGCCGGATTACGCACGCAACACGCATATCCACGCCTGTTTCGAGGTCCGTTGGCCGGTATTGGCCGGGCCACGGACAGGCGCTGCGGCCCGCTAGCCGCCGTCATCCGCCCTGCGTATGGTGGGAACATGATCACACCCGTCTCGCGACCCGCCGTACCGCTCCTGCTCCTGCTCGCGTGGGTGCTGACGGCCACGGCCTGCAGCCGTTCCGGAAAACCGGAGGGCCCGCCGGTCGCCTCGATGACGGTGACCGTCACCGAGGCGGTACGGCGCAACGTCGAGCGCGAGGTCGTCGCGTCCGGTTCGGTCGCGGCATGGCAGGAGATGTCGCTGGGCGTCGAACTCACGGGCTTGCGCATCGCCACCGTGCTGGTCGAACCGGGCACGCGCGTGGCCGCCGGCCAGGCCTTGCTCGAGCTCGACCGCCGCACCCTCGACGTACAGGCGCGTCAGGCGGAGGCCAGCCTCGCGCAAGCGCGCGCCAGCCTCGAACTGGCACGCTCGCAGGCGGCGCGCGGGGAGACGCTGCTCGCCCAGAACCTGATCTCGGGCGCGAACTTCGACGAGTTGCGGGCGAACCGTTCAAAGGCGGAGGCCGGCCTGGCGGCGGCCGAGGCCGAGCGCGATGCGGCGAGGTTGCGGCTCGGCTTCGCCACGCTGCGCGCGCCGGATGCGGGTCTCATCTCGGCACGCAACGCCCAACCCGGCCAGATCGTCTCGGCCGGCACCGAATTGCTGCGCCTCATCCGTCGCGGACGGCTCGAGTGGCGCGCCGAGGTCGCCGAGATCGACCTGCCGAGCCTCAAGGTCGGCTCGGCGGTGCAGTTGCGCGCGCCCGATGGGTCGCGGGTCGCGGGCACCATCCGTGCCGTCTCGCCGGCCATCGACCCGAAGACCCGCGCCGCCCTCATCTACGCCGACCTCCCGGAGCCCGGCGCGTTGCGCGCGGGGATGTTCGCGGAAGGGCGCTTGGCCGTCGGTCGCGCCGAGGTGAGCGTCGTGCCGCGCGAGTCCGTGGTGTTCCGTGACGGTTTCCCGTTCGTGTTCGTGCTCGGCGAGGGCGATCGCGTCGCGCAGCGGCGCATCGAGACGGGTGCCGCGCAAGGCGACTTCCTCGAGGTGCGTTCGGGGCTTGCCGCCGGGGATCGCATCGTGGTGAAGGGTGCCGGTTTCCTCGGCGATCGCGACCTCGTGAAGGTCATCGCCGGATCCGGGACCTGAGCCGGGGCATGCGGCCATGACCCTCTCGCGCTGGGGCATCCAACACCCGCTGCCCTCGGTGCTCGCGTTCGTCATCCTGACGCTCGCCGGTCTTTGGGGGCTGCGCCAACTGCCGATCTCGCAGTTGCCGGACATCGCGTTGCCGACCATCCAGGTGACGGTGGGCCTGCCCGGCGCCCCGCCATCGATCCTCGAGACCGACGTCACGCGCAAGGTCGAGGATGCCGTCGCGAGCATCGCCGACATCAAGAAGATCGATTCCGCGATCACCGAGGGGTCCTCCGTCACCCGGGTCGAGTTCGAGCTCGGTCGCGACATCGATGCGGCGCTCGACGAGGTCCGCGACGCGGTGATGCGCGCCCGTCGCGAGTTGCCGGCGGACATCGACGAACCGGTGGTGCAGCGCGTCAACCTGGTCGGCGGCACGATGATCGGCTTCGCCGTCGCCTCGAAGCGCATGCCGCTCGATGAGCTGTCGTGGTTCGTCGATGACACCGTCACCAAGGCCATGTACGGACTGCCCGGCGTCGGCTCGGTATCGCGCTCGGGCGGCCTGCAGCGCGAAGTGCGGGTGGACCTGCGGCCGGAGGCGCTGCAATCGCTCGGCGTGACGGCGGGATCCGTGTCCAGCCAGCTCGCGCGGTTGCAGCTCGAGCGGCCGGGCGGCCGTACCGAGGCGGGGGGCGCCGAGCAGTCCGTGCGCACCGTCGCGGTGGTGCGCACCGCGGCAGAGCTCGCCGACTACCCGATCTCGCTGCCGGACGGTCGCGCGGTCCGTCTCTCGTCCATCGCCACCGTCACCGACGGCGCAGCCACGCCGCGTTCGTCGGCGATGCTCGATGAGCAGACGGTCGTCGGCTTCTCGATCCGGCGCACCCGTGGCTCGAGCGAAGTGGCGGTCGGGGAGGGGGTGCGCAAGGCGGTCGCGCGCCTGCAGGCCGAGCATCCAGACGTCGTCTTCACCGAAGTGATCGCCAGCGTCGAGGAAGCCAAGGCCTCCTACGACTCGTCGATGGCGATGCTGCTGGAGGGCGCCGTGCTCGCGGTGCTCGTGGTCTGGTTCTTCCTGCGCGATTGGCGCGCCACCTGGATCTCGGCGATCGCCTTGCCGCTGTCGGTGATCCCGACCTTCGCCGTCATGTCGTGGTTCGGTTTTTCGCTCAACCTGCTCACCCTGCTCGCGCTCGCGGTCGTCATCGGCATCCTCGTCGATGATGCCATCGTCGAAGTGGAGAACGTCGCGCGGCACCGCGCCATGGGCAAGCCGCCCCTGCAGGCCGCGATCGATGCCACGGACGAGATCGGCATCGCGGTCATCGCGACTTCCGCCACGCTCGCCGCGGTGTTCGTGCCGGTCGCGTTCATGCCGGGCGTCACCGGCAAGTTCTTCCGCGAGTTCGGCTGGACCGCTGCGGCAGCGGTGCTGTTCTCGCTGCTGGTGGCGCGCTTGCTGACGCCGATGCTGGCGGCGCGGTTCATGGTGCACCTGCCGGTCGCAGCCGAGGACTCGCCGCTGATGTCGCGGTACCTCCGTTGGGTCGACCTCGCGTTGCACCATCGTCGTTGGGCGCTCGGACTTGCGCTGCTGACCTTCGTCGCATCGCTGGCGCTGATCCCGCTCATCCCGAAGACCTTCGTGCCCTCCACGGACGAGCAGCGCGTGCAGTTGCAGGTCGAGCTGCCGCCCGGTGCGCGCTTGGCCGATTCGCTCGCCGTCGCACGCGAGGTGCGGGCACGGTTGCGCGCCGGCGTGCCCGAGATCAAGAGCGTGTTCACCTCGATAGGCGGCGATGCCAACGAGAGCATGGGCGGTGGTCTCAGCTTCCCGGAAGTGCGGCGCGTGATGTTGACCTTGGAGTTCACGGCCGACCGCCGACGCAGCACGCCGCAGCTCGAGAACGCGATCCGCGACCTGCTGCGGGAGTTGCCGGGCGTGCGCGCGCAGTTCTCCGCGGGCGGTCCGGGTGACCGTCTGACGCTCGGGCTCGCGGGCAAGGACTCCGAGGTGCTCGCCAAGACCTCGCGCGAGCTCGCGGCGGCGATCCGTGCGATCCCCGGCCTCGGATCGGTGAGCACCTCGGCGGCGCTGCTGCGTCCCGAGGTCGTCATCCGCCCCGATCCGGCGCGGGCGGCGAACCTCGGTGTCTCGACCGTCGACATCGCCGATGCCGCGCGCATCGCCACCAGCGGCGATGTGCGACAGCGCCTCGCCAAGCTCAACCTCGCCGAGCGGCAGATCCCGATCCGCGTGCAGCTCGCCGGTGTGTCGCTGACCGATCCGGCGGTGCTCCGTCAGCTGCGTGTTCCGGGCGCGCGCGGTCCGGTTGCCCTGTCCGCCGTCGCCGATATCACCGAGGGCAGCGGGCCTGCGCGCATCGATCGCATCGACCGTGAGCGCAACGTCACCGTGTCCGCCGAGCTCAACGGCCAGCCGCTCGGCGATGTCATGTCGAAGGTCATGGCGCTGCCCGAGGTGCGCAACCTGCCGTCGGGGGTGCGCATCGTGCCGGTCGGGGACTCCGAGGCCTTCGTCGAGCTCTTCGTCGGCTTTGCGGTGGCGATGCTCGCCGGCGTGGTCGCCGTCTACGTCGTGCTGCTGCTGCTGTTCCACAGCGCGACGCTGCCGCTCGTGATCCTCGCGGCGGTGCCGCTCTGCGGCGGCGGCGCGTTCGGGCTGCTGCTGCTCACCGGCAACGCGCTCTCCTTGCCGTCGTTGATCGGACTGCTGCTGCTCACCGGCATCGCCACCAAGAACTCCATCCTGATCGTGGACTACGCGGTGCTCGGCGAGCGGGCCGGTCTCTCGCGCGACCAGGCGCTCATCGAGGCCTGCCGCAAGCGTGCTCGGCCGGTCATCATGACCACCATCGCGATGGGTGCCGGCATGTTGCCGATCGCGTTGGGGTTGGGCGCTGACGGCAATTTCCGCACGCCGCTCGGCGTCTCCGTCATCGGTGGCCTCATCACCTCGACGTTGCTGTCGCTGATCGTGGTGCCGGCAGCGTATTCGCTGGTGGCCGAGGTCACGGAGCGCCTCAAGCGGCGCTGGCGTCCGCGGTCGCCCGCCGGGTCGGCGTCTTCGCCGACCGCATAGCCGCAGCCGCCGCTACAACAGGTCCCGCAACCGGTACCACAGCATCGCGAGCACGAGCGCGGGGCGGCGCAGCGCCTGTCCGCCCGGGAAGTCGTGGTGCGGGATGCGCGCGAACACATCGAAGCGTCCGCTGTCGCCCGCGATCGCCTCGGCGAGCAGTTTGCCGGCGATGCCGGTGAGCGCGATGCCGTGGCCGCTGAAGCCCTGCAGGAAGTAGACCTCGGGTTCGAGCCGGCCGAAATGCGGCGCGCGGTTCATCGTGATGTCCACGTAGCCGCCCCAGGCGTGGTCGATGGCGGTGTCCGCGAGCTGCGGGAACACCTGCAGCATCCTCGCGCGCGTGGCGCGACGGGTGCCGAGCGGGTCGAGCCCGGAATAGCTCACGCGGCCGCCGAAGAGCAGGCGGTGGTCGGCCGAGCGCCGGAAGTAGTCGATCACCCAGTTGATGTCCGTGACCGCGGCGTCGTTGCGGATGAGCGCGGCGGCGCGCTCGGCGCCGAGCGGTTCGGTCGAGACGATGTAGGTGCCGACGCCCATGATCTTGCGCGCGAGTGCGGGCGCGAACGGGCCGAGCCAGGCGTTGCCGCAGAGCGCGAGGCTGCGGCAACGCACGCGGCCTGTGGCGGTCGTGACCTCGAAGCCGCGTGACGTGCCCGCCCCGGGGCCCGTGCCGCCCGGCAGGCTGGCCGCAGCGACGCGCGTGTAGGTGAGGGCGCGGCTGTCCTCGAAGATGCGCACGCCTGCACGCTCCGCGGCAGCGGCGAGCCCTTGCGTGTACTTGAGCGGATGCAGGTGGCCGCCTGCGCTGTCGCAGGTGCCGGCGATGTAGCGGTCGGAGTCCACGGTGGCGCGCAGTTCCTCGCGCTCGATCATGCGGATGCTGGTGTAGCCGTATTCGCCGTGGAGGGTCTCGACCTCCTCGCGCAGTTCCCTTTCCTGTCGCGGCTTGATCGCGACATGCATCTGTCCTGCCCGGTGGTCGCAGTCGATGCCGTGGCGGGCGATGAGTTCGCGCTGCAGGCGCAGGCCCTCGACGGAGATGTCCCACACCCGACGCGCGTCCGCTTCGCCGAGGAGCGCGCGGAGCTTGTGCTGCCCGCAGGCGATGCCCGGGATGGCCTGCGCGCCGCTGCGACCCGAAGCGCCCCAGCCGATGCGGTGCGCTTCGAGGAGGGCGACGCTGCGGCCCTGCTCGGCGAGGTGCAGCGCGGTGGAGCAGCCGGCGATGCCGCCACCGACCACGCAGACATCGACCGTGATGTCGCCCGCCAAGGCGGGACGGGGCGGCTGCGGCGCCGCCGAGGCCGCGTACCAGGAGTCGATGTGGCCGCTCAGATCGCCCCCATGTACCACTCGACCTCGAGCGGCGTCACATAGGAGTTGAAGTCATCGAGCTCGGCCTGCTTCACGGTCGCATAGAGGTCGCGGAAGGGGCGCCCGAGGTAGCCGGCGGCGAAGTCGCTCCCGCGGAAGCGTTCGATGGCCGTCGCCCAGTGCGCGGGCAGCGGTTCGCCGCCCTCGCGGTAGGCGTTGCCCCGCACCGGCGGCGGCGGCTCGATCGCCTGCGCGATGCCGTGGTGGATGCCTGCGAGCAGCCAAGCGGTGACGAGATAGGGGTTGGCATCCGCGCCCGCGAGCCGGTGCTCGATGCGGCGGTTGCGCGCGTCGCTTACCGGCAGGCGCACGGCCGAGCCGCGGTTGTTCACCGACCAGGAGGGTGTGAGCGGCACGTAGGCTTCGGGCCGGAACCGGCGGTAGGAATTGGGGCCCGGCGCGCAGATCGCCATCCCCTCGCCGAGCGTCGCGAGCACGCCGCCGATGGCGTGGCGCAGTTCGCTGCTCTCGATGCGCAGGCCGCCCGCAGCGCCGTCGCCCGCGTCATCGCCGATCGGCCCTGTCTCCACGGGCTCCGGGCACTCGAAGATGTTGCGGCCCGAGGCGTCGAGCACGCTCGCGTGCACGTGCAGGCCCGACCCTGCCATGTCGCGATAGGGCTTGGCGAGGAAGGTCGCATCCCAACCGTATTCGCGCGCCACGCTGCGCACCACGCGCTTGAAGCGCAGTGCCTCGTCGCAAGCGCGCAGCGCGTCGTCACGGTGGGCGAGGTTCACCTCGAACTGCCCGGGGCCGTATTCGGCGAGCGCGGAGGTCGACGGGATGCCCTGCGCGCGGCACACCGTATCGATGCGCGCGAGCACCGCCGAGTATTCATCGAGGTCGGTCATCGCGTTGATCTGGGTGCGGAACTCGCGGCGGCCGGCGCGGGGCAGCGGCGGCGGCTGCGGCTGACCGGCCGCGGTGCGTTCGCGGTCCACGAAATAGAACTCGTATTCGATCGCGACCACGGGCGTCAGGTTCAGCCGATGGAAGCGGTCGAGCACCTTCACGAGCACATGGCGAGGGTCGCCGAAGAACGGGCGACCGTCGGGTTCGTACATCGACACCTGCAGCTGGGCGACGCCGTCCTGCTGCCAGGGGACCGGCACCAGGGAATGCGGCAGCGGTCGGCAGGGGCGATCTGCGTCGCCCTCATCGAAGCCAAGGCCGGTGGCCTGTACCGTACCGCCGAGTACGTCCAAGGCGAACATGGAGCCGGGCAGCAGCATGCCCGAGCGGTAGACGCCCTCGATGCTGCCGCGGTCGATGCGCTTGCCGCGCTCGACGGTGTTGAGATCGTTCAGGAAGACATCGAAGAAACGCGTCTCCGGGTGCTGGTCGAGGAAATGTGCGAGTTCCGGAACATCTGGGGTGGCCATGACCGGAGGATACGGGGCAGGGTGGGTTGGGGCAATATAGATACAATAAAAACAAAAGGTTATGAGTCAATCTTCGGAGGGGAATGAGGCAAGTGGCCGGCCGATATGCTCTAATGCCCCCTCGGTGGGCAGTGCGTCCATCGCTCTTGGTGTCCCATGTCTGCCCGTCCTGTCATCGGCATCCCCGCCGACCGTCGAATGGTCGGCCCGCATCCCTTCCACATGGTGGGGGAGAAATACGCGGCTGCCGTGATGCAGGCGGCCGGTGGCTTGCCGCTCCTCATCCCGGTGCTGCCCGACCCGCTCGCGCAGCGCGACATCCTCGATACGCTCGACGGGCTGCTGTTCCCCGGCAGTCCTTCCAACGTCGAGCCGCATCACTACGAAGAAGGGCCGAGCCGCCCCGGAACGCTCCATGATCCGGAGCGCGACGCCACCACGCTGCCGCTGGTGCGCACGGCGCTGGCGGTCGGGGTGCCGCTGCTCGGCGTCTGCCGTGGTTTCCAGGAGATCAATGTCGCGCTCGGCGGCAGCCTCTGGCAGCACGTCGAGGAGGCGCCGGGGATGCTCGACCACCGCGAGGACAAGTCGCAGCCCCTCGAGGCCCAGTACGGCCCGGCCCACGAGGTCATGCTCGAGCCGGGTGGTCTGCTGCGGCGGCTCGCGGGCGGCGCCGATCGCGTCGCGGTGAACTCCCTGCACGGGCAGGGGGTCAAACGGCTGGCGCCCGGCCTGCGCGTCGAGGCGCGCGCGCCGGACGGCCTCATCGAGGCCTTCGTGCCCGAGGCTGCGCCGGGCTTTGCGCTCGCGGTGCAGTGGCACCCGGAGTGGAAGGTGATGGACAACGATTTTTCCCGTGCGCTGTTCGCCGCTTTCGGCGACGCGGCGCGCGAACGCGCCGCCCGCCGGGTGGCGCGAAACCGAGGTTGAAGCCATGTCAGACCAGATCGAACAGTTCTTCCGTCAGCACAACATCCAGGAAGTCGAGGCCATCGTCCCGGACATGGCCGGCATCGCCCGCGGCAAGGTCATGCCCGCCCAAAAGTTCCAGGGCGACCAGGGCATGCGGCTGCCGGAGAGCATCTTCCTGCAGACCGTGACCGGCGATTATCCCGAGGAGACCTCCTCGGCGATGAGCCCGGCCGAGATCGACATCATCCTGAAGCCCGACCCGCGCACCGTGCGCCGCGTCCCGTGGGCCGCCGAGCCCACGGCGCAGGTGATCCACGATTGCTTCTACGCCGACGGACGGCGCGTGAAGATGGCGCCGCGCGAAGTGCTGAAGCACGTGCTCGACCTCTACGCGCAGAAGGGCTGGGACCCGGTGGTGGCGCCGGAGCTAGAGTTCTACCTCGTCGAACCGAACATCGACGCGGACTATCCGCTCAAGCCCCCGATCGGGCGTTCCGGCCGCGCTGAACCCGGGCGCCAGTCCTACAGCATCGCGGCGGTCAACGAATTCGACCCGCTGTTCGACGATGTCTACCAGTTCTGCGAGGATCAGGACATCGCCATCGACACCCTGATCCACGAGGACGGCCCGGCGCAGATGGAGATCAACCTGCTGCACGGCAACGCGCTCGACCTCGCCGACCAGGCCTTCATGTTCAAGCGCACGGCGCGCGAGGCCGCGCTGCGCCACAAGATGTATGCGACCTTCATGGCGAAGCCCCACGCCAAGGAGCCGGGCAGCGCGATGCACATCCACCAGAGCATCGTCGACCGCCAGACCCGCAAGAACGTGTTCTCGGGCAAGGACGGCACGCCGTCGCCGCTGTTCTTCTCGCACATCGCCGGGCTGCAGCGTTACCTGCCCGCGGCGATGGCGCTGCTCGCGCCCAACGTCAACTCCTACCGCCGCATCAGCCGTTTCCAGGTGGCGCCGATCAACGTGCAGTGGGGCTACGACAACCGCACCGCCGGCCTGCGCGTGCCGATGTCCGGGCCCGAGGACCGGCGCGTCGAGAACCGGCTTGCCGGCGCCGACGCGAACCCCTACCTCGCGAGCGCGGCATCGCTCGCCTGCGGTTACCTCGGCATGGTGCAGGGCCTCTCGCCCACCGATCCGATCAGCGGCAGCGCCCACGACATGCCGTTCTCGTTGCCGCGCAACCTCGACGAGGCGATCCGCCTGCTGCGCGAATGCGACCCGTTGATCGAGATCTTCGGCGAGTCGTTCGTCGCCGCGTTCTCGCTGGTCAAGGAGGCCGAACACGAGGTGTTCCTGCAGGTCATCAGCTCCTGGGAGCGCGAGCACCTCCTGCTCAACGTCTGATCGTCCGACATCCGAGGCCGCCGCGCCGGAGCCCGCCATGACCACCGCGCACACCACCGCCGAATGGCAGGCGCTCGACGCCGCCCACTACCTGCACCCCTTCACCGACCACAAGTCGCTGGCAGCGCGCGGCACGCGGGTCATCACCCGCGCCGAGGGCGTCTACCTGCACGACTCGGAGGGGCACCGCATCCTCGATGGCATGTCGGGGTTGTGGTGTGTGGCGCTCGGCTATGGCCGGCACGAACTGGCGGAGGCCGCCTACCGGCAGATGCAGGAGTTGCCGTACTACAACAGCTTCTTCCAGTGCGCGAACCCGCCGGCCATCGAGTTGGCGGACCGTCTCGCACGGCTCTCGCCGCCGCAGTTCCAGCATGCGTTCTTCACGGGGTCGGGCAGCGAGTCCAACGACACCCTGGTGCGCATGGTGCGCCGTTATTGGGAACTGCGCGGCCAGCCACGGCGGCAGGTGATCATCAGCCGTTGGAACGGCTACCACGGCAGCACCATGGCCGGCGCCTCGCTCGGCGGCATGAAGGCCATGCACTCGCAGGGCGGCTTGCCCATCCCCGGCATCGTGCACATCGGCCAGCCGTACTGGTTCGAGTGCGGCGGCGAGCTCGACCCGGACGAATTCGGCCTCAAGGCCGCGCGTGAACTCGAACAGAAGATCCTCGAGATCGGCCCCGACAAGGTGGCGGCCTTCATCGGCGAGCCGGTGCAGGGCGCGGGCGGGGTCATCATCCCGCCACGCACCTATTGGCCGGAGGTGCAGCGCATCATCGACCGCTACGGCATCCTCTTCGCCTCGGACGAGGTCATCTGCGGCTTCGGGCGCACCGGCGAGTGGTTCGGCTGCGAGCACTACGGCACGCGCCCCGACTTCATGACCCTCGCCAAGGCCATCACGTCAGGCTACCAGCCGCTCGGCGCGCTGATGGTCGCCGATCGCGTGGCCGAGGTGCTGGTCGGGGAGGGCGGGGAGTTCTTCCACGGCTTCACCTACTCGGGCCACCCGGTGGCCGCGGCGGTCGCCAATGCCAACCTCGAGATCATGGAGCGCGAGCGGATCGTGGAGCGCGTCCGGACCGAGATCGCCCCCTATTGGGCCGCACGCTGGCGGGAGCTCGGGGACCATCCGTTGGTGGGGGAGGCCCGCACGCTCGGCCTCTTCGGCGCCCTCGAACTCGTCCCCCGCAAGCCCTCGCGGGCCTTTTTCCCCGGGCGCGGCACCGTCGGTACCCGCTGCCGGGACCTGTCGGTCAGGAACGGGCTCGTGATGCGGGCGGTCTGGGACACCATGATCGCCGCACCGCCGCTCGTCATCACCCCGGCCGAGATCGACGAGCTGGTGGCCAAAGCGGGGCAGACCCTCGACCAGTTGCACCACGAACTGCGCCGCGACGGCCTGATCGATCGATGAGGCCGCAGAGGCCGCACCGGGCTTTCCCGGCGCGAGGGTCTGCGCTATAAATCGGGCATCTCCCGCGTGCTGCGGGATCTCGTCCCCATCCTGCCTTCCCCTCCCAAGGAGTCCCTCCCAGATGAAACAGGTTTTCAGACCGGCCCTCGTCGCCCTGTCCGTCGCTGCGCTGCTCGCAGCCTGCAGCGGGAAACCGGAGGATGCGGGCAAGCCGAAGGTGCTCAACGTCTACAACTGGTCGGACTACATCGACGAGAGCGTCATCGCGGATTTCGAGAAGGAGACCGGCATCGACGTGACGTACGACGTCTTCGACTCCAACGAGGTCCTCGAGACCAAATTGTTGGCCGGGGCGACGGGCTACGACATCGTCGTCCCCTCCGCGAACTTCCTCGAGCGGCAGATCAAGGCCGGGATCTTCCAGACCCTCGACAAGGGCAAGTTGCCCAACCTCGCGAACATGGACCCCGCCCTGATGGAGAAGGTCGCCCGGCATGATCCCGGCAACGCGCACTCGGTCAATTATCTCTGGGGCACGACCGGTATCGGCTTCAACACGGCGAAGATCGCCGAGCGCATGAAGGATGCGCCGGTCGACAGCCTCGCGATGTTCTACGACCCGAACGTCGTAGCCAAGTTCAAGGACTGCGGCGTCGCCGTGCTCGATTCGCCGACCGAGGTCGTCGGTACGGTGCTCATCTTCCTCGGGAAGGACCCCAACAGCGAGTCGCCGGAGGACCTGGCTGCCGCGGAGAAGGTCCTGATGTCCGTGCGCCCGTTCATCAAGTATGTCCACTCGTCCAAGTTCATCGACGATCTCGCCAATGGCGAGATCTGCATGGCGATGGGCTGGTCCGGGGACGTGTTCCAGGCCCGTGACCGCGCAGCCGATGCGGCCAACGGCGTCAACATCGACTACAAGATCCCGCGCGAGGGGACGACCATGTTCTTCGACATGCTCGCCATCCCCAAGGACGCCAAGAACGTCGACAACGCCCACGCGTTCATCAACTACCTGATGCGGCCCGAAGTGGCGGCGAAGAACACCAACTACGTCAACTACGCGAGCTTCAACCTGCCCGCGCAGAAGCTGGTGAACCCCGAGATCATCGCGAACCCTGCCATCTTCCCGACGGACGACGTCAAGGCGCGCTTGCAGGCCGACCTGGCCGAGAGCGACGGGTACACCCAGGCGCTCACGGCGACCTGGACGCGGTTCAAGGCGGGCCAATAACCGGGCGGGTGGCCGCGCGGAGGGCCTTCCCTCCGTGCGGCCTCGCTTCCTGCGCGGGGGGGATGTAGCGTGGCGAACAAGCCGGTCGATCTGGGTCAGGAGTACGTCCGGATCGAGGGCGTGACGAAGCGGTTCGGGGATTTCGTCGCGGTCGACAACGTCTCGCTCAACGTCTACAAGGGCGAGATCTTCTGCCTGCTCGGCGGTTCGGGCTGCGGCAAGACGACGCTGCTGCGCATGCTGGCGGGATTCGAGGCGCCGACCTCCGGGCGCATCCTCATCGACGGGCAGGATATGGCGGGCATCCCGCCCTACGAGCGCCCGGTCAACATGATGTTCCAATCCTACGCGCTGTTCCCGCACATGACAGTGGCGGCGAACGTGGCCTTCGGCCTCGAGCAGGAAGGCATCGCCCGCGCCGAGATCGACCGCCGGGTCGGCGAGATGCTCGAGATCGTCAAGCTCGGCGAGTACGGCCGGCGCAAGCCGCACCAGCTCTCGGGCGGTCAGCGCCAACGTGTCGCGCTCGCGCGCGCCCTCGTCAAGCGACCGAAGCTGCTGCTGCTCGATGAGCCCTTGGGCGCGCTCGACCGCAAGCTGCGCGAGCACACGCAGTTCGAGCTCATCAACCTGCAGGAGCAGCTCGGCGTCACCTTCGTGGTCGTCACCCACGACCAGGAGGAGGCGATGACGCTCGCTTCGCGCATCGGCGTGATGAACAAGGGCCAGATCGTGCAGGTCGGCACGCCTACCGAGATCTACGAGTTCCCCAACTCGCGCTTCGTCGCCGACTTCATCGGCTCGGTCAACATGTTCGACGGGCAGCTCATCGAGGACGAGCCCGGGCATGTGCGCATACGCTGTCCGGAGCTCGAGTCGACCGTGTTCGTGAGCCATGGCATCAGCGCCGCTCCCGACGCCAAGGTGTCGGTCGCCATCCGGCCCGAAAAGATCGAGATGACCCGCACGCCGCCCGAGGGCGCGGAAAACCGCGCGCGCGGCGTCGTCAAGGAGATCGCCTACATGGGCGACATGTCGGTCTACCTGGTGCGGCTCGATTCCGGGCGCATGGTGCGTGTCACCATCCCCAACATCGAGCGCCACGACGAGCGCATCGTCTGGGACGAGGCCGTGCACCTCAGTTGGCACGCCTCGAGCCCCGTGGTCCTGACGATCTGAGCCCGTGAAGCGAGCGCTCGAATCCCTCCAATCGCTCGCCGGCAAGCGGCTCGTCATCGGCTTGCCCTACGTCTGGCTGCTGCTCTTCTTCGCGGTCCCGTTCCTCATCGTCTTCAAGATCTCGTTCTCGTGGATGCAGCCGATCCAGCCCGGCTACGCGCCGCTGATCGCGTGGGTCGAGGAGACGCAGCGGTTCGTGGCCACCTTCAACCTGTCGAACTACCAGGTGCTGCTGCAGGATTCGCTGTACCTGAGCACGTTCGTCTATTCGGTCAAGGTGGCTGCGGTATCCACCGTGCTGTGCCTGCTCGTCGGATACCCGATGGCGTATGCCATCGCCCGGTGCGCCCCGAGCACGCGGAACCTGTTCCTGATGCTGATCATCCTGCCGTTCTGGACCTCGTTCCTGCTGCGGGTGTATGCCTGGATCGGCCTGCTCAAGACCAACGGCGTGATCAACAACACGCTGCTCGCCCTTGGGGTCATCGACCAGCCGCTGACGCTCCTCTACACCGATTTCGCGGTCTATGTCGGCATCGTCTACTCCTACCTGCCGTTCATGATCCTGCCGCTCTACGCGAACCTCGAGAAGCACGATCTCACGCTGCTCGAGGCGGCGGCGGACCTCGGGGCGTCGCCGGTCAAGGCGTTCTTCAAGATAACGTTGCCGCTCTCGATGCCGGGGATCGTCGCCGGGTGCCTGCTGGTCTTCATCCCGGCGGTGGGCGAGTTCGTCATCCCCTCGCTGCTCGGCCGCACGGACCAGCTCATGATCGGCACCGTGCTGTCGGCCCAGTTCTTCGGCGCCCGGAACTGGCCGGTGGCGAGCGCGGTCGCCATCGTGTTGTTGCTGCTGCTGCTGCTGCCGATCCTGCTCTTCCAGCGCTACCAGCGGCGCGAACTCGAAGCGGCGAAGCGGTGAGGGCGCCTCGATGAAGGGTCGGGCTTGGTTCCGCAACGGCATGCTCGGCCTGGGGCTCGCCTTCCTCTATATCCCCATCCTCTCGATGATGGTGTTCTCGTTCAACAATTCGCGCCTCGTGACCGTCTGGGATTCGGCGAACTCCCCGACGCTGCGTTGGTACGTCCGCCTGTTCGAGAACGAGCAACTGCTCGGCGCGGCATGGATCAGCCTGCAGGTGGCGGCCATGACCGCCACCGGGGCCGTGCTCCTCGGGACCCTCGCCGGGCTCGTGCTCGTGCGCTTCGGTCCTTTCCGTGGCCGCGCGTTCTTCTCGGCCATGACCACCGCGCCGCTCGTCATGCCTGAGGTGATCACGGGCATCGCCATGTTGCTGCTGTTCGTCGCGCTCGAGCAGCTGACCGGATGGCCGGAAGGCCGCGGCATGCTCACCATCACCATCGCCCACATCACCTTCGCCATGGCCTACGTCACCGTGGTGGTGCAGTCCCGCCTCGCGGGCTTCGACGACGCGCTCGAGGAGGCCGCGCTCGATCTGGGGGCCAAGCCCACGACGGTCTTCTTCCGGATCACGCTGCCGCTCATCGTGCCGGCGTTGGTCTCGGGCTGGCTGCTCGCCTTCACGCTCTCGTGGGACGATGTGGTCATCTCCCAGTTCGTCTCCGGCCCGGGCTCCTCGACGTTGCCCATGGAGATCTTCTCGCGGGTACGGCGCGGGGTCAGCCCCGACATCAACGCGCTGGCCACCATCATGGTGCTCATCGTCGCCACGGGTGTCGTCGCCTCCACGCTCTGGATGAAGCGGCAGGAACGTCGGCGGCTGCTCGAGGAGCAGATGGCGCGCAGCGACCCCGGCTGACGTCGGCATGCGACGCATCGGCATCGACGTCGGCGGCTCGACGTTGCGCGTGGGCGAAGTCGACGTCGCGACAGGCGCCCTCACGGGCCCGGTCGAGGTCTTGCCGATGCCGGCAGGTGCCCGCCCGGATGACGTGCTCGGCGCGCTGGCCGCGAGCGCGGTCCTGCAGGCGGGGGAGGGGCCGGTCGGTCTCGCATTCCCGTCGGTGGCGCAGTACGGCGTCGCGCGCACGGTCGCGCACGTGGACCGCGGTTGGCTCGACCTCGATGTCGCCTCGGCCTTCACGCGGTTGACGGGTCGGCCCACGGTGTTCCTCAACGACGCCGATGCGGCCGGTCTCGCGGAGTTCCGCTTCGGCGCCGGGCGTCGGCTCATGATGGACGCGGCGGCGGGCGGTCCTGCGGCGGGCCGACTCATCGTCCTCACTTTCGGCACCGGCATCGGGACGGCGCTGTTCCTCGATGGGCATCTGTGGCCGAACACCGAACTCGGTCACCTCCGGCTGCCGGGCGTCACCGACACCGACGGCGAGGGCTGGGCAGCGGCGAGCGTGCGCACACGGCTCGGTCTCGATTGGGACCGTTGGGCGCGTCGGGTCGACGATTACCTGCAGGAGCTCCATCTGCTGTTGTGGCCCGATGCGTTCATCATCGGCGGCGCGGTCAGCGAACACGCCGAGGAGTGGTTGCCCTTGCTCGTTTGCCGGGCGCGCCTCGTGCCCGCCACGCTGCGCGGCCATGCGGGCGTCGTGGGCGCCGCCTTGGCGACCCTCGGGCCGGAGGGACACCGATGAACAAGAAGACACGCGTGCAGCATCCGCCCCGGGTCGACGTGCCGTCCGACAATCGGCCGCTCCTCGAGCCCATCCACCAGAACGTCAAGTGGGATACGCCGTCGATCGCCGAGGCGCAGCGCATCGCGCGCGGCGAGCGACCGGGGTTCTTCTATTCGCGGATGGCCAACCCGGGCACGCGCCAGCTGGAACTGCTGCTCGCCGAGCTGCAGGGACGCGAGGATTGCCTCACCTGCGCATCGGGGGTCAACGCGGTCGCACAGTCGCTGCTCGCGATGACGCGCACCGGTGACCATGTGGTGTCCTTCATCGAGGGGTATGGCCCGACGCGGCAGCTGTTGCGCGGGTTGCTCGCGCGCTTCGGCGTGACGCACACCCTGCTGTCGGTCGAGGACCTTTCCGGTCTCGCCGCAGCGCTCGCCTCGCGGCCGACGCGGCTCGTGTTCTTCGAGTCGCCGACCACGCCCGCCGGCAAGATCGCCGACGTGGCGGCGATCACCGCGCTCGCCCACGCGCACGGTGCGCTCGCGGTCATGGACAACACGCAGGCAGGCCTGCACCAGCACGGCGAGCATCCGGTCGACGTCTTCGTGCACAGCCTGACCAAGTTCGCGACCGGTGCGGGAGACGTGATGGGCGGCGCCGTGATCGCCGACCGCGCCGTGCTCGACCTGCTGCGGCAGGACATGCTCCTCTTCGGTGCGCCGGTCGATCCGCTCGCCGCGTCGCTGATGGTGCGGGGCCTGAAGACCTATTTCCTCCGCTATCGGGAACAGTCCGCGGCAGCGACCGAGGTGGCGCGTTTCCTCGCGGCGCACCCGGCCTGCACACGGGTGATGCACCCCGGGCTCGATTCCCATCCGCAGGTGGCGCTCGCGCGCGCGCAGATGCGCGACCCGGGTTGCGTGATCACGTTCTCGATGCGCGACGGTGCCGAGGCCGGGCGTCGCTTCGCCGAGGCCTTGCGGCTGTTCGCGCGGACGCCGAGCTACGGGTCGACCGAGTCGCTCGTCATGGCGCCGCAGTTCCTGCAGCCTCGCGACTTGACCCCGGAGGAACGCGCGGTCTGCGGCATCGATGAGGGTACCGTGCGCCTGTCGATCGGGCTCGAGGAGCCGGGCGAGCTCTGCGCGGACCTCACTCAGGCGCTGGCCGCGGCCTCCGGTCCGTGACATCCCTGTCCGTCGGTTCGCCCTTGGAGTCCCCCTCAGCGCGGCGCCAGGCCTGACTCGAAGACCTGCAGCAGGCGCGCGGCGAGCGTCGCGGGATCCAGGTTCGCCGATTCCGGCAGGTCGTCCGCCCGGTGCCAGAACGCGATCCAGTTCATCGCGCCCGCGAGCGCGAACGCGGTCATCTTCGGGTCGCAAGGCGCGATCGAACCGTCGGCGATGCCGTCGCGGATTAGGGCGCGCAGACCTTGGTCGATCTCGGATTTCAGGCGCTTGATGCGCGCGCTCATCGCCGGGCTCAGGTCCTGGCTTTCGGCGCGCACCATGACCCAGCCGAACTCGCCGGTGATCGCCACGGCGTAGCGGTGCGCCACGGACAACAGCCGCTCGCGCCCCGATGCGCCCCGGGTCTCGACCTCACGGAATGCGGTCCGCAACTGCTCGACCCCCGCGAGGAAGCACTCGAAGAGCAGGTCTTCCTTGCCGTCGAAGAGGGCGTAGATGGTCGGCTTGGTGATGCCGATGCCGGCCGCGATCTCGTCGAGCGAGGTGTTGTGGTAACCGCGGTCGCGGAAGGCGCGTGCCGCGGCGAGGACCACCGCAGCCCGTTTGCGGTCGCGCAGGCGCGTACGGTCCTGCGGACCCACCCAGGGCGAGGCCGGGTCGGCAGGCGCACCGGGGGCGCCGGGGACGGCAGTTCGACGGTGGGTGGGAGCATTCGGCATGCGCGAGGAGTGTGCCCGGGTTTTACTCGCCAGTAAAGATTGCTACCATCGGTCCACCGCGTCCTCGGGGCTGAGGTCCGACCGCTTCCATCCGTCCACGCCGGAGCCGAAACCATGTCCGCCGAATCCTCGCGCTTGCCGATGTCAGCAGACACCGAGGCCGCCGACGCGGCCGCCGCGCCGTTGCGCTTCGTGACGGCAGCCTCGCTGTTCGACGGGCACGACGCGGCGATCAACATGATCCGTCGCCTGCTGCAGTCCGAAGGCGCCGAGGTCGTGCACCTCGGCCACAACCGCTCCGTCGCGGACATCGTGCGCGCCGCCATCGACGAGGACGCCGACGGCATCGCGGTGAGCTCCTACCAGGGCGGCCACAACGAATACTTCGCCTACATGGTGGACATGCTGCGCGAGCGCGGCTGCGAGCACATCCGTGTGGTCGTGGGCGGCGGCGGCACCATCGCACCGCAGGAGATCGAGGCGCTCGAGCGTCACGGCATCGAGAAGATCTACACGCCCGAGGACGGCCGCACGCTGGGCCTCACCGGCATGATCAAGGACGTCATGAAGCGCATCCGCGCGAGCCGCCGTCCACGCTACGAGTTCCGTGCGCTCGACGCCAAGGACCACCGCCACCTCGGCTGCACGATCTCGGTGCTCGAGGGCGCGGGCGACGAGGAGGCGCTGCTGCGCGGGCAGATCCGCCGCGCCATCGCCGCCAACGGCCGGCGCGCGCCGGTCATCGGCCTCACCGGCACCGGCGGCGCCGGCAAGAGCTCGCTGAACGACGAACTGCTGCAGCGCTTCGTGCGCCACTTCCCGGACGCGCAGATCGCGGTCGTCGCGGTCGATCCGACCCGCCGCCGTTCGGGCGGCGCGCTGCTCGGCGACCGCATCCGCATGAACAGCCTCGCGGCACCGAACATCTACATGCGCTCGCTCGCCACCCGCCGGCGCAACCTCGCGACCTCCGCGGTGCTGAAGGACGTCATCTCGCTCTACCAGCTCGCGGGCTTCGACCTGATCGTGGTCGAGACCGCGGGCATCGGCCAGAGCGACTCGGAGATCGTCGACCTCGTCGACCTGCCGGTCTACGTGATGACGAGCGAATACGGCGCTGCGAGCCAGCTCGAGAAGATCGACATGCTCGACTTCGCGGAGATCGTGGTACTCAACAAGTTCGAGCGGCGCGGTGCGGAGGACGCCCTGCGCGACGTGCGCAAGCAGTGGCGCCGCAACCACCCGGCCGACTTCGCGCGCACCGATGCCGAGCTGCCGGTCTACCCGACCATCGCCAGCCGCTTCAACGACCCCGGCGTCAACCGCCTCTTCGAAGCGATCGGCCGCCATCTCGATGCCAAGCAGGTGGGCGAGCGTCGCTGGACCGTCGCCGATCCGGGCCCGGTGGAATTCGTCTCGCGCGACCCGCTGATCCCGGGCGCCCGTGCGCGCTACCTCGCCGAGATCGCGGGCGGCGGGCGCGACGCCCGCGCCCGCGCCGAGCGCCAGGTCGATGCGGCACGGCGCGCGTTCGTGTTCTACCGCTCGCTGCGCGAGCTCGGTGACGCCGCGCTGCCCGCGCCGCTCGAGCCTTACGGCGCCGCATCTGTCACCGCCGCGGCCAGCGCCGTGGATCCCTCGCTGGCGACGCTGCGTACCCGCTATGACGCGGCGCTCGCCGAGATGGGGCCGGAGGCGGTCGCGGCGCTGCGCGAGTGGCCGAAGCGCGCTGCTGGCGTACGCGCCGACGAGTACACCTACGAGGTGCGCGGACGCGAGCTGCGCGGCCCCAACTACACCGAGACGCTGAGCCGCAACCGCATCCCGAAGATCGTCGCGCCCTCGTTCGAGGACTGGGGCGAGACCTTGCGGTTCCTGTCGCTCGAGAACCTGCCGGGCGCCTACCCGTACACCTCGGGCGTCTATCCTTATCGCCGCGAGGAGGAGGACCCGATCCGCATGTTCGCGGGCGAGGGCGCCCCGGAGCGCACCAACCGCCGCTTCCATTACCTCGCGCGCGGACAGAAGTTCGCGCGGCTCTCGACCGCCTTCGACTCGACCACCCTCTATGGTGAGGACCCGGACACGCGGCCCGACATCTACGGCCGCACCGGCAACTCGGGCGTCTCGATCGCGACCCTCGACGACATGAAGAAGCTCTATTCGGGCTTCGACCTCTGTGCGCCGACGACCTCGGTGTCGATGACCATCAACGGTCCGGCGCCGATGCTGCTCGCGATGTTCATGAACACCGCGATCGACCAGCGTGTCGAGCGGTTCCTCAAGGCCGAGGGACGCTGGGCGCAGGCCGAGGCCCGCATCGAGGCGCTGCGCGCCGCCGACCGCGCGCGCGGCCTTGCGCCCTGCGAGTACCGCGGCGGTCTGCCGGAGGGCCACGACGGCTCCGGCCTCGCGCTGCTCGGCTTGCATGCGGGGCAGCTCGTGGGCCACGGACTCACCGAGGCCGAGTATGCGCGGCTCGTCGCCGAGACGCTGACGCAGGTCCGCGGCACCGTGCAGGCCGACATCCTGAAGGAAGACCAGGCCCAGAACACCTGCATCTTCTCCACCGAGTTCGCGATGCGGATGATGGGCGACGTGCAGGAGTTCTTCACGCAGAACGGCGTGCGCAACTTCTATTCCGTCTCGATCTCCGGCTATCACATCGCCGAAGCGGGCGCGAACCCCATCAGCCAGCTCGCGTTCACGCTCTCGAACGGCTTCACCATCGTCGAGTACTACCTGTCTCGCGGCATGAAGATCGACGACTTTGCGCCGAACCTGTCGTTCTTCTTCTCGAACGGCATGGACCCCGAGTACGCGGTGATCGGCCGCGTGGCCCGTCGCATCTGGGCCCGCGCGATGCGCGAGCGCTACGGCGCAGGGCCGCGCTCGCAGATGCTCAAGTACCACATCCAGACCTCGGGCCGCTCGCTGCATGCGCGCGAGATCCAGTTCAACGACACGCGCACCACGCTGCAGGCGCTGTACGCGCTGTTCGATAACTGCAACTCGCTGCACACCAACGCCTACGACGAGGCGCTGACCACGCCCACCGAGGAGAGCGTGCGGCGCGCGGTCGCCATCCAGCTGATCATCAACCGCGAACTCGGCCTCAACAAGAACCAGAACCCCTGGGCGGGCTCTGTGCTGATCGATCACCTCACCGACCTCGTCGAGGAGGCGGTGTACAAGGAGTTCGAGTCGATCAGTGAGCGCGGCGGCGTGCTCGGCGCGATGGAGACCATGTACCAGCGCGGCAAGATCCAGGAAGAGAGCCTCTACTACGAGACCTTGAAGCACGACGGGCGGCTGCCCATCGTCGGCGTCAACACCTTCCTCTCGGACAACGACGCCAGCGCGGAACACCAGGGCGCGGCGCTCATCCGCTCGACCGAGGAAGAGAAGCAGGACCAGGTCCAGGCGGTGCAGGCGTTCCAGCGCCGCAACGCCGATCGCTCGGGCGCGGCGCTCGCGGCGTTGCAGGACACGGCCGCGCACGGCGGCAATGTGTTCGGCGCGCTGATGGAGGCCGTGCGCCACGCCTCTCTGGGCCAGATCTCCCGCGCCCTCTACGGCGTGGGCGGGCAGTACCGGCGCAGCGTCTGACCGGCGCCTGCGACGATCCGGCCTCAGCGGCCGGTGAACTGCGCCTTGCGCTTGCCGGCAAAGGCGGCGAGCCCCTCGCGCGCGTCGGCCGTCGTGCCGCCGAGCGTCGAGATCGACTCGCCCTCGAGCGCGAGCTGCTGCTCGAGGGTGTTGTGGTGGCTGTCGGCCAACAGGCGCTTCACTTTCCCGTAGGCGAGCGTCGGACCCGACGCGAGCTGCCGGGCGACCTCCGCCGCGCGCGCGGCCAGCGCGTCGTCCGCCACGACCTCGGTGACGAGGCCGAGCCCCGCTGCCTGCTCGGCGCTGAGCACCGGATTGAGGAGCATCAATTCCTTGGCGCGGACCATGCCGACGATGCGCGGCAGGAAGAAGCTGCCGCTGCCGTCCGGCGAGAGCGCGATCTTGGTGTAGGCCATGGTGAACTTCGCGGATGCCGCAGCGAGCACCACATCGCCCGCCAGCGCCATGCTGAAACCGGCGCCCGCGGCCGTGCCGTTCACGGCGACCACCAGCGGCGCGTCCATGCGCACGAAGCGCGCGATCGCCGCGTGCAGCGGCGTGGTGATGTCGCGCAGCAGCTGCCCCGCACCGTCACCTGCGGCGATGAAGGCGGGCACGTCGCCGCCGCCGCTGAACATCTTGCCCTTGCCGGTGAGCACCACCGCGCGCACGCCGGGCGCGCTCGCGCAGTGCTCGGCCGCGGTGAGCAGGTCCTTGGCCATCTGCAGGTCGACGGAATTGGCGGCGGTCGGACGGTCGAGGCAGAGCGTGATGACGCCTGCGTCCTGGGTTACTTCAATGGTCTGCAGCTGCATGGCTCGCTCCTGACGGGATCTTGCGGGGTGATGTGTCGCGTGAGCGGCGGGCGTACTCGGCGAGATAGCCGACGCCCGTGATGGCGCGGCTACCGTACCACGAGACCTGCTCGCCATCGATGAGCTCGACGGGCACGGAGGGTAACGCAGCGCGCACCTCGGCGAGGTGACGTTCCCGGAAGGGATAGGGCTCGCTGCTGAGCAGCACGCGGTCCACACGGCCTGCGGCACCCTCGAGCCGCAGCGTCGGGTAACGCGCGGTGTCGGGCGGCGACCAGGCCTGCCAGCCGACGAGCGCCAGCATCCGCGCGATGTAGGTGTCCGGGCCGACGGTCATCCACGGGTGGCGCCAGATGAGATAGAGCACGCGTTCGGCGGGCGCCTCCCGCGCCGCCTCGCCTGCCGCCCGAAGCGCCGCCTCGAACCGCGCCACCAGCGCCTCCGCCTCCGTCTCGCGCCCGAAGATCGCACCGAGCCGACGATAGAGCCGCGGGTTGTCGAGCGGGCCGAGGGGATGCGTCACGACCACCTCGGGCACGAAGCCTGCCAACGCATCGGCCGTTTCGCGGGTGTTCTCGTCGATGTTGACGATGACATGGGTCGGCCGCAGCGCGCGCACGCGCTCGATGTCGACGTCCTTGGTGCCGCCGACCTTGGGGATCCGCCGCAGCGCGTCGCGCGGATGGATGCAGAATCCGGTGCGACCGACGAGCTGTGGCGCGAGCCCGAGGTCGCAGAGCAGCTCGGTGAGGCTCGGGACGAGGCAGACGATCCGCGGGGCGCTCACAGGCTGCTCCCGACGCGCACCCTCCGCGGCTGGTAGGGCAGCACCTCGAGCAGATCGCCGGCGCGGACCCGTTGCTGGATGCCGCGCCAGAAGTCCGCCGTGAGCAGGTCGCCGTGGGCGTTCTGGAACGCGGCGCGCTGCGCGTCCGTGAAGGCCAGGAAGTTGAGGAAGGTCTCCGGGAAGACGTCGTTGTCCGCGACGTAGAACCAGGTCTCCCCGCGCATCTCGTCCTCGTCGTTGGAGGCCTGCGGCACCTCGCGGAAGCGGCAGTCCGTGACCTGACAGAGCTCGTCGTAGTCGTAGAAGATCACCCGGCCGTGGCGGGTGACCCCGAAGTTCTTGAGCAGCAGGTCGCCGGCGAAGATGTTGCTGAGCGCGAGGTCGCGGATCGCCTGACCGTAGTCGAGCACCGCGCGCTCGGCGGCGGTGTCCTCGGCGCTGCGCAGGAAGAGGTTGAGCGGCACCATGCGCCGCTCGATGTACATGTGGTCGAAGATGAGGTCGTCGCCGTCGGCGTGCACGCTGCCCGCGGCTTCCGCGGCGAGCTCTTCGAGCAGTGCCGGTGCGAAGCGGCTGCGCGGCAGGCGCACGCGCTTGAACTCCTGAGCGTCGACGAGGCGGCCCGCGCGATCATGCCGGAACACGAACTGGTACTTGTCGAGGACGTCCTGTCGCAGCACGTTCTTCACGGGCGGGAAGCGGTCGCGGATGAGCTTGAACACCACATCGAGCGACGGCAGGGTGAAGCAGATCATCACGAGGCCGCGCTCGCCCGGGGCGTGTTCGAAACGGTCGTCCGAGCTTGCGAGGTGTCGCATCAGTTCGCGGTAGCGCTCGGTCTTGCCCTGGCGGGCGCGCCCCAGGACCGTGAAGAGCTCGGACAGCGGTTTGCGGGGCAGCAACTGCCGCAGGAACACCACCGCCTCCACCACGCGCTCGAGGTCCACGTGGAAATAGGAGCGGGTGAAGCCGAAGACCACGCTGACATCGTCCTCGTCGAGCATCACCGCATCGACCAGCATGCCGGGCTCGGCGTTCTGCAGCGCGATCACGAAGGGCAGGGCGCCCGCCGAGGTCTCGAGCCGACCCACGAGGTATGCGCGGGTGCTCTGGTAGAACATCGGCCGCAGCACCTCGAGGGCGCGCACCCCGGTGTCCGGGTCGATGGACTGCGATTGGAGGTAGGTGCGGACGTCCTGCAGCACATGGCGCACGCTGCGCTCGAAGTCGATCCAGGGGCATTTCAGCGGGAGGTCGTCGAGGACGTCCTCGATGAGCATCGCGAGGTCGCCGCGGTTCGGGTAGGGGCGCGTTTCGGCGTTGCCGCCTGCGCCCTCGAGCGGGTCGAGGTCGACCGCCGCGAACTCGATGCCCTCATCGACACCCACGGTGCCGAACAGGCGGCGCGAGACCGAACTGAAGAACGTGCGGGCGAAGGCGGCGTCGGGCAGGCCCGCGCTGCGCTGCAGGAAACGTTGACGCAGCGCGTGCCACAGCGCCCGGTCGGTCGCCTGCTCGCCGAAGGCCTCGCGGAAGCCCTCTACGGTCCGGTTCACCCACAGGTCGTAGAGGTCGATGCGCTCGACCGCATCTTGCTGGCTGCCCTGCCAGTCGCGCGCCTCGAAACGGCCCTGCGCGCGGCGGGTGACCGCGCGGAAATCCGCGTTGTACCCGGCGAACGCGGCGGCCATCCGCCGCGCACCCTCCTCGACGGGGAGTGCGCTCATGGCGGAGGCCGGCGCGCCGTGCGCACGGTCAAAGATTGCGGATCAGCGCGTCGGCGAACTCGCTGCATTTGACCTCGGTGGCGCCTTCCATGAGCCGCGCGAAATCGTAGGTGACCGTCTTCTGGCCGATGGTGCGGTCCATGGCCGTGATGATGGCGTCGGCCGCCTCGGTCCAGCCCATGTACCGCAGCATCATCTCGCCCGACAGCAGCACGGAACCCGGGTTCACCTTGTCGAGGTTGGCGTACTTCGGCGCGGTGCCGTGGGTCGCCTCGAACACCGCATGGCCGGTCACGTAGTTGATGTTGGCGCCCGGCGCGATGCCGATGCCGCCCACCTGCGCCGCGAGCGCGTCCGAGAGGTAGTCGCCGTTGAGGTTGCAGGTGGCGAGCACATCGAACTCGTCAGGGCGCGTCAGCACCTGCTGCAGCGTGATGTCGGCGATGGCGTCCTTGATGATGACCTTGCCGGCCTTCTTGGCCGCGTCCATCTCGGCGTTCGCCGCCTTCTCGCCCTGCTCGGCCTTGGTGCGTTCCCACTGCTCCCAGCCGTAGGTCTGGCCGGGGAACTCGCGCTCGGCGAGGGCGTAGGACCAGTTGCGGAAGGCGCCTTCCGTGAACTTCTGGATGTTGCCCTTGTGGACGATCGTCACGCTCTTGCGCTTGTTGACGATGGCGTATTCCACGGCCGCACGGAACAGCCGCTCCGTGCCTTCCTGGGAGACCGGCTTGATGCCGATGCCCGAGGTGTCCGGGAAGCGGATCTTGGCGTAGGACTTCGGGAAGTGCTGCTTGAAGAGTTCCTTGAACTTGCGGTTCTCCTCGGAACCCTGTTCGAACTCGATGCCGGCGTAGATGTCCTCCGTGTTCTCGCGGAAGATCACCATGTCGACCTTCTCCGGCGCCTTGACGGGCGAGGGCACGCCCTTGAACCAGCGCACCGGGCGCAGGCAGACGTAGAGGTCGAGGAGCTGGCGCAGCGCCACGTTCAGCGAGCGGATGCCACCGCCGACGGGCGTCGTGAGCGGGCCCTTGATCGAGACCAGGTACTCGCGGCAGGCGGCGACCGACTCGTCCGGCAGCCACGTGTTGAACTGCTTGTTGGCCTTTTCGCCGGCATAGACCTCGAGCCAGTGGATCTTGCGACGACCGCCGTAGGCCTTCTCGACGGCAGCGTCGAGGACGCGCACCGAGGCGCGCCAGATGTCGGGGCCCGTGCCGTCGCCCTCGATGAACGGGACGATCGGGTTGTCGGGGACGACGAGCTTGCCGTCGCGGATGCTGATCTTGGCGCCGCCGGCGGGCGGCACGAGGTTGACGGGGACAGCCGAGGTCATGGCTAGGAAGACTCCTGTGGGATGGCAGACAGCCCTGGAACCCCCACGGCCATCGCGATGTATAAATGCTAGCACAGCACCCCCGGGGCGATTCCGCGAACCGGGTCGCAACTGCGCCGAGGGGCTAGAATGCCCGCATGGCCAAGACCTTGACCTCCAAGCCTGCCGCCGACGGTTTCCGCATGCCGGGCGAGTTCGAGCCGCATCGCGGCTGCTGGATGCTGTGGCCGCGCCGCCCCGACAACTGGCGGCGCGAGGCAGAGCCGGCGCAGCGCGCCTTCGCCGCGGTCGCCGCCGCCATCTCGCGCTTCGAGCCGGTGACGGTGGGCGCCACGGCCGCCGAGTTCGACCGTGCGCGGGCTGCGCTCCCGCCGGCCGTGCGGGTCGTGGAGCTCTCCAGCGACGATGCCTGGATGCGCGATGTCGGCCCGACCTGCGTGGTCGACGATCATGGCGCCGTGCGCGGCGTGGACTGGGTGTTCAACGCCTGGGGCGGGCATCACGGCGGCCTGTATCACCCCTGGGACCAGGACGATGCCGTCGCACGCAAGGTCCTCGAGATCGAGGGCTTCGACCGCTACCGCGCGCCGATGGTCTGCGAGGGCGGGGCGATCCACGCCGACGGCGAGGGCACCTTGCTCGTCACCGAGCAGTGCCTCCTCCACCGCAACCGCAACCCGCATCTCGGCCGTCGCCAGATCGAGACGATGCTGCGCGCCTATACCGGCGCGACCACGATCCTGTGGCTGGGCGAGGGCGTCTTCAACGACGAGACGGACGGCCATATCGACAACCTCGCCTGCTTCGTCGCCCCCGGCGAGGTGGCGCTGACCTGGACCGACAACGCGCGCGATCCGCAGCATGCGATCTCTCGCGATGCGCTCGAGCGTTTGATGGATGCGCGCGATGCCCGAGGCCGGCGGCTCAAGGTCCACAAGCTCCCGATGCCAGGTCCGTTGCGCACCACGCGGGCCGAAGCCGCCGGTGTCGTCACCGGCACGGGCGCCAAGCCGCGGTCGTCCGGCGAGCGCTTGGCGGCGAGCTACGTCAATTTCTACATCGCCAACGGCGGCGTGGTCGTGCCGCTGCTTGATGCGCGCACCGATCGCGCCGCGCTCGCCAAGATCCGCCGCCTGTTCCCGGGTCGCAAGGTGGTGGGCGTGCCCGCCCGCGAGATCCTGCTCGGCGGCGGCAACATCCACTGCATCACGCAGCAGATCCCCTTGGGCGCGCCGCGCCCGAGGGGCGCCGCGCGGGGGCGGCGCTGATGGCGCGCCCGGACCGCGACGACCTGCCGACGAAACTGCGCATCGCGCCGGGCAAGGCCTGCCGCTTGCGCGACCCGGACGCCGCGCGCGTGTTCGGTTGGGAGCGCGCGGCCGCCGAGGCCGTCACCGCCGACAACCTCCGTCGGCTCGGTGAGTTGCAATTCAAGATGTTCGCCGACGCACGGCATTCATTGCTCGTCGTGCTGCAGGCCATCGACGGCGGCGGCAAGGACAGCACCATCCGCCGCGTGTTCGGCGCCTTCAATCCGCAGGGCTGCAGCGTGGTCGCGTTCAAGGCCCCGTCGGCCGAGGAACTGTCGCGGGATTTCCTGTGGCGCGTCCACCGGCATGTCCCCGTGCGCGGCAGCGTGACGGTGTTCAACCGCTCGCACTACGAGGACGTGCTCGTCGCGCGCGTCGAGTCGTTGGTGCCCAAGGCCGTCTGGTCCAAGCGTTACGCCCAGATCAACGATTTCGAGCGCCTGCTGGCCGAGTCCGGCACGCGCGTGGTGAAGATATTCCTGCACATCAGCCACAAGGAACAGAAACTGCGCTTCGAGGAGCGGCTCGCCGTGCGCGAGAAGCAGTGGAAGTTCGACCCCGCCGATCTCGACAAGCGAAAGCGCTGGATCGCCTATCGCCAGGCTTTCGAGGCTGCGCTCGGCCGCTGCAGCACGCCGCATGCGCCGTGGTACGTCATCCCCGCCGACCGCAAGTGGTTCCGCGACCTCGCCGTCTCGCAGATCATCCGCCAGGAACTCGAGGCGCTGCCGCTCGAATGGCCGAAGCCGGCCTACGACCCCTCGAAGGTGAGGGTGGTCTGAAGACGCTGATCTTGCGATCGGGCCTTGTCACGTCGGTCATATGAGACCGTGTCGGATCGAGTGGTGGAGGGTCGTTAGATGAAATGGACGAAGATCTGGACCGGCATCAGCGTTCAGCGGCGCCTCTCGTTGGCCTTTTGGATCGTCTTGCTCGCGTTGTCGGTCCTGACGGGGCCTCGCATATTGGTTTTCGTAGCAGGCCTGTGTGTGTTGCGGGATCTGTATGCCATGTATCGTGAGGTCAGACAACTGCGATCCGAGCGACAGCACCACGAGATGCCGCGAGATCCGCCCACGGATTGATCCGCGACCCGCTCCCGCTTTATCCGCCGGTGGCCTGTCGAGCCCCGGCGACGCCTACTCGCTCTGCCACACCACATTGACGAACACGCTGCGCCGCCGCGCAGGGAAGTAGCGCCAGTCGCCTTGCGCGAAGTCGGCGCGATCCGCGTAGAGGGTATCGGCGAGGTTCTCGACCTCGAGCGAGGCACGCCAGCGCGGTGAGGCCTGCCAGGCGATGCGCAGGTTGCCGACGTCGTGGCCGGGATAGCGGCGGGCGTTGGCGGCGTCGGCGAAATACGCCCCGACCTGCCGCCACTCCAGCGTCGCCTGCCACGCGGGGTGCGGGATCCAGGTCGCCGCCCAGTGGTGCAGACGCCGCGGCGCGGTGTCGATGTCGCGTCCGCGCACGATCGTCTCGCCGCCCTCGATGGCGGCGTCGAAGTCGTACTCGTGGCGGGCGTGGCTGCCGTTGGCATCGAAGCGCAAGGCCGTGACGGGCTGCCACGCGAACTCGTACTCGAGACCGGCGTGGCGGGTGCGGCCGCCCGTGACATTGAAGCCGTTGGCATCGCGCAGGATCACCTGACGCTTGCGCTGGGTGTAGGCTGACAGGGAGACGGCGTAGCGCTCGCCGGCCAGACGCCAGCCTGCCTCGAGCGCGGACATGCGCTCCGAGTCGAGGTCCGCCACCGATTGGTTGCGCTGCAGGCGGTAGAGCTCGGTGATCTCGGGCGGACGGAAGCCGTCGCTCGCCGTCACGTACAGCATCGAGCGCGCGCCTACGCGGTATTGCAGTTCGAGGCGCGGCGTGAAGTCCGTGAAGCGATCGCTCCGGTCGGCGGGGCGGCTGTAGAGGCAGGGGCCGGGCACGCAGGGTGTGCCGTCCTCCGCGGTGTTGCCGTCGCGCATGCGGTTGTCGTAGCGGTAGCGGGCCTCATCGAGCCGCGCGGACAACCGCCATTGGAACGGCGACTCGCCGGTGCTCGCGAGGCTGCCGTGCAGGGCCGCGCCCGTGACCTCGACCGCATAGTCGTAATGCCGTCCCGCGGGGCGGATCGCGCGCGCAAAGGCGCTGCCCTCGAGAGTGGGGCCGTCCTGGATCTCGAGCAGGAAGGTGTCGGCGTACTCGGCATCGACGCCGAGCCGCCACTCGATCGCACGCTCGCCGAGCGGCCGCGTGCGTGCCGCGCCGATCGCGACGCTGTCCTGGCCGTTGCGCTCGAGCGGCTTGCCGAGCAGGAAGTGCTGCAGGAACTCCATACGTGAACGCCGGACGATGCCGCGGACCTCGTCGCGGCAACCGTCGCAGGGCTCGGCCAGCCACTCGCCGGAGACGCGCACGCTGTCGGCGTCGCGGAAGGCCTCCGGGTTCGGGTTGGTCTCGCGCAGCACCGGGTCGCGGTAGGCATCGAAACCACGGATGAAGCCCGCCGTCTCTTGGTCGAGCCGTGTGGCGGTGGCGCGCAGCCGCAGTTCACCGCTGCCGAGCGCACGCTGGTGCGCGGCGTTCGCTTTCCACTCACGCACGGGGGCGTCCGCGCGGAAGCCGTCCTCGTCGCGCCAAAGTCCATAGACCGCGGTCGAGTCGTCCGAGGCCGCGAACTGCAGCGCGAGGTGATCGTCCGCGCCGCGCGTCACACCGAGGCGCAGCCGGGGCAGGGCGCCCGGGTCGGGGGAGATCACATTGACGAGGCCGTGGACGGCATTGGCGCCGTAGGGGCCGGTGCCGGGACCGCGCAGCACCTCGATGGCGGCGGCTTGCGAGGTGTTCGCCTCGAAGAGCTGGTTCACGTTGCAGAACCCGGTGGGCCGCAGCGGCATGCCGTCTTCGAGCAGGAGGAAGGCGCCGCAGGCGCCCGCACCGGTGAGCACGGGGGAGCGGATCGCGAGCAGGCTCTCCTGGCCGCTGCCGCGCTGCATCAGCACGCCGGGGACGCGGTTGAGGGCTTCGGCGGCGTGGGTACGGTCGATGACGCCTGTGATGCCGGGCTCGAGGCGCGACAGGCTGGCGCCGACCTGCCACAGGGCTTCGTCGCGCCGTCGGGCGGTGACGACGACCTCCGTCAACAATTCCGGGGCGGGTAGAGCCCGGGACGACGAGCCCCGCTCGGTCGTCGCGGACGTGTCGGCGGATGTGGCGCCCGCTCCGAACGCGCCGCCCGACAGCACGGCGGCACCCGACAAGACTGCGACAAGCGGGGCGGCAGGACGGATGCGGAGGCGAAGGGGCATGCGGTCATTATCGGCCATCCGGGTGGTATCCTGCCGGCGTGCGACTGACCGTCCTGTTGCTGATGTTCGCCTGCGCCGGCGTCGGCCCGTTTGCGGCCGCGGATGCCGGCCCGGGCGCGTCCGGATCGCCGCGCAGCGAGGGATCCTCCGACGCGGCGCCTGCTGTCGGTCGCCCCCGCATCGGGCTCGTATTGTCGGGCGGTGGCGCCCGCGGCGCCGCGCATGTCGGCGTGCTGAAGGTGCTGGAGGCCGAGCGCATCCCCATCGATGCCATCGCGGGCACGAGCATGGGCGCGGTCGTGGGCGGACTCTTTGCCAGTGGCCTGACCGCGCGGCAGATCGAGGCACTCATGCTGTCCCCCGAGTGGCGCGAGTCCTTCCGCGAGCCGGGGCCGCGCGGGGATCTCAGTTTCCGGCGCAAGACCGAAGACCAGAACTTTCTGGTGGATTTCCCGCTCGGACTCGAGTCCGGGGAATTCCGGTTGCCGAAATCCCTGCTCTCCGGCCAGCGTCTCACGCAGCTCCTGCGGCGGCTGACCGATCCGGTGGCGACGGTCCGTGACTTCGACGACCTGCCGACGCGCTTTCGCGCCATGGCGACCGACCTCGAGACCGGTGATGCGGTCGAGCTGCGCTCCGGCGATCTCGTGACGGCGTTGCGGGCGAGCCTCGCCGCGCCGGCGGTGTTCGCCCCGGTGGAGGTCGACGGTCGTTTGCTGGTCGATGGTGGGCTCGCCAACAACCTCCCCGTCGATGCTGCGCGCGCGATGGGTGTCGATGTGCTGATCGTGGTCGACGTCGGGTTTCCGCTGCGCAAGCGCGAAGCTCTCGAGTCGGTCGCCACCATCTCCAACCAGATGCTCGCCATCCTGATCCGGCGCGGCAGCGATGCGCAGCTGCGCGCACTGTCGCCGCAGGACCTGTTGCTGCAGCCCGAGCTCGGCGAGGCCTCGAGCTTCGATTTCGACATCGTGCCGCGCGCCGCCCAAGCCGGCGAGGAAGCCGCGCGGGCCCGGGCAGAGCGTCTGGCCGCGCTGCGGCTGCCCGAGGCCGACTACGCGCGCTATGCCGATGCGCGTGCGGCGACCCGCAGCGGCTTGGCGTTGCCGGTCGCCGAGGTGCGTGTGGCCGCCGATTCGTCGCGTTACGAGCGGCTGATCGGCACCGCGATCGCCGACCACGGCGCTGCGCCGGCCACTGCGCCGGACCTCGATACCCTCGATGCCGCGGTGACCACCCTCTATGGCCGCGGGAACTTCGAGCGCGTCGATCACACCTCGGTCGAGCGCGACGGACGCCGCGAGGTGGAGATCTCGGCGGAGCGCAATTCCTGGGGCCCGAACTACGTCCGCTTCGGGCTCAACCTCGAGGACGATTTCAGCGGCAACTCCAACTACAACGCCGCGGCGCGGTTCGTGCTCGCGGACATCGGGCCGTTGGCGGCGGAGTGGGTCTGGGACCTGCAGTTCGGATCGGAGCCGCGCGTGGCGACGGAGTTCTATCAGCCGTTCGGATCCAAGGCCAACTGGTTCGTCATGCCGCAAGCGCGGTTCGAGGTGCGCAACCTGCCGCTGCTCAGCGGGGGCACGCGGGTCGCCGAGTATCGGCTACGCACCACGGAGTACGGCGTGGATGTCGGGCGCGAACTCGGCAATTGGGGCGAACTGCGCGTCGGCCTGCGCGAGGTGTCGGGGCACTCTCGTCTGCGGCTCGGCGACCCGTCACTGCCGGTGCGCGATGATTTCGATGTGACCGAGCTTTTCGCACGGTTCTCCTACGACACGCTTGACGACCGCAACTTCCCGCGCGATGGCGGGTCCTTCGTCGCCGAATGGCGCGATGAGCGTACGGACACGGGACCGCTCGGCAGCGGTGATCGGGTCACGGCTGACTGGTTGGTGGCCCGCTCGTCCGGCCGCCACACCGGCGTGTTCTGGTCGTCTTTTGGCAGCCACATCGATGCGGCGCCCGGCAGCGTGCGGACCGTGTTCCCCTTGGGCGGATTCCTGAATCTCTCGGGCGTGGCGCCCGACGCGTTGTCAGGACGGCATTTCGCGATCGCGCGTGCGCTCTATTACCGGCAGATCGGACGGCCTGGGGAAGGCTTCCTGAACGTCCCGGCCTATGCCGGCGTGTCCTTCGAGGCGGGCAACGTCTGGGACGATCGCAGTTCGATCGGCTTTGACAGCGCGCTCAAGCAAGGCAGCGTGTTCTTCGGGTTCGACACACTGCTCGGGCCGGTCTATCTCGGGACCGGTTTCGGCGAGGCCGGCGACACTGCCTTCTATCTGTTCCTCGGCCGCACGTTCTGATCGCGCGGCCGTGCCGATCGGGACGAGGCCGGGCTCAGCGCTGGATACGTTCGAACACCAGGGCCGGACGGTCGCCGGGCCGGGAGTACTCGTGCTTGCGCGACATGTCCGCGAGCGCCGCGTCGCGGGCGGTCTCGCTGTCGAACCAGTGGACCCGGTTCCAGTCCGCGCCGAGGAGTTTCCGGAAAGGGTCCGACTCGCCGAGCGAGACGCGCAGTCCGTACGGGCGGGGCGCCTGGGTGACCTGGGCGCGCAGGTTGTGGGATTGGCAGATCGTCATGGGCTGCAGAGCCTACCGAGTCTGCGCGCACCCGACAATCCGCAGTCCTCGCAGCGTGAGGTGTGTCGCGGGACTGCGCTTTCAGCGTTGCCGGTCTCCGGCGCCTTCGCGGTCTTGCCAGCCGAGCACGCGGCGCGTGACGAAGAGATAGACCGGCTTCACCGATGCGCGCCAGAACCGGGACAGCGGCGAGGGGCGGGCGAGGAGGGCGCGCTGACGGCTCGTCAAGCCTGCGGGTAGATAGGTCCGCTTGTGCTTGAGCAGGTGGCGCAGGTCGTCGTGCGCCAGCATGCGGAACAGCCGCCCGCGGCGTGGTGCATGGCGCGCCAGCTGGAAATCCACCACGGCAGGCAGGCCGTCCGCAGTCACGAGCCAGTTGGTCTCCTTGGCGAGGTCGTTGTGCGTCAGGTCGCGCGCATGCAGCCGGCGCAGCAAGCGCAGCGCTTCGCGGTAGTAGCGCGCATCGCCCGGTCGCGCGGTCTGCATCGGCGCGGCTTCGATCCAACTGCGATCGAGGTGTGAGCGACCGGAAGCGAGCAGCGCGGGCACGCCGGTCATCCCTGTGACGTGCGCCAATGCGCGTCGCTCGCGCGCCAGCAAGTGGCGGGCGAGGGGGCGGATCCACCCGCGCGCCGTGCTGCAGTCGCGACGCACCCGTGGCTCGCCGTCGTGGTCGACGCGGGTCACGGTGCCGAACAGGTCGCGCTTCAAAAGCTGCGACGACGCGGTGGCTGTCATCAGCGTAGCAGTCCTCGTCAAGGCAGCAGCAACGGCGCGTGGAGCAAGCCGAGGTCGCTCCACAGACGCGCTGCGATCACCAGCACGAACAACAGCAGGAACGCGCCCGCATCGACGAAAGCCTTCCACAGGATCGCGGGGCGTACCGTGACCGATGCCGGCAGGGCGTGACGCCAACGCCGCGGCCAGAAGCGCGGGGTCGAGGCGCGATAGGCCTCAAAGCGTTCGTCGAAGCGGGCGGCGAGGAACCGGTCTTCGCCCGCCGCGGCGCGCGTGAAGAGCGTCCCGAGCACTGCCAGCGTCGATACGGTGAGCACCACCGAGTGGGTCGCGAGTCCGAGACCCAACCCCCCGATCATCGACAGCGTGTAGAGCGGGTGCCGGCAGAGGGAGTAGGGGCCGACGGTGACGAGTTCGACGTCCTTGCGGCCCGCGATGAACACCGAGCACCAGATGCGTCCGAGGCAGGCGAACGACACGAGCAGCAGACCGGCCGCATCGAGCGCGGTGTCGAAGGCCGGGTGCAAGGGCAGGGAGCGGGTGACGGCCGTGAGGCCGACGAGCGCTAGGTACCACAACAGGGTCGCCCGCAAGCGCGGGGTGCTCGCCGAGATCGTCATGACCGTAGCAGTGTACCTGCTCGCTTCGTGCCCGGGGGCGCTTCGGTCGCGGGGCGGCTTGAAACACGGGTCGGGCGGCCCCAGACTCTTTGCGGCAACGGACTCTCGCCCGCCGCCCGTCCGTCCTCATCCAGTCCGTCCTCATCCCAGGGAGTCAGGTCCGATGGCGCTCTTCCGACGCAAAGCCGAGATGGTCGATCCCGCAGAGGCCCTTCCGGGCCGCGCCACCCCGCTGCCGGTAGCCCCGACGCATGCGGTGCTCGGCACGCCGCTGCAGCCGCCGTTCCCGGCGGGCACCGTCGAGGCGCAGTTCGGCATGGGCTGTTTCTGGGGCGCCGAGCGGCTGTTCTGGAAGATCTCAGGCGTGGTGTCGACTTCAGTGGGGTATGCCGGCGGCTACACCCCGAACCCCACCTACGAGGAGGTCTGCAGCGGCCGTACCGGTCATGCGGAGGTGGTGAGGGTGGTGTTCGACCCGGGTCGTGTGAGCTATGACACATTGCTGAAGGCGTTCTGGGAGCGGCACGATCCCACGCAGGGGCTGCGTCAAGGCAACGACATCGGTTCCCAGTATCGTTCGGTGATCTTCTGCACCGACGAGACGCAGCTCGCCGCTGCGCAGGCGAGCCGAGCGCGCTACCAGGAGGGCCTGGCGGCCGCACGGCTCGGCGCGATCACCACCGAGATCTGCCCCGCGCCGCTGTTCTTCTACGCCGAGGACTACCACCAGCAGTACCTGCACAAGAACCCCGACGGGTACTGCGGACTCGGCGGCACGGGGGTCACCTGCGCCGCTTGATGGGGGTGGCGGCGCGATGATCGCCGATCCGCTCGCGCAGATCCTGTTGCTGTTGGCCGCTGCCGTCGGCGTGGTGGCGCTCGCTCGCCGCGTCGGGATGCCCGCGATCCTCGGTTACCTGATCGTGGGCATCGCGGTGGGGCCTTACGCGCTCGGACTTGTCGATGAGACCGAGGGGACGCGCTTGCTCGCCGAGCTCGGCGTGGTGTTCCTGCTGTTCACGCTCGGGCTCGAGTTCTCCTGGCCCCGCATGGTGGCGATGCGCCGTGAAGTGTTCGGCGTCGGCAGCGTGCAGGTCGTGCTGGTGGCGGGCGTCGCGACCCTGGTGTTCCAGGCGTTCGGGGTGGACCTGCTGGCGGCGGTCGCGCTCGGAGGTGCCGTGGCGGTGAGCTCCACCGCCATCATCGTGCAGCAACTGACCGAGCAATCCGAGATCAACCGCACCCACGGTCGGGTCGCGTTCAGCGTGCTGTTGTTCCAAGACCTCGCCTTCGTGCCGTTCCTGGTGCTCGCCGGCGCGCTCGCCGCCGGCAGCCTCGATTTCAGTGCCGCCCGAGTCGGCACCGCCGTCGCGCTCGGCACGCTCGCCGTGGGCTTCGTGCTGCTGGCGGGGCGCTATGCCTTGCGGCCGTTGCTGCACGAGATCGCACACAGCCGTCTGCAGGAGCTCTTCACGCTCGCGGTGTTGCTGGTGGCGCTCGGTTCGGCATGGGTGTCGCATGCGGCGGGCGTCTCGATGGCGACCGGGGCGTTCCTCGCCGGCGTGATGCTCGCCGAGACGGAGTACCGTCACCAAGTGGAAGCCGCGATACGGCCGTTCCGCGACATCCTGCTCGGGCTGTTCTTCATCTCGGTCGGCATGATGCTCGACCTGCGCGTGCTGCAAGGCGACCTGTTGCTGATCCTCGGCATCCTCGTGGGGATGACCGTGGCCAAGGGACTCCTGATGGCGTTGGTGGGCCGAATGTGGGGGTTGCCGCCGTTCAAGGCGGTGCGTACCGGCATCGTGCTGTCGATCGGTGGCGAGTTCGGCATCGCGATCCTGACCTTGTTGATGCAGGGCAAGGTGGTGGCGGACGAGGTCAGCCAGCCGTTGCTGGTCGCGATCGTGCTGAGCATGGTCACGGCGCCCTTGCTGCTGCGCCACAACCGTCGCATCGCGCGCTGGCTGCTGCGCGAGCAGGGCCCGACGGGCGCAGCGGTGGAGCTGTCGCCCGAGGAACGCGCCGTGGCCGACCTGGCCGCGCGCGAACATGTGATCCTCTGCGGCTTCGGCCGCGTGGGCCAGAACCTTGCCCGTGTGCTCGAGTCCCAAGGACACGAGTGTTTCGCGATGGACCTCGATCCGGTGCGCGTCCGTGCCGGCCGTGCCGCCGGGATGCCGGTGATCTTCGGCGACGCATCCGACCCCGACCTGCTGCGCACGGCGGGCCTCGAGCACGCGAGCGCGGTGGTGGTGACGTTCTCGGACCCCGATGTGGCGATCGGCATCCTGCGCGCCGTGCGCGCGCTGCGCGCCGAGGTGCCGGTGCTGGTGCGGGCCGCCGACGACTCCCGGCTGGAAGACCTGATGGCGGCCGGTGCGACGGAGGTCGTCCCGGAGACCTTCGAGGCGAGCTTGATGCTCGCCTCGCACGCTCTGTTGCTGCTCGGCCAGCCCGTGTCGCGGGTCGTCCGGGCGGTGGGTCATGCGCGCAGCGACCGCTACGCGTCGCTACGGGGCGTGCTGCGGGGCACGGAGGCGCTGCCGCTCGGCGACCTCGACATCGCCGAGGAGCTGCGGACGATCGTGTTGCCGCCCGGGGCCCGGGCGATCGGCTGCAGCCTCGGGGCGCTGATGGCGTCCGGCGTCGGGGCGCGGGTGCAGAGCGTGCGCCGCCAAGGCATCTCCGGCCGCGATCCGGACCCCGCGATGCTGCTGCAGCAGGGCGACGAGGTCGTGCTCGTCGGCACGCCTGCGGCGCTCGAACACGCCGAGCAGGTGCTGCTCGCGGGTTAGGCCGGTACGGCCCGCAGTGCGGCCCGCAAGGTCTCGACGGCGCCGCGTACTTCGTCCTCGGTCGAGATGAACGGCGGCGCGAGCGCCAGCGTCTCGCCCGTGAAGCGCAGCATCAGGCCGCGCGCGAGCGCCTGTTCGAAGACCTGGTAGGCGCGCAGCGCAGGCTTGCCGGGGACCGGGGTGACATCCACGGCCGCGGCGAGCCCCAGGTTGCGGATGTCCGTGACCAGGGTCTCACCCTTGAGCGAGTGGATGGCGTCCTCGAGCACGGGCGCGAGCGCGGCGGCTCGACCGATGAGGTCGCGCTCCAGGAGTTCGTCGAGCGTAGCGTGCGCCGCGGCGACCGCGAGCGGATGCGCCGAGTAGGTGTAGCCGTGGAAGAACTCGATGAGGTGCTCGGGCCCGGTCATGAAGGCGTCGTAGATCTGCGCGGCCGCGATCACGCCGCCGAGCGGCACCGTGGCGTTGTTGACCGCCTTGGCGAAGGTGGTGAGGTCCGGCTGGACCCCGAAGAAATCCGAGGCGAAGGGCTTGCCGAGACGGCCGAAGCCGGTGATCACCTCGTCGAAGATCAACAGGATGCCGTGCTTGGTGCAGATCTCGCGCAGGCGCTGCAGGTAGCCCTTGGGCGGCACGATGACGCCGGTGGACCCTTGCATCGGCTCGACGATCACGGCGGCGATGGTGCTCGCGTCGTGCAGGGCGACGAGCCGCTCGAGCTCCTCGACGAGATGCAGGCCCCAATCGGGCTGGCCGCGCGAGAAGGCCATCTGCGCCGGGTTCCAGGTGTGCGGCAGATGATCGACGCCCGGGATCATGAGCGGCGTGAACATCTTGCGGTTGGCGAGGATGCCGCCGACCGAGATGCCGCCCATGCCGACGCCGTGGTAGCCGCGCTCACGCCCGATGATCCGGGTGCGTGAGGCCTCGCCCCGCACCCGGTGCCAGGCGATGGCGATCTTGAGGGCGGTGTCGACGGCTTCGGAGCCGGAGTTGACGAAGAAGACCTTGTCGTCCGGCCGACCCGCGAGCGTGGCGATGCGCTCGGCCAGGGTGAACGCGGCCGGATGGCCCATCTGGAAGCTCGGCGCGAAATCGAGCGTCGCGACCTGCCGCTGCACGGCCTCGACCACGCGCGCCGGCGAGTGGCCGAGCGGGCTGCACCAGAGGCCGGACAGTCCGTCGAACACGCGGCGTCCGTCGGCGAGCGTGTAGTAGGCGCCTTGGCCGGCGGTGATGAGCCGCGGGTGCGCCTTGAAGTGGCGGTTGTGCGTGAAGGGCATCCACCAGGCGCGCAGCGCCGATTCGGAAGGGACTGCGTTCATGAGTGCACCGCTGCGATGAGACCAGCCGCCACGCGATCGACGTTCGCGGGGCTGACGCCCGCGAGGTTGATGCGCCCGTCGGGCGGCATGTAGAGATGATGATGGTCGCGGGCGAACGCGACCTGCTCTGCCGTGAGCGGCAGACGCGAGAACATGCCGCGCTGCGCCGCGATCCAGCGGTAGTCGACGCCGCTGACCGCGCTCAGCCGGTCGGCGAGCAGGCTGCGCAGGTTGTTGATGCGGCTCGCCATGTGGGAGAGCTCGGTCATCCAGTCCTGACGCAATGCGGGCTGTGACAGCACGCGCTCGACGAGCGCCGCGCCGTGGTCCGGCGGCATGGACCACAACGTGCGCGCGAGGCGGCCGAAGTGGCCCGTGGTGATCCCGGCGCGTTCGCCGTCGCTGCTGAGGGCGATCAGCAGGCCGGTGCGCTCGCGGTAGATGCCGAAATTCTTGGAGCAGGACACGGCGACCAGCATCTCGGGCACGGCGCGCGCCATCAGGCGCACCGATGCGGCGTCACGGTCGAGGTCCTCGCCGAGGCCCTGATAGGCGAGGTCCATGAACGGCACCAGCCCGCGCCGGGCCACGACCGCGGCGACCTCCGCCCATTGCGACGGGTTCAGGTCCTGACCGGTGGGGTTGTGGCAGCAGGCGTGCAGCACGACGGCGGTCCCTGCCGGCTGCGCATCGAGGTGCCCGAGCATGCGGTCGAAGAGCACGCTCGGGTCCTTGGCATCGTAATAGGGGTAGCGGTCGACCCTGAGCCCGACGGTGCCGAGGAGGGGGATGTGATTGGCCCAGGTCGGGTCGCTGACGAGGATGGTGTTGCCGGGTCGCGCGGCCTGCAGCAGTTCGGCGCCAAGGCGCAGCGCACCGCTGCCGCCCGGCGTCTGGGCGAGCGACAGGTCGGCTTTGCGCCCCGCATGGTCGCTGCCGAGCACGAGCTCGGCGACGAGCGCGTTGTACGCCGGATTGCCGATCGGGCTCACGTAGGTCTTGGTGGTCTGTGCGGCATGGACCTCCTGCTCGGCTGCGCGCACGGCGCGCGGGACGGGGGTCTTGCCTTGCTCGTCCTTGTAGACGCCGACACCCAGGTCGACCTTGTCAGGCGAGGGATCGGCCTGGAAGGCGGCGGAGACGCCGAGGATGGGGTCGGGCGGGACGCGGGTCAGGGTCTCGAGCATGGTGGGCCTGCAAGTGCGACAGACCGCGACATTATCGCAGCAGCCCGTCCCCGGCGCACCCGCTCCGTGGCCGTCTGGAGGGCCGGATCAGTAACCCTCAAGACGCGCGCTGCGGTCGCGATGCCAACCGGCGCTGCCGTACAGCGTCTCCAGCACGCGGGCACGCTTGAGGTACAGGCCCGCATCGTGGGCATCGGTCATGCCGATGCCGCCGTGCAGCTGCACGGCTTCGTTGCTGACGAGGTGCAGCGTGTCGGCGGCGCGCGCCTTGGCGAGCGAGGCGAGCCCCGGGACCTGCGCCGAAGCCTCGGCCGCCGCCCTGCCGGTCTCGGCGTCATCGAGCGCGTCGAGCGCCGCGGCGACGCAGCTGCGGGTGAGTTCGAGGTCCACGAACATCCGTGCCGCCCGGTGCTGCAGCGCCTGGAACGCGCCGATCGGCTGTCCGAACTGGCGACGCTGTTTCAGGTAATCGAGGGTCATCACGAGCAGCGCATCCGCAGCGCCCAGCATCTCGGCGGCAAGGCCGATGCGCGCGATGTCGAGCACACGCTCGATGGCGGCGACGTCGCCGAGCCGGGCGCTGCCGCCCAGCAAAGCCTCGTTGCCGACCCGGACTCCGGCGAACCCGAGGTCGGCCATGCCACGGCTGTCGGCCATCGACAGCGGTTGGCGCGTGAGGCCGGACGCGGACGCCTCGACGAGGAACAGCGCGAGCGGCCCTGCGGCGTCTGCGGTCGTCGCGGCCGTGGCAGCTACGAGGATGTGGGTGGCGGTCGCGCCATCGGGGACGAACCGTTTCTGTCCGTCGAGCCGCCAGCCGTCGCCTTCGCGCACCGCGCGCATCGCGATGCGCGAGGGGGCATGGTGCGCCGACTCATCGAAGGCCAGCGCCATGGTGCAGGTGCCGGCGGCGAGTGCGGGTAACCAGCGGGCGCGCTGCGTGTCATCGCCGAGCGTGCGGAGCGCGGCGACTCCCACGCAGCCGGTCTGCGTGAGCGGGGACGCGGCCAGCGTGCGGCCGGCGGCCTCGAGGACGACGCCGAGCGCGCGCCAGCCCATCCCCGATCCGCCGGACTCTTCGGGCACGGCCGCGCCTGCGAAGCCGAGCTCCGCGATCTCGCGCCAGAGCACGGGGTCGTGGGGTCGACCGGCGTCGCGTCCGGCGCGCAGCGCGGTGAGCGGCGCGCGGTCGGCGAAGAATTCGCGTGCGCTGTCCTGCAGCAGCTTCTGGTCTTCGGTGAGCGGACGGGTCATGTCGGTTCCTGTCACGTGGGATCGGGCAGGCCGAGCACGCGCTTGGCCACCACGTTGAGGTTGATCTCGGAGGTGCCGCCCTCGATGGAGTTGCCCTTGGAGCGCAGCCAATGACGGGTCGCGCGCAGGGCGTCCGGCGCGAAGCCGTCGCCTTCCCAGCCGAGCCCGCCCAAGCCCAGCGCCTCGACCAACAACTCGAGCCGCTGCTGGTTGAGCGAAGCGGCGGCATATTTGAAGAGCGAGGCGAGGGAGTCGATGTTGCCGCCCGCGCGGGCCTCGGCTTGGGCGCGCCGCACCGTGAGATGGAACGCGCGCTCCTGCATGCGGAAGGTGGCGATGCGCGAGCGCAGGTCGCTGTCCGCCAACTGTCCGCACATGAGGCCGACGCTGTCCTTGGCGGCCGTGACGAGGTCGAGGCCGCCGCCGCCGAAGGCCGCGGTGGAGATGCTCTGGCGCTCGTGGGTGAGCAGGCGCTTGGCGATCTCCCAGCCGCCGTTCAGCCGGCCGACGAGCTGCTCCTTGGGGACGCGCACGTCGGTGAGGAAGGTCTCGCAGAAGGGCGATTCGCCGGAGATGAGGCGGATGGGGCGGGTCTCGACGCCCGGTGTGCGCATGTCGAAGACGATGAAGGAGATGCCGCCGTGCTTGGCCGTGGTGTCGGTGCGCACGAGGCAGAACATCCAGTCGGCCTTGTCGGCGTAGCTGGTCCAGACCTTCTGGCCGTTGACGAGGAAATGGTCGCCGCGGTCCTCGCAGCGCGTCGCAAGGCTCGCAAGGTCCGAGCCGGCGCCCGGTTCCGAGTAGCCCTGGCACCAGCGGGTACGGCCGCGGACGATGTCGGGGATCCAGGCCTGTTTCTGCGCCTCACTGCCGAATTCGAGCAGCACCGGGCCGAACATCCACAGCCCGAACGACCACAGCGGCGCCCGCGCGCCGATGCGCTTGAGTTCCTCCTGCAGCACCGCGTTCTCGGCCGCAGTGAGACCGCCGCCACCGTAGGCGCTCGGCCAGGTGGGCGCGGTCCAGCCGCGCTCGCCCATGCGCTCGAGCCAGAGCCGGGCGTCGTCGTTCGGGAATTCGGCGTTGCGCCCGCCCCAGACGACCTCTTTTTCATCGACCGGCGTGCGCAGGGCGGCCGGACAGTTCGCCTCAAGCCAGGCGCGGGTCTCGTTGCGGAAATCTTCGAGGTTGGCTGCAGGCATCCGGTGCTCCGTCGGGGCGCGAGGTTCAGCGTGCGGCCAGCAGGCCGCCGTCGCAGGCGATGACCTCGCCGACGACGTATTCGCCGGCGCGCGAGGCGAGGAAGATCGCGAGTCCCGCGACATCCTCGGGCGTGCCGACGCGGCCGCTCGGGTTCATGCGGCCGACCTTTTCCCAGTCGACGCCGTCGCCTTCGGTCTTGCCGCCGAAGCCGACGCCGGTGCTCAGCATCCAGGTGGGGAAGGGGCCGGGTGCGATGGCGTTGACGAGGATGCGCTCGCGCACGAGCCGCGCGGCCAGCATCTTCGTGAGGTGGTGGATCGCGGCCTTCGAGGGGCCGTACGAGAAGGTGTCGAACATCGGCGTGCCGCGGCCGTCCACCGAACCGATGTTGATGACGCGCGACGGCGCACCGGTCGCCCCCGCGGCGCGCAGCTGCGGCAGCAAGGCCTGCGTGAGGAAGAACGGACCCTTGACGTTGGTGTCCATCACCTTGTCCCAGCCCGCCTCGGGGAACTCGCCGAGCTTTGCGCCCCAAGAGGCGCCCGCATTGTTGACGAGGATGTCGAGGCGCGGCTCGCGTGCGGCGAAGGCGGCCGCGAGCGCCGCAGTCCCCTCGACCTTCGAGAGGTCGGCGGGCAGCGCGATGCACTCGCCGCCGTGCGCCGCGACGAGGCGCGCCGCCGCCGCCTCGCAGGCGTCCGCCTTGCGTGAGCTGATGTAGACCTTGGCGCCGCCCGCGAGGAACCCTGCGGCGATCATCTCGCCGATGCCGCGCGAGCCGCCGGTGACGAGCGCGACCTTGCCGGCCACGGAGAACAGGTCTTGCATGGCGACGCTCACTTGGCAGCCCCGGCCGCCGGCTTCGGCAGGTAGCGGCCGAGCTCGAATTTGGCGATGGCGTTGCGGTGCACCTCGTCCGGGCCGTCGGCGAGGCGCAGTGTGCGCTGACCGGCCCAGGCGTAGGCGAGCGGGAAGTCGTCGCAGACGCCCGCCGCGCCGTGGGCCTGGATCGCCCAGTCGAGGATCTGCAGCGCGATGTTCGGGGCGACGACCTTGATCATCGCGATCTCGCCGCGAGCGACCTTGTTGCCGACGGTGTCCATCATCCATGCGGCCTTGAGGGTGAGCAGGCGCGCCTGCTCGATCATCATCCGCGACTCCGCGACGCGTTCCTGCCAGACACCCTGCGCGGCGATCGGTTTGCCGAAGGCGACGCGGGAGGCGAGGCGCCCGCACATGAGCTCGAGCGCACGTTCCGCCATGCCGATGGAGCGCATGCAGTGGTGGATGCGCCCGGGTCCGAGGCGCCCCTGCGCGATCTCGAAGCCGCGGCCCTCTCCCAGCAGCATGTTGGCAGCCGGCACGCGCACGTCCTTCAGCACCACTTCCATGTGGCCGTGCGGGGCGTCGTCGTAGCCGAAGACGTTGAGGGGGCGCAGCACGCTGATCCCGGGCGTGTCCGCGGGCACAACGATCATGCTCTGCTGAGCATGGCGCGGCGCGTCCGGGTCGCTGCGGCCCATGACGATGTAGACCGCGCAACGCGGGTCGCCGGCGCCGGAGCTCCACCACTTGCGTCCGTTGATGACGTAGTGGTCGCCGTCACGCTCGATGCGGCAGGCGATGTTGGTGGCGTCCGAGGAGGCCACCTCCGGCTCGGTCATGAGGAACGCCGAGCGGATCTCGCCCCGCAACAAAGGTTCGAGCCAACGGTCCTTGAGCGCCTCGCTGGCGTAGCGCTCGAAGGTCTCCATGTTGCCGGTGTCGGGCGCCGAGCAGTTGAAGACCTCGGCCGCGAAATGCACGCGTCCCATGATCTCGCAGAGCGGCGCGTACTCGAGGTTGGTGAGCCCCTCGGGGGCGCGCGGGCTGTTGGGCAGGAACAGGTTCCAGAGGCCTTGGGCGCGCGCCTTGACCTTCAGTTCCTCCACCAGCTTGGTCGGCACCCAGGCATTGCCGGCGGCGCGGTTGGCGGCGATCTCCTCGAGGAAGCGGCGCTCGTTCGGGTAGATGTGCTGGTCCATGAAGGCGAGCAGGCGCCCGCGCATCGTCTGGACCTTGTCGCTGTACTGGAAATGCATGGTGGGGATCCTCAGTTGCCGCCATGGGGGCCGCTGCGGGAGCGGCTCGCCGCCTCGATGGCAGCGATGGTTGCATCATCATAGCCGAGCGCGCGGAGCACTTCGTGGGTGTGTTCGCCCACCGCAGGCAGCGTGAAGCGCGGAGCGCCCGGCTCGTCGCGGAACTTCACCGGCGTGCCGATGTGCTCGAGGCCGTCGTCGTCGCGCAGGCGCATGCCGCGGGCCTCGGCCTGCGGGTCGTCGAAGGCCTCCCGCAGGTCCTTGACCGGCGCGAAGCCGATGTCCTTGCCGCGGAACCAGTCCACCCATTCGTCGCGGGTACGGGTGGCGAAGCGTTCCTGCAGGAAGTCGATGAGAGGCTGTTGGTGCGGCCCGGGCCCGCGTTCGCAGAGATCGACGAGATCGAGGCGGCCGAACTCGCCGAGCAGGTTGCGCACGAACTTGATCTCCTGCGCGCCGAGCACGATGTGGCGGCCGTCACGCGTCCTGTAGATGTTGTAGAACGCGCCGCCGCCGAGACTCCGTTCATGCTTGGGCACGGGCGCCCGTCCATGGGCGAACACCTGCCCGGTGATGTTGGGCGTGCACGACAGGGCCGCATCGTGCATGGAGATGTCGACGAGGTCGCCCTTGCCGGTGGCGACGCGGCGGTAGAGCGCCATCATGATTCCGCCGAAGGCCAGCAGCGAGGCGGCCATGTCCGCGACCGGCACATGGGGCATGGCGGGTCCGCCGTCTTGCCCGAGGTTGAGGCTGACGAGACCCGCGAGCGCTTCGGTCGCGAGGTCATGGGCCGGGACGTCGCGATACGGGCCGTATTGGCCGAACGCCGAGATCGAACAGTAGACGATGCGTGGATTGCGCGCCGACACCGCGGCGTAGCCGACGCCCAGACGGTCGACGACGCCCGGACGGAAGGCCTCGATGAACACATCGGCCGTCTCCGTGAGCCGCAGCAGCGCCTCGCGACCCTCTGCGCTCTTGAGGTCGAGGCAGACGCTCTGCTTGCCGCGATGCGTGTTTCGGAAGAACACGGTGTGACCGCCCGCCTTGGGGCCGATGTGGCGGTTGGGCTCCCCTTCGCCGGGCGGTTCGACCTTGATGACCTCCGCGCCATGGTCCGACATCAGCTGCGAGGCGTGCGGTCCCGGCAGGAACAGCGACAGGTCGATGACGCGCAGGCCTTCGAGCTTCATCGGGGCCGGCCTCAGGTGACGCCGGCGGTGCGCAGCGCAGCGATCTCGTCCGGTCCGTAGCCGAGACCCGCGAGCACGGCATCCGTGTCCGCGCCCAGCGCGGGCGCGCTCGCAGCCGGCAGGCGCTGACCGTCGAGCTTGATGGGGTTGGCGAAGCTGCGGAAATCCGCGCGCAGCGGATGCGGCGTCGCGCGGATCATGCCGGTGGCGAGGGGGAAGGGGTTCTCCAGCGCCTGCGCCATGTCGTACACCGGCGCGGCCGGCAGCGCGCCCTGCAGGCGCTCCAGCCAACGCGCGGTGGTGTCGGTCTCGAACACCGAATCGAGCACGACGGTGAGGGCGTCGCGATGTTCGCGCCGCAGCGGCATGGAAGCGAAGCGCGGATCGGCGGCGATCGACGGCCGGTCGATCACGCGCGTGAGTTCCTGCCAGAACTTCTCCGTCATGCACATCACGAAGATCCAACCGTCGGCGGTCTTGAAGAGCTGCACCGGCGTCGCGGTCGGATGGGCGCTGCGCGGCGCGCGGCCCGTGACGAGCTTCTCGTTGAGGTACCAGGTGCCCGGGTAGGAGAGCTGGTGCAGCGCGACATCGAAGAGGCTCACGTCGATGTCGCGGCCGCTGCTGCCGCGGGCCACGCCGAATAGCGCCGAGACGATCGCCAGCGCGGTGGTGATGCCCGTCATGTAGTCGATGATGGACAGGCCCATGCGCGAGGGCGGCGAGCCCGGTTCGCCGGTGACGTGCAGGAACCCCGCCTCGGCCTGCATCAGGTAGTCGTAGCCCGGCCAGCCGCGCCGCTCGTTGTCTCGTCCGTAGGCCGAGAGGTGCGCGCAGACGATGCGCGGGTTGGCGTCCTTGAGCGCGTCGTAGGTGAGGCCGAGCTTGTCGGGCTGGTCGCCGCGCAGGTTGTTGAGCACGGCGTCGGACTTCGCCACCAGCCGCTTGAACGCCTCGCGCCCGGCCGGCTGCTTGAGGTCGAGACAGACGCTGCGCTTGTTGAGGTTGAAGGTCTGGAAGAAATGCGAATCGTGCTCGCCGAGGAAATACGGTCCCATGCCGCGCGTGGCGTCGCCGCCCTGGGCGCGGTTCTCGACCTTGATGACCTCGGCGCCGAGGTCGGCGAGGTACATCGAGCCGAACGGGCCCGCGCCGAAGGCCTCGAACGTGAGCACGCGCAGGCCTGCGAGCGGCAGGGCGGGCGTCGGCCCGGTGGTCGGCGCCGGCATCAGACCGGGTTCCGTTCGATGAGCTGCCGCGCGATGATGATGCGCTGCATCTCGTTGGTGCCCTCGCCGATGCACATCAACGGCGCGTCGCGGTAGTAGCGCTCGACGTCGAAATCCGTCGAGTAGCTGTAGCCGCCGAAGATGCGCATCGCCTCGAGGCTGTTCTCGACCCCCGCCTCCGAGGCGAAGAGCTTGGCCATCGAGGATTCGAGGTCGCAGCGCTCGCCGGTGTCATATTTGCGGGCCGCCTGTTCGATGAGCAGGCGCGCCGCCTCGACACGGGTCGCCATGTCGGCGAGCTTGAGCTGGATGGCCTGGTGCTGGGCGATGGGCTTGCCGAAGGTCTCGCGCTGCTGCGCGTAGCGCAGCGCGTCGCGCAGCGCGCCCGCGGCGATGCCCGCACCGCGCGCGGCGACGTTGATGCGGCCGAGTTCGAGGCCGCCCACCGCCTGCTGGAAGCCGCGCCCTTCGGCGCCACCGATGAGGTTGTCCGCCGGCACGCGGAAGTCCTCGAACACGAGCTCCGCGCTGTCGATGGACTTGTAGCCGAGCTTGCGGATCTTCTTGGCGGCCGTGAACCCCGGTCCCTTCTCGCACAGGAACATGGTCATGCCCTTGTGCCGCGGCTGCGCCTCGGGGTCGGTCTTGACCAGCACGCCGAAGCAGCTGCCGTAGACGCCGTTGGTGATCCAGGTCTTGGTGCCGTTGATGACGTAGGTGCCGCCGTCGCGGCGCGCGACGCTGCGGATGGCCTGCAGGTCGGTGCCGGCGTTCGGTTCCGTGAGGCCGATGCCGCCGCGGATCTCGCCGGTCGCAAAGCGCGGCAGCCACTTGCGCTTCTGCGCGTCGGTGCCGTGGCGCTGCACGCAGGCGGCCATGATGAGGTGGGAGTTGAAGATGCCGACCGGCGCCATCCACACCGAGGCGATCCTCATCACGAGCTGCGCATAGGTGGAGGCCGAGAGGCCAAGCCCGCCGAACTCCGGCGCGATGGTCGCGCCGAAGAGCCCGAGCCCCTTCATCTGCTCGACGATCTCCTCGGGGTACTCGTCGGCGTGGTCGAACTTGCGGGCGACGGGGCGCAGTTCGCGTTCGGCCCAGCGCTCGATGCTGTCGAGGATCTCGCGGTCGGTGTCGTCGGTGGCGCTCATCGCGCGTCTCCGTGGGCGGGTGCATCTCCTCCGGTGGGGGTGTCGCCGGGCTTCGGGTCGTCCACCGCGAAGCCGCGTTTGGCGATGAGGATGCTGCGCTCGAACTCGCAGACCACCGTGCCGTACTGGTTGCGGCCGCGGGTGCGCACGGTGACGACGCCTGCGGTGGGCCGCGACTTCGACTCGCGCTTGTCGAGCACTTCGGACTCGGCATAGAGGGTGTCGCCGGGGTACACCGGCGCGGTCATGCGGATGTCCTTCCAGCCGAGGTTGGCGATCGCCTTCTGGCTGACATCGCTCACGCTCATGCCCACGATCACGGCGAGCGTCAGAGGCGAGGCGACGATGCAGCGCCCGAACTCCGAGGCCTTGCCGTATTCCGCGTCGAAATGCAGCGGGTGGGTGTTCATGGTGAGCAGCGTGAACCAGGTGTTGTCCGTCTCGCTGAGCGTGCGGCCCGGGCGGTGCTCGTAGTGGTCGCCGACCACGAAGTCCTCGTAGTGGCGGCCGAAGGATTCCCGGTAGCGACCGGGGGCGATCTTCACGGGGGAGTGCGACATGGCGATGGAATCCTGTCGCCCGTGCCGTCGCCTGTCAACGCTCCGCGGGCGGGTGCGCGGCGCTGCGTGTGCCGCCGCCGGCGCGGGCGAGGTCGAGCGCAAGGATGCCGCCGACGATCAGGGCGATGCCGAGCCACTGCCAGGGGCCGAGACGCTCGCCGAGCAGCGCCCAGGCGAGCAGCACGGTGGTCGGCGGTCCGACCGTCGAGAGTACCGCGCCGCGTTGCGCGCCGATGCGCCGGACACCCTCGGCCTGCGCGAGCGCCGGCACGAACATGCACAGCACCGAGATGACGCCGAGCAGCAGCCACGCCGTCGGCGTGATCGCCGACAGTTCGGCCCCCACGTCGTGGCGCAGCGCGAAATGCGGGATGAGGCAGGCTGCGGCGGCGGTCATCGCGAACAGCGTGAAGCGTGAACTGCCGACCTCGCGGGTGTATTTCTCGCTGACGAGGAAATAGACCGCGTAGCTGAGCGCGGAGCCCAGCACCAGTACCGCGCCGTACAGGTTGGCGCGCACCTCGGCGAGGTCGAAACCGCCCATTGTGAAGAAGATGCCGACATAGGTGAGGGCGGCGGCGAGCAGCACGCGCCGCGGCGGGGGTTGCCGGTCCCGCACCGCGGTGAACAACACCACCATCGCCGGGTAGCTGAAGATCAGCACCCGCTCGATGCTCGCGTCGATCATCGTGAGCGCGAGGAAATCGAGCAACGCCCCGGCGTAGTAGCACAGCGCCCCGACCGCCGCCGCCGCCCAGATCGCGGACTTCGGGGTCCCGCGCAGGGTCGTCCAGCCCTCGCGGCGCAGCGCGAACGCCCAGAAGAGCGGCAGGGCGAGCGTCGCGCGGATGGTCACCAGGGCCTCGTGTCCGACGCCGAGCGCGTACAGCTGCTTGGCGAATATGCCCTTGGTGGCGAACAGCATGGCGGCGAGCGCCACAAGGAAGGCGCCCGCGGAGTCGAGGGTGGGCATCTGCGCTGCGGCCGGGGCAGGCGGGGGTTCGAGGCGCATGGGCGGCGAAGCGTATCATCGGCCCCCGGCCGTTGCCCGGCCGTCGGAGGATCGTGATGCCCGGACCGTTGCAAGGAGTGAAGGTCGTCGAGATGACGAGCGTGGTGCTCGGCCCCTGGGCCTGCCAGATGTTCGCCGACATGGGCGCGGACGTCGTGAAGATCGAGCAGCCACGGGGCGACAGCAACCGGGCGCTCGGCGCCTCGCAGAGCCCCGGGATGGGTGCGTTCTACATGACCTGCAACCGCAACAAGCGCAGCATCGTGCTCGACCTGCGCATCCCGGGCGCCCGCGATGCGCTGCTCGCGATGGTGAAGGACGCGGACGTCTTCATCCACAACAACCGCCCGCAGGTGATGGCCAAGTTGGGGATCGAATATGCCGACCTGAAAATGGTCAACCCGCGGTTGGTCTACTGCGGCGCCTACGGATATTCGAAGAGGGGGCCCTACGGCGCGCTCAGCGCGCTCGACGACTCCATCCAGGCGGCCAGCGGGCTCGCCATGCTCAATGAAATGATGCTGGGCGAGCCGCGCTACCTGCCGACCATCGTCGCCGACAAGACGACCGCGCTCACCGTCGTGTACGGTGTGCTCGCGGCCCTGTTCCACCGTGAGCGCACGGGTGAGGGGCAAGAGCTAGAGGTGCCGATGTTCGAGACGATGGTCAACTTCGTCATGGCCGAGCACCTTTGGGGCATGGCCTTCGAGCCGCCCAAGGGCAAGCCGGGCTACGTGCGTCTCTTGAGCGAACACCGCAAGCCCTGCAAGACGCTGGACGGCTACATCGCGGTGCTGCCGTACCTCGATGCGCACTGGCAGACGTTCTGCGCGGTGACCGGCCGCCCCGAGCTCGTCGATGACGCGCGTTTCCGCACGCTTGCGGACCGGGTGCGCAACATCGATGCCACCTCGCAGGTGACCGCCGGGATCATGGCCACGCGGCGTACGGCCGAGTGGCTCGAGTTGCTGGCGCCGACGGGGATCCCGCACATCATGGTCAACTCGCTCGAGGATCTCGCGACCGATCCTCATCTCGTGCAGACCGGTTTTTGGCAGTTCCAGGACCATCCGACCGAGGGCCGGCTCCGGCATCCCTCGTTCCCCGTGAACTTCGGTTCGACCCCGGCCGCCATCACGCGTCCGGCGCCGCACCTCGGCGAGCACACCGACGAGGTGCTGCGGGAGGCGGGGCTCGACGACGCGACCATCGCCGCCCTGAAGGCCGCAGGCGCGGCCCTCGATGCCGCGCAGGCCGCCAAGACGGTGGGCGCCCGTGGCTAAAATGACACAAGCGTTTTGCCGCGCGCGGGCGTATTGGTTGCCGAAAGGCCACCGTGATATCCTCGAAATGTTATTGCGCCGGCCAAGGTAGGCCGGCTGCGCCGCAGTGCCGTCAACCCTACATGGAGCTCACGATGCACGACATCACCCCCAAGGTCTCCCGTCTTCTTGGCCTGACCGTGGCCGCAGCCGTCGCTGCTGCGCTGTCCGGTCAGTCGGCTTTCGCCCAGGAGGCGAGCGCCGAGGTCCTCGAAGAAGTGGTGGTCACGACCGCCCGCCAGCGCGCTGAGCGCCTGCAGGACGTGCCGGCCTCGATCACCGCCCTCACGGCCGACACCCTCGAGGCGGCCGCCGTGCAGCGCGCGGGTGACTTCATCCGCCTGACCCCGGGCGTCTCGCTCGTGCAGGCCGCCGAAGTCGCCGATGCCTAGGTCAACATCCGCGGCATCAACGGCGCCCGCGACGCCGAGAACAGCTTCGCGCTGATCATCGACGGGGTGCTGCAGACCAACCCCGCCGCGTTCAACCGCGAGTACTCCGACCTGCAGCAGATCGAGGTCGTGAAGGGTCCGCAGGGCGCGATCTACGGCCGCAACGCCGCGGCCGGTGCCATCATCATCACCACCACCAAGCCTGCCGACGCCTTCTCGGGCAGCGCCAAGGTCGGCGTCGGCCAGGACAACATGACCACGGGCTCCGTGGTGCTGTCCGGTCCGATGGGCGAGAGCGCGGGTTGGAAGGTCGCCGCGGACTACCGCAAGACCGACGGCTTCTACAGCAACCGCTTCCTCAAGAACAAGTCGGTCGACGACTACGACGGCTACAACCTCAACGCCCGCTTCGTGTTCGAGCCGGCTGACGGCGCGACGGTCGACGTCAAGGCGCACTACGGCGAAGTCGAGGCTGCCTCGATCTCCTTCAATCCGGTGTTCCTGGTCCCCGGTTTCGTCGGATCGGGCCTGCCCAACGCGCAGCTCTTCAACGAAGACGTCAACGACCACAAGTTCGAGTTCGTCAACAACATCGACCCCTTCAACAACCAGGAGTCGTTCGACATCTCGGTCAAGTGGGACCAGGAGATGGACTTCGGCAAGTTCACCGCCTGGGCGCTCTACAGCGATATCCAGAACGACTTCGGTTCCGACGGTACCAGCGCCACTTACGGCTTCTTCTGGAACGAGCCGAATTGCCAGGCGTCCGCCGCGCAGCTCTTCAATGCCGGCTTCCAGATGCCGGCCCCGCAGATCCAGTTCGCCGGTGCGCCGGCGGCCGCGATCTGGGGTCCGTACACCGCTTCGCGCTGCGACGGTACCCAGTATCAGGTGCGCAACCAGAAGGACTACAGCTTCGAGGTGCGCCTGCAGTCGGACGGTGACCAGCGCCTGCGCTGGCTCGCCGGCGCCTACCTGCTTCACATCGACCGCGAGGTCGGCGTGAACACCGGCATCGACAGCGGCGTCGGCATCGTGCGCCAGCTCTTCGTGCCGCGCGGCCAGCCGAACGCCACCGAGCAGCTGGTCTGGGACAAGTTCAAGAGCGACGTCTACGCCGGATTCGCCAATCTCGCCTACGACGTCACCGACAGCCTCGAGGCCTCGCTGGCGGTGCGCTATGACTCCGAGAAGCGCAACGTCAAGAACCTCGTGCCGGTCGGCGCGCGCACGGTGTATTTCGACTACAACCCGTTCGACGGCGTCTTCACCGGCAACTCGCCGCTGAACCCGGCGCTCGTCCGCGCGCTCAATCCGTCTCTCAACGCTGACGGCACCATCCCGGCCCGTACGGAGACCTTCTCCCAGTTCCAGCCGAAGGTCTCGTTGACCTGGAAGGCGTCCGACCTGTTCACGGCGTACGCCAACTGGGGCGTCGGCTTCAAGAGCGGCGGATTCAACAACACCGGTTCGGCGGCGACGGTCGACCTCTTCATCAACTGCTTCACGGGCCGTGGTCAGTCGAACGCGACGGCGAACTGCCCGGGCAACCGTCCGGGCGCGTCGACGCTGCGCACCGTCATCGTGCGCGACGACTACGACAAGGAGAAGTCGAGCGCGGCGGAGATCGGCTTCAAGGGCCGTTCAGCCGGCGGTCGCCTGTCCTACGAGGCGGCGGTCTTCTCGACCAAGGTCGATGACATGCAGTTCTTCGAGTTCCTCGTCGGCGACTTCGGCCTGCTGCGCGTCGTCAACAACATCGACGAAGTGCAGATCGACGGCTTCGAGGTCGGCGTGGACTTCCGCGTCACGGACGAGTTCAAGTTCGTGGCCGGCTACAGCCGCGTCGCGAGCGAGATCAAGGCCAACACCTCGCGCCCGAACTCGGTCGGCAACGAGGCGCCGTACACCGCGGACTACACCGCGACGCTCGGCGCCGAGCTCGACGTCCCGGTCGGTGCGGATTGGGGCTTGCAGGCCAGCGCCTACCTCAACGTCGTGGGTCCGACCTGGTTCCACGTGATCCAGTCGCAGAACAACGAGACCGTGAAGTTCTTCACCGGCAACTACACGAACTCGGAGCGCGACAAGTACCAGACGATCGACGCGCGCCTCGCGTTCGTGTCGGACAGCTGGACGCTGGCGGTGGTCGGCAAGAACCTCTCGGACACCAAGTTCCTCCAGGAGGTCATCCCGGCCCCCGAGTTCGGTGGTGCCTTCGTGCACCCGGGTTCGGAGCGCCATCTGTCGGTCGAGGTCGGTTACAAGTTCTGACCTGACCCTGTCTGACGACACCAACAGAAGACGCCGGCCCGACAGCCGGCGTCTTCTTTTGTAGACTGCGTGCCGTGGACCGCACCGAAATCGAGTTCCCGCCCAAGCACGCCGCGCTGCGCGACGATGTGCACCTGCTCGGCGCGCTGGTCGGCGAGGTGCTGCGCGACCAGGGCGGTGAGCCGCTGCTGGAACTCGTCGAGCGCGACCGTACCTTGGCGATCGGGCGGCGTCGGGGGGATGACGCGGCGGGCCGCGAGCTCGAGGCGCGCATGCGCGACCGGCCGCCCGGTGTGGCGCGCGACCTCGAACGCGCGTTCACGGCGTGGTTCCAGGCGGTCAACCTCGCCGAACAACTGCATCGGGTACGTCGCCGGCGCGCCTATTTCCTGGACGATGCCGGTCGCCCCCAGCCCGGAGGCGTCGCTGACGCCATCGGTCGGCTGAAGGCCGAGGGGCATACGCTCGAGGAGGTGCTTGCGCTCGTCGGCTCGCTGCGCATCGAGCCGGTGTTCATGGCGCACCCCTCCGAATCGACCCGGCGCACCATCCTGCGCAAGCAGCTGCGATTGGCGGACCTGTTGTTCGACCGTCTCGACCCCACGCTCGCGCCGCACGAGCACCGGGACCTGGTCGGGCAGATCCGCACCGAGCTCACCACCTCCTGGCAGACCGAGGACCATCCTCGCCAGAGGCTGACCGTCGCCGACGAGCGCGAGCACGTGCTCTTCTACCTGGTCGAGGTGCTGTACCAGATCGTCCCGGCCTTCCATGAAGAGATCGGTGAGGCGCTCGCGCTGCATTACGGCGCGGCGGCTGCAGGCGTCACGGTGCCGACAGTGCTGCGCTTCGGCACCTGGGTCGGTGGCGACATGGACGGCAACCCGGACGTCCACGCTAAGTCCATCCGCGAGACGCTCGTGCGCCAGCAACAGGCGATCGTCAACGCCTACTTCGGCGAGGTGCAGTCGCTCGCCCAGTTGTTGTCGCAGAGCGCAAGCCGTGTCGGGGTGTCGGCGGCGCTGCTGCAGCGTATCGAGGCCTATGCGACGCTCTTGCCGGGTGTCCGGGCGGCGTCTTCGGTGCGGCACGACCGGATGCCGTATCGCGTGTTCCTCGGGCAGGTCGCCGAACGTCTGCGCGCGACGTATGACGGTCGTCCCACCGCCTATGAGGGACCCGAGCAGTTCCGGCGCGACATCGAACTGGTCGCCGAGAGCCTGCTCGCCCATCGCGGCCAGCATGCCGGCCATTCGGCCGTGCAGCGGCTGCTGCGCCGCATCGCGGTGTTCGGCTTCCATCTGGCGCGCCTCGATGTGCGCCAGCACGCCTCGTTGCTGCATCGTGTGCTCGCACGCGCGCTCGATGAGCCGGACTGGACCGGACTCGAGGGCGCGGAGCGTGTCCGGCGGCTGGGGGATCTGCTGCAGCGCGAGATCGGCCCGAAGATCGAACTCGACGCGGTGGGCAAGCGCACGGTGGCGGTGTTCGAGGCGATGTTGCAGTGCCGGCGGCGCTTCGGTGCCGAGGCGGTCGGTGCGTATGTGGTCAACGGCGTCAACGGCGCTGACGACGTGCTGGCCGCGATGCTGCTCGCCCAATGGGCGGAAGCCTACGACAAGCGCAACAGCGAACTCGCGATCGACTTCGCGCCGCTGTTCGATTCGGTCGAAGCATTATCGCGTGCGGGTGACGCGATGCGCGACCTGCTCGCCGAGCCGGTCTATCGACGGCATCTCGACAGCCGGGGGCGGCGGCAGGCGGTGCTGGTCGGATATTCCGAGAGCGCCAAGCAGGTCGGTCCCTGTGCCGCGCGCTTCGCGGCCTACCGGGCACAGGGCGCGCTGGCCTCGGCGCTGGCGGCTGCAGGCGAAGAACACGTGGTCTGCCACGTCCGCGGCGGCAGCATCCCGCGCGGCGGCGGACGCATCGACGACATGATCGCCGCGATGCCGCCGTCGACGGTCAACGGCTGGCTGCGGCTGACCGAGCAGGGCGAGGCGCTCAACCAGCACTACGGACTCGGGCCCATCGCACTGCGCTCTTTGGAGCGCGCTTTTGGCGTGCTGTCGCAGGTGACCGCGGCGGGGCGGCGCGGCGAGGCGGCCGAGCCCGACGCGACCGCGCTCGAGGTCGCAGCGCGCCTCGCGCAGGCGAGCGGCGCGCATTATCGCGGGCTGGTCTGGGACGAGCCGGGTTTCCACGCCTGGTTCCGTGCGGTGACACCGATCGATGTCATCGAGCGCATGCAGGTGGGCGGTCGGCCTGCGGTGCGCCCGGGCTTCGAGGGTCTGCAGGGGCTGCGGGCGTCGCCTTGGGTGTTCGCGTGGATGCAGAACCGCGCGATGTTGCCGGGTTGGTATGGCGCGGGCAGCGGCCTGCGCGCCGCGGTCGACGCTTGCGGGTTGCCTGCGGTCCGCGCGGCGGGCCGAGACTGGGCTTTCCTGCGCGACCTCATCGATGCGATCGAGGTGATGCTGGCGCGCAGCGACCTCGACATCGCGGCGCGTTACGAGGCCTTGGCGGGCGCGGGCGCGGGCGAAGTCGCGGGTGCCGGTTTCGCGCAGCGCCTGCGCGAGGAACACGCGCTCGCCGTCGAGATGGTGCTGCTCATCAAGGAGCAGCAGGGCCTGCTCGATGGCGACCGTACGCAGCAGCGCGCGCTGCAGCTGCGCAACCCCTACGTCGACCCGATGAACCTGATGCAGGTGGACCTGCTGCGGCGTTGGCGGGCGGGGGGACGGGAAGACCGCGAACTGCTCGATGCGCTGGTCGCGAGCGTGAGCGGCATCGCCCAAGGGCTGCAGAGCAACGGTTGAGGAAGCCCATGGGCCGGGCGATCACGCCGATGCTCATGCCTCCGCCCGCTCCACCAGCCCGCCTCACTGTCGGGGTGGGTCGGCGTCCTCGCTGAGCGGATCCTCCTCGAGCGCCGCCTCGGCGGGATCCTCGAGGCTCTCGAACTGCCCGCGGTTGACCGCCCAGAAGAACGCCCAGACCGCGACGCCGACCAGCAGCAGCGACAACGGGATCAGCAGATAGATGCTGTTCATCGGCGATGCTCCCGGTCGGCGGCGCCCGCGTCGAGCGACCGTCGCGCGTTGAAGACGACCAGCAGCGAGGACAGCGACATCCCGAGGGCGGCGGCCCACGGGGGCATGAAACCGAGCGCCGCGAGCGGGACCGCCGCGAGGTTGTAGCCCGCCGCCCAACGCAGGTTCTGGCGCACGCGCTGCAGGGCGTTGCGCGCCACGCGGACAGCGACCGGCAAAGCGGCCAACGAATCGCGCAGCAGCAGCAGGTCGCCCGCCGCTTGGGCGATCGGCGATCCGCGACCCATCGCCATCGAGACATCGGCGGCCGCGAGCACCGGACCGTCGTTGATGCCATCGCCGACCATCAGCACGCGGTGCCCCGCAGCTTGCGCCGCACGCACCCGGGCGAGCTTGTCGGCAGGTGTCATGCCGCCCTCGGCGTCGGCGAGTCCGAGCGATGCGGCGACGTCTGCCACGGTCTGCGGACGATCGCCGCTCGCGATCCGTACCTCAAGTCCGCCCTGCTGCAGTGCGCGGACAGTGTCGGCGGCATCCGGGCGCAAGGCATCGCGGATCTCGAACCGCGCGCTGCGGCCGTCATCACTTGCGAGCCACACGCCGGCACCGAGGTCGTCCTCCGCCACGGACGTCGACAGACCGCGCACGAAGGCCGGCTTGCCGATGCGCCACACATGCCCTTGCACCGTGCCTTGCAGGCCGCATCCGGCGGTCTCGTGGGCATCCGCACAGTCGATGGCCGGATCGGCATGGTCGCGGAAGGCGAGCGCGATCGGGTGGGGCGAACCGCGTTCGAGCGCGGCCGCGATGGCGAGGGCGTGATGGCGGGTGAACGGCTCCGGCGATGCGCCCGTCGACACCTCGAAGCGCGATGCCTCGTCGCACGATGCCTCGACGCACGATGCCTCGACGCACGATACCTCGACCCGCGTCACCTCGGGTCGGCCGACCGTCAAGGTGCCGGTCTTGTCGAGCAGCACGCTGTCGACCGTCGCGAGGCCCTCCACGGCGTCCGCCCGCACCACCAACACGCCCTCGCGAGCCAAGCGCGCCGTGGCGGCTGCGATCGCCACGGGGGTCGCCAGCGACAGCGCGCAGGGACAGGTCGCGACCAGCACGGCGAGCACCGCGGGCATCGCCATGGACGGGTCGACGTACAGCCAGACGATCCCCACCAGTGCGGTCAACACCAGCACCCGCAGCACGAACCAGGAGGCCATGCGCTCGGCGGCGATCCCGAGGCGTGGCCGCTCGCCTTGCGCGCGCTCGAGCAGCCGCACGAGGCCGTGCAGCGTCGATTCGTCCACGCGGCGCGCGGCGCGCATCGTGAAGGTGGCGCCGGCGTTGGTCGAGCCTCCGAGCAAGGCGTCTCCGGCGCCGCGGCGGCAAGGCACGGACTCTCCCGTGACCAGCGATTCATCGATCAGGGCGACGCCGTCGATGACCGATCCGTCGACGGGGATGACGGCGCCGCTGGCCACCCGCAGCAGGTCACCTTCGAGCACCGAGGCCAGCGGCGCGCGCGCCACCGCCCCCGTCACGGCGTCGATCCGCTGCACGGTCGCGGGCAGGGACCTCGCGAGGGCTTCGGTGACGCTCGCGGCCTGGTGGCGGCCGCGCATCTCGATGTAGCGCCCCGACAGCAGGAACAGGATGAACATCGCGACCGAATCGAAGTAGACCTCGCCGGTGCCGCGCATCGTGTTGAACGCGCTCGCGCCGTAGGCGAGCAGCAGCGCGAGCGAGACCGTGACATCCATGCCGAGCACGCGTCGTCGCAGGTCCTGCAGTCCGCCATGCAGGATCGGAGCCCCCGAATAGAAGAGCACCGGCGTCGCGATCAGCAGGCAGGTCCAACGCAGGTATTCGGCGATCTTCGGGTCGATCCCCTGCAGCGCGCCCGCCCAAAGCCCCGCGGCGTACATCATCAACTGCATCGCACCGATGGCCGCGAGCCCGATCCGCTTGAGCGCGGCGCGCCGCTCGAGTTTCTGCGCGGCCGCCGCCGCGTCGCCGATCAAGGGCACGGGACGGAAGCCGGTCGCAGCGACGCGCCGGAGGATCGCGCCGAGATCGGTGCGGCCCGGCTCCCAAGAGACCGAGACCCGCCCGTGGGCGACGTTGACCTCGGATCGTCGTACGCCCGGAAGCTCATCGAGGGCGCGCCGGATGCTGCGCGCGCAGTTCGCGCAGTGGATGCCCTCGGCCATGAAGACGGCATGACCCTCGCCACCAGACTCGCTGGTCCAGTGGCCCTCCAAGAGCGGTCGTGCGGCCGATGCGGTCATCGTCGGGATCCGCTCATCGTGTCAATGACCGAGACGCACGGAGCGGGCAGGGGTCTCGAGCCGCCCGCGCAGCCGCCAGGCGTCGCCCTCGAGTTGCAGCAGCCAGCGTGAGGCGGGCAGTGCATCGGTGCGGCCTTCGTAGCGGCCAGCGACGCCGCTCGGCCGCAGCGTCAGGCTGCGATCGGCATCGGGGCGCGTCGCATGCGTCAAATGCAACCGCAGACCGGCATCGTCCGGGGTGTCGGGCGCTGTCGCGGTTCGGTCGCGGCGCGTGACCTGCGCGACGATCCTTCCGTCGGCAGCGATGTCGAGCGTCACGCCGAGGCCGAGCGCGCGCGCGCGCTCGGATCGGGCAAGGTCCTGGTCGAGGGTGGCGCCTTCCCACGCGTAGCGGGCCGGGAGCCGTGGCTCCGCGCCGCCGTAGGCGAGGAACAAGGTGGCGGCGCTCGCGAGGATGGTGGCGGCCGGGATGCCGATCATGGCCCACAAGGCGGGATTCGGACGGCTGACTTGAGAGGCCGTGGCTTCGCGATCGGTGATGTCGGGGTCGAGACGGGTGGCCATGGGTCAGTCCCTCGGTGCGAAAAAACGGGCCTCGGCGCGCGCCGTCAGTCCCGGGTCATCGGTGGCGGTGATGGCGAAATGGAGTTCGGTCGACGGATCGGCATCGGTCCAGGCGTCGCGCCGCACGCGTACCGCGGCGTTGAAGACCTCGCCCGGGGCGACCGTGAAGCGCGGCGCGGCGGGGTCGAGACGGTAGATCGCCGGACGGCCGTCCTCATCGTGCTCCTCATCGTCGCCGGTCTCGATCGTCACGAGGAAATCGTGCGGCGCGCCGTCCTTGTTCATGATCTTGAGGAGGTAGACGTTCTCGATCTCGCCGGATCCGAGCGTGCGAAAGAGCGTGTTGCGGTCATGCAGCACATCGAGGGCGACCGGCTTGCGCATCACGAGTGCGGCGACGAAGCCCGCGAACAGCAGCGCGAGCAGGGCGCCATAGACGATGACCCTCGGTCGCAGCACGCGCTTGCCCCGGTGTTGCAGGGCGTTTTGCGTGTCGTAGCGGACGAGGCCGCGTGCATAGC
>Ga0315903_10000476_pt1 | contig 60395 bp, 56 predicted proteins | sample LakEriMetagenome_7_FD_203524 | JGI IMG/M metagenome (GOLD analysis project Ga0315903, IMG submission 203524) | Freshwater fungal communities from buoy surface, Lake Erie, Ohio, United States - Buoy 2 MA119 | ecosystem: Environmental > Aquatic > Freshwater > Lake | place: USA: Lake Erie, Ohio... | reverse complement strand
AGCAAATCGACCAAGCCAATGCCCAGGCCGACGCTCAGCGCAAGCGGCTGGAAGAGGACAGGCTGACCGCCGCTGCTGAGTTGGAAGCTCAGCGTGTTGGAGCTGCAGCCGAGACCGCTGCACAGCGCCAGGCCGCCTATGCCGTCACCACCACGATGACGGAACCCACCAACGCACAGACGACAGAGGCGCCCAAGCCCAAGTACAAGAACAAGTCCACGCTCAAGATTGCGCCAGGCGCAACGGCGATGAGCGCAGGCACTGGCCTCAACATCGGAGTCTGACCATGTGCGCTGGGAACGCCGGCAGACGGCAGCATCACGCCAATGAAGCAGCCAAGCGCGAGCAGGAACGGCTGAACCAAATCGCTCGTGAACGCCAGGCCGAGCTTGATCGCCAGGCTGCAGCGATGCAGGCCCAGGTGGCAGCACAGCAGACCGAGAGGCAGCGACTTGAGCAAGCTCAGCAGCAAGCCATGGCCGGACAAGAGCGAGCCGTAGCTGATTTGCGAGCAGAGGAGCAGGCACAGCTGGCACAGATCGACCAGACACGCAGGGCCCAGGAAACCCAGATCGCTTCAGACCGGCTGAACACGCAGGCCGCATCGCAATCGCTGCGGGTGCTGGCCGGGCGTGATGCGCAGTCCAAAGCACCAACGGCACCGATCACCCGTCGGGGGTCCGAGCCCGCTGTCAAGGCGACATCCGCTACTCAGACCCTGCGCATCGGCTCATCAGGCCGCAGCGCTGGCGTCGGCGTAAACATCGGAGGCTGACCATGAGCTGCGAAAAGCGTTACCGGGCCCTGGAGTCAGACCGGAACTACTACCTCGAGCGGGCCCGGACTGCTTCGCGGCTGACGCTGCCGTATCTGATCCCGGTCAGCGACGAGCCGTACCCCAACGACAACCAGACATTTCCCTTGCCGTGGAATGGCATCGGCGCCCGGGGCGTTCACAACTTGGCCAGCCGTTTGCTGTTGGCGTTGCTGCCGCCGACTGAGACGTTCTTCCGCTTCACGATCGACGAGATCGAGATGGCCAAGAACGAGCAGCAGATGCAGGCGGCCGGTTCCACACCAGAGGAGCTGGGCCGTGCCAAGAGCGAGTTCGATCTGGCCCTAGCCCGGCTCGAGCGGGCGGTGCTGCGCAGCATCGAGACCAGCAACGACCGGGTGGCAGTCCACGAGATGCTGCTGCACCTGATCGTTAGCGGCAACGTGCTGATGTACGTGTCAGATGAGGGGTTGAAGTGCTTTCACCTCAACCGCTACGTGTGCCGCCGCGACCTGATGGGCAACCCCATCGAAGCAATCGTCTGCGAACAGCTGTCGGTTGAATCGCTGCCCAGCAACGCACGTCAACTGCTCGAGGAAGAAGACGGCGAGGTACAGGGCATCGTCGATGACGACGTGACCCCGGAGTACGAGCGTGTCGTTCGGCTCTACACCCACATCGAGTGGGAAGGGAAAAAGGTCAAGTGGTATCAGGAGATCAAAGACCAGGAGATCCCTGGCTCTCGCGGGACTGCCAGCGTCAGCGAATCACCTTGGCTGCCGCTGCGGATGTACCGGATCGACGGCCAGGGCTATTCCCCTGGCTACGTCGAAGCGGCCTGCATCGCGGACCTGCAAACCGCTGAGGCCTTGAGCCAGGCCATTGCCGAGGGCTCATTGGTGTCAGCCCAGGTGAAGCACCTGGTCAAACCCAGTGGGATCGCCAACCCCAAGAAGCTGGCCGAGGCCCCCAACGGCGCCTACCTGCCCGGCAACCCCGATGACGTCTTCACCATCCAGGTGAACAAGGCCGCCGATCTCAACGTCGCGGCCCAGGGCCTGGCACGAATCGAGGCCCGGCTGGCTCAGGCTTTCATGCTCGCCGACGTGCGCGACTCGGAACGCACCACAGCAGAAGAGGTCAGGCTGCAGGCATTGCAGATCGAGAACTCACTCGGCTCGATCTACGCCATCCTCACCACTGAGTTCCAGCAGCCCTACGTCTCCCGCAAGCTGGCGATCCTGACCCGCAGGGGCAAGCTGCCCAAGCTGCCGGAGGGGCTGGTTCAGCCGGTGGTCAGCGTCGGCCTGGCTGCTGTTGGCCGCGGCAATGACCTGGAGAAGACCGCTCGCTTCATGACCATCCTTCAGCAATCGCTGGGGCCCGAGGGCATCGCCACCTATGTGATGCCGGCTGAGCTCATCCGCCGTCTGGCCGGCGCCATGGGCATGGACATCATCGGCCTGGTCAAGACGGAAGAGCAGCTGGCGCAGGAACAGCAAGCCCAGCAGCAGGCCGCAATGGTTCAGCAAGCAATGGCGAGCGGCATGGCCGACCCGCAAAAGCTGGCCAATGCCGCGGCCACCAGCCAGCAGATGGCTGAACCCCAACCCACCGAACAACCACCCGCATGACCGCAACACCAAGCCCCGAACTGCAAGACCTGGTGGCACCCGGCCAGGAGGATCTCATCGACGGGTTCCTGCAGGAGCTCGAGCAGGAACAGCAGCAGCTCAACACCCAGCCCGAGTCAACCGATGACGGCGAAGCTTTGCTGGCCGGCAAGTTCAAGAGCACCGAGGAGCTGGAGAGGGCCTATCTCGAGGCGCAGAAGCTGATCAGCCAGCGGGGCCAGCAGCCAGCGCAGAGCGAGCCTGAGCCTCAGCCTGCGATCACCCCCGATCAGTACACCCCTGAGCTGGGCAAGCAGCTCTATGGCGACACGGTGGCGACCGCCATCGAAGCCGCAGAGATCAACCCGCTCGAGATGGCGGAAAAGGTTTACGCCGGCCAAGACGTCAGTAGCTACGTCGATGCCCTGGTGGAGAAAGGCGGCCTGCCCCGCGAGGTGGTGGAGACCTACCTGCAGGGCGTGGCCCCAGCCAAAGGCAACTCTCCGGCCGTTCCGGATAGTTCAGCCCCGGGTCTGACCGATGCCGATGTGGCCGAGCTCAAGGGAATGGTCGGCGGTGAGCAGCAGTTCCAGCAGCTCAGCCAGTGGGCCATGAGCAACCTCGACCAGCAGGAGCTGGCGGATTACAACGCCGCAGTGGACAGCGGCAACAAGGCTGCAGCCCGCTTTGCCATCAAGCAACTGCAAGCCCGGGCCAGCGCCGGCGGCCAAGAGCCGAAGCTCATCGGTGGCGGCAGTGCCGTGAAGACCGACGTGTTTGACAGCGACCAGCAGGCTGTTGATGCCCGTGGCAAGCGGGACAAGAACGGCAAGTTCCTGTATGAGACCGACCCGAAGTACCGCCAGTGGTACGACAAGACTCTCGCCAGGTCGAATGTCTTTATGTAAGGTCAGGGCATGAGTTGCTCTGCACCAGTGCAACTGATTGGGCCTCCCTAGGGAGACACCCCGCTCAGCCAAACAACGGACAGAAGCTCGCTATCCCTAAAGGCCAATGGCCAACGCTTCTCTCGACCGGATTGGTCAAATTAAAGGCGCAGGTGCAGTTGACGCCCTGTTCCTCAAGCTCGGTATTGCCGAGCTGCTGTCTGCGTTCGATCGCGCTTGCGTCTTCAAGGGCAAGGTGCGTGAGCGCAACATTCGCGGCGGCAAGTCCGCTGCGTTCCCCGTCAGCGGCAAGGCAGAAGCCGGCTACCACGTTCCTGGCACCCCGATCCTGGGGGCCACAAACAGCCCCGGCGACCGCAATGAGCAGATCATCAACCTCGATGGTCTAATGATTGCCGACCAGGTGATCTATGACCTGGACGAGCTGATGAATTACTACGACGTCCGCCAGGACGTCACCCATCAGCTGGGCCAGGCCCTCGCCCGGGAATGGGACCGGCGTGCTGCTCGTGTGCTGTACGCCGCTGCCAAGACCACCACTGAACCCCTGAGCAAAGCCGGCAACGCCGGTCGCATCGGCCAGAGCCAGACCCTCTCGGCTGGCTATGCCGCTGCCAGCTCCAATGCCAAGGGCGATGAGCTGGTCGCCAAGATCAGCGCCTTGAAGGTGGCGATGAAGAAGAAGGACGTACCCACCGAGGATCTCCTCTGTGTCGTGGGTCCCGATGAGTACGACGTCCTGCTGGATTCCACCCGCGCTATCAACGCGGACTTCAATGGAGCCGGCGGTGAGAACGGATCTTTCGCCAGCGGCCGTGTGCTGCGCGTGAAGGGTATCCCCGTGATCGAGTCGAACCACGTCACCCAGGCTGCTTACACCAACGGCACCTACGACAAGAACACCGCTTATCAGCAGGATCTGTCGAAGAACAAGGCAATCGTGTTCCACCGCGATGCCATCGGTGTGCTGACCCTGCGCAGCCCCAGCCTGCAAGTCACCCCTCAGGGCGGCGACTTCAACATCATGTACCAGGCCAGCCTGATGGTCAGCCGTATGGCGATCGGCATGGGTGTCCTGCGTGCTGAGTGTGCAGGTGTGATCGAACTCCCATAGGCTTAGTCCGGAGGACGAGGCCTAGGCCCCCTGTCAGCTTCAACAGGGGGCTTTTTTGTGCCTGCCGATAGCATGAAGACTGCACCCCTGCAGTGCTCAGATGGGCCTCGCAAATCAGGGAAACACACCTGGCAGGACGACCCTGCTTGAGGCGGTCAACATCTGCCTGCAGAACATTGGCGAGCAGCCGGTCAACAGCCTTGAGAACCAGCAGGTTGTGGAAGCAACCATGGCTGAGCGCACCATCCTCGAGTTCCACAAAGAAGGACAGACAAGAGGCTGGAGCTGGAACAGTGAACAGGCCTACGAGTTCGTAAAGGACGCCGGCACCAATCAGATCGTGGTGCCGGCCAACGTCGTCTCCTTTGCCCCTGATGCCTACCAGTGGGCCGGGCGTTTCCAGCTGCGCGGCCAACGGGTGTATGACCGCGAGAAGCGCAGCTACATCCTGGGCGCAGACATCCCCAGCCTTGAAGCGGATGTGGTCTGGCTTCTGCCCTGGGACGAGTGCCCGGAGGCGTTCAACCGCTGGATCGTGATCCGTTCAGCGCGGGTGTTTAGCAACCGGGTGCTGGGCTCTGACGCGATCTTCAAATACACCGCGTTGGATGAACAGATGGCGCTGGTGGAATTGCAGCGCGTTGAGATCGAGCAGGCCCAGCCCAACAGCCTGACCGGCGGCCCGGGGCTCAGGCCGATGCCGACCTACTCGCCGGGCATGGGTCTGCTGGGCAGGAACCGGGGGTATCTGCGTGGCTAACCTCGTCAGCTACACGATCCCCAACCTGATTCAGGGGATTAGCCAGCAGCCCGACGCGCAGCGCGAACCCAGCCAAGGCGAGACACAGATCAATGCGATGAGCTCCCTGGCAGAGGGGCTGCGCAAGCGTGAGCCAACGCAAGTCATCGCCAAGGTCAGCAACAGTAGTTTCGGGGACGTCTACTTCCATCAGATCCTGCGTGATGCAGGAGAGAAATACCTGGTGGTGATTGGCAAGACCGCCATCAAGGTCTTCGATCTGGATGGCAACGAGAAGACCGTCAACGCGCCATCGGGTTACAGCTACCTGTCGTCGGTGGTGAGCGCCAAGAGCGACATCAGGGCGGCGACGATTGCCGACTACACCTTCATCTCGAACACGAAGGCGGTGCCGGCGATGGACCCAAGCCTGGCGCCAGCAACTGCGAGGCCGGCAAACCATGAAGCGCTGGTGTGGGTGAAGGCTGCCAACTACGGCCAGACCTACAAGGTCAACGTGAACGGCACCCAGGCCACGGTGCAAACTCCAGTGGCGCCGGTTGTGGTGAGCGGCAGCACCACGACTGAGAACCGCATCAGCACAGAGGACATCGCCACTGCCATTCAGTCGGCACTGGGTGGTGTGAGTGGAGTGTCGATCTCGAGGAGAGGCAGCGTGCTGCACTTCACCTCCTCGAGTGCAATCACGATTGCAGCGTCTGACGCCCGGGCCAACGCTGACATCACGGCGATCACCAGCAGCGTTCAGGCCTTCACCGAGCTTCCGACCATTGCCCCCCAGGGTTATCAGGTTGAGGTGGTGGGCGATCCGGGCAACAAGTTCGACGGCTACTACGTCAGCTTTGTTCCTCGCACGGGCGCCGGCACCTTTGGCGAGGGCTCATGGCAAGAGACCGTCAGCCCCGGAGTTGAGTACAAGATCAACCCGGCGACGATGCCTCACCTGCTGGTGCGGCTGCCGAATGGCACGTTCTATTTCGGCCCGGCCAATGGCAGCACCCAGGGTGGCGTAACGATCCCCACCTGGGGCGAACGCACTGCAGGTGATTACGACACCGCACCGGACCCCAGCTTCATTGGGTATCCCATCCAGGACGTCTTCATCTACAAGAACCGGCTGGGCTTCTTGGCAGATGAGAACGTCATCTTGAGCCGCACCCGGGACTTCTTCGAGTTCTTCCCAGAGACCGTGACTGCCGTGCTGGACACGGATCCGATCGACCTGACGGCCAGCAACAACCGGGTGTCGGTGCTGCGTTACGCGATCCCGTACCAGGACGAGCTGATCATCTTCTCCGACCAGATCCAGTTCAGGTTTAACGCTGCCGAAACCATCCTGACCCCCGCCAGCGCCGTGATCACGGTGTTGACCCAGTACGAGATCGACCCTGACTGCAGGCCAATTCCGGTGCAGGGCACGATCATCTTCTGTCAGGCCAACGGCCAGTGGAGTCAGTTCCGTGAGTTCAGTGTCCGCGGTGCGGGAACTGCGCTGGTGGCTGATGCGTCTGATCTGACCGGCTACGTGAGCAGCTACATCCCAGCGGATGTGTTCAAGCTGACGGCCAACGACACGGGCAACAGCTGGTTTGCCGTGTCAGACAAGAGCGGTTTTACCGACCGCATCTACGTCTACAAATACTTCTACCGCAACACCGGCGGTGGCGCTGAACGCGCACAGAGCAGCTGGAGCCATTGGCAGCTCAATGGCGCTGATCGAATCCTGCAGATCCTCTGCGTGCAGGAGATCATGTATTTGCTGGTGGAGTACGGCACTGAGGTGTGGCTGGAGAAGATGCCGGTCGCAGATCGCCTCAGCGACGTCACCCCCAATCCCTACCCCCTGCTGCTGGACAGGCGGATCTCAACTACCACCGAAACACCGGCGGCGATTCGAGTGGCGGCTGGCACTTACAACGCCACCACCAAGCAGACCACCTGGACGCTGCCGTACACGATCAAGGCGCCAACACAGGCCTGGTCTGGTTATGGCATGACCAGCAATGGCGGCGTGCGGCTGGGATCAGCAAGTAGTGGCAACACGATCGTGGCCAGTGGCGACTGGTCTGCGGCACCGGTGTTCTTCGGTGAGGTCTACGACTTCGTGTATCGCTTCACTCGCTTCAAGCTCTACAAGGAGGTTGGTGGCGGGAAGGCTGCAGCCAACGTCGAGCGGACACAGGTTCGTCACGCCAAGCTCCGTTATCACGAGACCTCGTACTTCGAGGTCTATGTCATGGCAGAACGCCGTGACATGGCGCTCTACAAGTTTGATGGCACGGTGCTCGGCAGTCGCAACTCCTCGCTGGGTAGCGCAATGGCGAATGGCTACGACCTTGAGAACAAGCGGTACTTCGAGGGTGTGTTCCAGATCCCCATCGCAAGCAAGGGAGAGAACTGCATCGTCGAGGTCCACAACGACACCATCCACCCCTGCAAGTTCAGTACCTGCGAGTGGGTGGGCCTGATCACAAGTCAAGCAAGGAGCCTGCAATGAACTGGTCTGAGCCAACAACTGCACGGGTGCAGCGCATTGCAAGTCGGGTCCGCTATCAAGATCAGCTTGAGGTGCTCTACAGCCATGGGATCACAGGAGAAGAGGCCGTGATTGGGAGCTGGAAAAGCAGCTCGATCTGTCGTTGCATAGATGCAGATGATGGTGAGCCGGTGGGCATCTGCGGCGTCAATGGATCGTTGATCTGGCTGCTGGGCACCGACAAGCTGCTCGCAACAGCTAGCCATCGCCGCCAGTTCATTCGTGGCGGCAGGGTGTGGGTCGATGGCCTGCTGCGTGATGGGGCCGGCTGCCTTGAGAACTGGGCTCTGGCATCCAACCTGGCCACGTTGCGGTGGCTTGAGCACCTGGGCTTCACGATCGACACGCCCGCCCCGCGGGGGCGCAGCGCTCAGCTGTTCTGCCACTTCTGGAGGGCAAGCTGATGGATCCGTTTTCGATTGCGTTTGGCGTTGCCAACGCGGGCATGGGGATCCTGGGGGCTGGCGCCAGCCATGCCGCCCAGCGCCAGGACTACGAAAATCAAAAGGCCTTCCAGGATGCCAACGGGCGTTTTGCCGAATGGCAGGCGGGTTTTAACGCTCGGATCACCGATGCCAATGCTCAGCAGAAGTATTGGGCCGAGACGGTCAATTACAACCAGCAGCTGGCCTACACCAACTCGCTGAGAAACTTCGAGCTGGTCAAGAGCATCCGCCAAGCAGAAGTGGTGGGGCAGACCCGTGCCGCTGCTGGTGCTGCCTACATCCAAGACAGCGATGCGATGAGCCAGGCCTTCCAGGAGGCCTCGATGCAAGAAGCCGTGGCGATGCAGCAATACCGCTGGAGAGCGCTGCAGGCGCGGGCATCTGTGCAGGCCATGGGCCAGGAAGGCCGGTCCGTTGATCGCATCGTCAACGACTATGCCCGCCAGGTAGGTGACTACGAAACGCTGCAGTCGATCAACCGCGGACTGCGCACTCGCCAGTACACCCGGGAGCAAGCGGGCCAGGTGGCCCAGTACCTGAACCGCTGGAACAGCCAGCAGTTCTACGAAGAGCAGCCCTACATCGACCCGATCCCACCGTTTGCTCCGCTGCCAACACTGCTGACACCACCGCCTCCGTCGATGACGGGTGCGGGTCCAAGCGGTGCAGCGGCGGCACTGAACATCGGCACCGCAGTGCTCGGTGGCGTGCAGTCGGCCGTCTCGATGGCCGGCGCAGTCAAAGGGCTGAAGAGGCCCTCATCCCCCAGCGGCCCCGGCACACCCGGCTAACGATCAATGGCAGACAGGAACCTTCCCCTTGGTCAGATCACGCCGGTCGCCCGGCCGATCGGGGCCTTTGTTCAGGCGGCGCAACCGGAGCCTGCTGCGCCGGCCAGGCCAGTGCAGCTCGACAACCCGAGCGGGATCAGCACGATTCAGATCGGATCGCGCGGCAATGTCGCTGGCTTCAACCAATACGAGCAGCTCGCCACTGCGCTGGCGCCGTTCAACAAGGCGTTGATGGATGTCGCCGGGCAGGGCTATCTGTCGCTGCGCAAAGGCCAGATCGAGGAGGGGTACTACGCCGAGCTGAAGAACCAGCAGGCGAAAGCCACGCTCTCGCTGCAGGTGCAGGCCGAGGCCGGTGCTGCTGATGCAGCCAGCCAGATCGGGCAGCTGGAGAAGGTGGACCCGGTTGCTGCTCAGCTGCTCAACGAGTCGAACCCGTGGAAGCTGATCGGCCGTCGGCGGGCCCTGGCGCAGTTGGCCGGCTCTGAGATCTCCAATGCACTGGAAGACGACCTGACCGCCAATGCCGGGATGCTCGGCACCCTGCGTCCTGACAGCCCAGAGCTCACCAAGCGCCAGGTGCAGCTGACGTCACAGGTGCTCAACCGGTTTCAGCTGACGGGTGACGAACCAGAGGTGCAGTTCTATGTGACCCCCAAGCTCAACCAGGCCTGGGATCAATACCGCGACAAGCAGCGCAAGTTCTACGACACAGCTGTTGAGGAATCGACCCGCAACAGCACGGTGGCCGCAACGGCCGCAGTGATGGAGGACTTGATGACCAAGGGCTACACGCATCAAGGCGTCACCTTCAAGCCCGGCACTCCTGAGTTCACCCAATACGGCGCTGCGGCGATCACGTTTGCGCTGGATCAACAGCTGAAGCTGCTGGCCCCCGATGCCCGCAAGCGCACGGTGCAGTTCCTGCGCGAGCAGATCATCGGCACCTACGGCAGCGACCCGGTTGCCGGTGCGGTGCTGCAGAACATCAGGGCCGGCGACCCGTCCATGCCCTACGAGAAGCGGCCGACCTGGGGCGCGATGGCCCCGTTCGAGACCCTCGAACTGCAGGTGCGCGGACAGGAAGCTGTGCAGAAGACACACGATCTGCGGCAGAAGAACATCGAGCTGACGCTCGATCGGCTCTGGTACTCAGGCCCTGGCCAATTCGATCCGGCGGACCCCGGCTATCCGGCAGCACTGCTCGAGTTCCGCAATCAAGCCCTGGGTATGGGCTACCTCAAGCCTGAGGAGTACATCGCCCAGCGGGCCAAAGATCAAAGCGAGTTCACCCAGGTGGTGCGGCCCCCTGATCCATTCCAGGTGGAGGACTTCATCGTTCAGATGGAAGCGGTCGGGCCGAGCACCTGGACCGATGACCCTGGCGCCTACAAGAACGCCCTGCAACAGGCCAGGCAGATCGCCAGTCTCAACCCCACCCCCGAGGGGCGGCGCGATGACTACCAGCGCATGGTGGCTGCCATCAACAAGGCCCGTGATTCGGCGGCCGAGTTTGACCCTGGCGTGAAGGAGAAGGTCACAGCAGCAGTGCTGCAGGATCTCGACAGCCAGGCCGTGCGTGAGCTCAAGAGCCAGCAGAAGGTGAATGGCCGCAGCGGTGATGCGTTGGCCCAGGTGGTGGCGCAGCAGCTGTCGGGTGGTGCGACAGCAACAGCGGCGATCTCAGCGGCTTATCAGAACACCAAGCTGACGGCTGCCGCCAACCGGCTCACCAACCTCTACGAGAGGGAGCTGTCCAAGGCGATTCGCTCCTGGAAGGCCGAACGGCCTGGGCAGGTGATGAGTCCTGCTGCCCGCAGCGTGGTGATGGCTGAGGCCGAGGCGGCGGTGCGCAAAACACCGGAGTGGGCCAAGGTGATGACCGAGCTCACTGGCCGTAAACCTGGCGAGGTTGGGCCACGCACCGTTGGCACTGACCCTGCCGCTGCTCGCGGGGTGCCCAAGGCTGGTGCCGCATCGCTGTCTGACGAGACGATTCGCACCTATCAGCGCCGGCCGGTGATGGACGGCCAGTGGCTGCGGTCCGAGCTGGTCAACCTGCAGGGCAACAAGCCGGTGAGCGCTGAGCTCTACAACCTGGCGAAGCGTGCCAACACCAGCACGTTCCGCTACCTGCTCGAGCAACTGCGCTTCTACCCGAAGCTCGATCCCAACGGTGATGCCACGCGCTGGCTGCAGGAGAAGGTCAAGCAATCTCGTGCGAACAACACGGTGTCGAGCAGCCAACTGCCCAGCCTGCAGGGTTCAGGGCTGGGGATGCTGCCGGTTGGGTACAACCCACTGCGGCCTGGTGGCTGGCTCATGCGGATACTCACGCCGCCCGCCGCTGCAGCAACGCTGCCGCCATCTTTGTCAGCACCATCTGGCGGCCAGCCAGCGCCGACAGGAAGCATCGGCGCCTTTCGCGCTGCGATCATTGGCAAGGAATCAGGCGGCAACTACAGCGCCGTGAACCCGGACTCTGGGGCGCTTGGCATTGGCCAAGTCATGCCGGAGAACGTAGGGCCTTGGACGCAGAAGTATCTGGGAAGACGGCTAACACCACAGCAGTTCTTACGTGATCGCAATGCGCAGGATGCGGTGGTTAATGGCCGGTTCCGCGACATGCTTGCCGATCAGCAGTCGGCCGGGTACAGCGGAGAACAAGCGATTCGGCGAGCAGCGGCTGTCTGGTACTCCGGGCAGGCGAAGCTCTGGAACGACACCAAGCCGCAGTTCTACAAAGGCCGGCGCTATCCATCCATCGCTGAGTACACCCAAGCGATCTGGGAGTCGTACAAGCGCAATGGCGGCGAGGTGGGGCGTCGCTCTGCTGTTGAGCCGAACACACAGCTCGGCGATCAGCTAGCGGCGCAACTGACTCAGCAAGGCGGTTTTGAGGACGTGGCCGGGCTGCAGCCGCTGCCAATGCGGCGGATGTTCCAGCAGGCCGGAAGGCCGATGGACCCTGACAGGCGCAGCCTGCCAAACGGGCCTGGCTACTGGAGGCTGGAGAAAAAAGATCTCAAGATTGATCCGCGGCTCCATGAAGAGGCAATCAAAAGGAACCAGAAGATCCGTGAGGTAATTGACAGCTGGAACCCTATTGAGGCAGAGAACAAGCAGCGCCTAAACAACACCAATCCCAACCCAAGGAGTCGGGTCACGGCTCCTACCGAACGCCAGTTCAAGGAGGCGCTAAAGCCTCAAATTGATGCTTGGGCTCGAGAGGCCAGAAAGGCCGGCGCATTTGCGTCCGCGCCAGGCGACGTGTTTGTCAGGGACAAAATTGATTTATCGATTTTCGTGGATGACAAGACGCGCAGGGCCCTGAAACAGCAAGTGTTCCTCTTCCTTGATAAGGAACGCGCCGGAGCGTCTGGCGAAGCAAAGATCTGGGATTTGCCCCTGCCGTTCCAGCTTGATCTGCGCAAGATCGGCAACGACTTTCTCTACGAATGGAACACCAGGAGGAAGCGGATAGCTGAAAACACGGTGGACATGCTCCAGATGGGGCGTGACGCAATCAGGCCAATCGACCTGCCACACCAAGGGGAGTATTGACCCATGCCTGCTTTCAACCTGGCTCCAATCGAAGACGACTCGGCCTTTGATCCAGTCGTTCCAACTGAACCCACAGCAGGCGGTGGTTCTGCGGCTCCCGCACAAGCCAAGACCCAGGGCCGCAAGCCCACCAGGGGCGAGATGAACAGCAGGCTCGAGAGCAATCTCGGCCCGTTCAAACCACTCGGCCAGCTGATGAATGTGCTGGCCTCGCCTGACACCAAAGCTGGCTTGGTGGTGGGGCCCATCAATGCAATCAGCAAGCTGGGCAATGCCGTTGGTGATCTTGTCCAGCGCAAGACGATCGACGTCAAAGACGCATGGACCATCCCCGATGAGGTGGCCCGCCAGTACAACCCCTTCCGCATCGGCATCGGCCAAGAGGTCACACCAGCGGACCAGCCCGGCCTCGAGGTCGGTGGGGCCATCGGCGCTGAGGTCATCGGTGCTGTCACCGGTGCATCACTGATCAAGCGCGTCGGCCAGCTGGCCCAGGTGAAGCGTGCTGCTGATGCCTTGAAGGCAACACGCACCGTTCGCAGCCTGGCCGTAGCGCAGCGGGCCAACCCGGCCCTGCGCACAGGCCTGACTGCCGGCACCCGGGTGGGAGAAGCCTTGGTTGGCACCACCCTGGCTGCACCGTTCATCAACCAAGACGACGGCAACCTCGCCAACCTTGGCGACATGGCTGGCCTGCGGTTGCCCGGCCGTGCCGACGAGACCGACAACTACCTGCAGAAGTTCGGCAAGGGTCTGCTGGTGGAGGGCCTGGCCGCACCGCTCACCGTGATTGGTGCGCTGAGCATGTTCGGCCCCACCCGCCGCGCCATGTTTGACGGCGGCGTGTCGCTGTTGGATGAGATCGCCGACGCCGAACTGGCGCCCTACATGTACCGGGGCACCGATGCGCCGCAGCTGCCTCCCGGGGCCGACATCCCCCAGCTGCCCAGCGTTCAGATGCAGGCCGCCGCTGGAGGCGGGCCGATCACGCCGGTGCGGATTGATCAGGCAACCCCAGGCGGATCACTGCCAGGCGATGCCCCGGGGGCGCCGGCCCTGCCGCCGTACCAGAGCGGCGGCGCCATCGTTCCTGCCGTGCCCAATGGCAGCGCCATCGAGCGCTACCTCGATGAGGCCACCCAGATCCGCCAGGTGGAAGCCCAGCGCCAACGCCTGCAGTCCATGGGCCTGGTGCAGCAAGGCGAGGCCGGGCAGCTCGAGCTGCGCGTCACCACCGGTGATCCATCCGTTCGCGGCGAGATCGAGCAGCTCTCGATGCAACGCGGCGAGCTGCTGGCCAAGTTGCCGAGCGTGGACGAGGCAACCGCCGAGCAGCTACTGCAGCAGATCGACCAGATCGACCAGCAGGTGGCCGACCTCAACCTGAGCGGCACCACTGAGCAGTTCCTCGCACCCAGGGGCAGCCGGCAGGGCGAGCTTGATCTCGACACCAGACCTGAGATCGACACCTTCCTGGCTCAGCTGGATGAGCTCGACGACAGCCAACTGCGCGAGATCCACTCCCGCGTGTGGCGTGAGATCGGTGCTGAGCGCAACGCCAACGAACTGCAGGCCGCTCAGGACCAGATCAACAGCCTGAACGAGCGACTGGCTGAGATCGACGCCCGCCAGCAGTCCGGTGAGCTCACCCCCCGTGGGGCCAAAGGCCAAGTGACCAAGGTGCAACGCGAACTGGCTGTCGCACAACAGCAGTTGCAAGCCGTACAGCAGCGCATGGCAGTGCCCGAGAGCCTGGTGGGCGATCAGCTCGAGATGGTGCTGCCGCAGCAGCTGGGCCTCGATCTGGCCGCTGAGATCCAACTGCCACCCCTTGAGCAGTTCACCCGCACCGCCAGCGAGTTCGGCTACCGCACTCCTGATGACTACCGCGCAGCGCTGGAGGGCTGGAACCGCGATCTGCTGCGCCGGCTCGCCATGCCGGAGTCGTCGCCTGAAGTGGCAGCACTGGTGAAGGCCCGCACCGGCCGCCGCGTGTGGAACGCCAAGAAGAGCGACATCATCGACGCACTGGTTGAGCTCAGCCAACGCCGCGGCCGCTACCTGCCTCCTGAGGCAGAGCAGTTGGCAATGCCGTTGACAACCAACGTGGCCGGCGTTGCAGATGCACCGCTGCTCGATGTGCCGGCGGACCTGTCCACGGGCTCGCCGATGGGCCAGGTGGTGGACGCTGATGGCAACCCAATGGCGGTGCCGCTGAGCGAGTTCCAGCCCCGTGGCTTGGACGCGCAGGCACGCGAGCAGATGAAGGCTGAGATCCTCCGCCGTGCCATCGACAACGGCGAGGTGCAGGCACCGGTGACGCCAATCCCCAATCGCCCCAAAGCGCCGGACTTCTTCCAGCAGGGCAACTTCGTGGATGACCTGTTCAGCGATGAAACCGGCCAGCTGGCGATGGCCTTCAACACCGACGCACTGCCCCCTTACAAGGCCGGCGGGCGGAACGCTGATGCGCTGATCGACGAGATGCGTCTGCGCTTCGAGTACAACCTGCTCGATGCCAAAGCCATGCAGGCGCAAAAGGATGCGCTGATGGCTGCCAACGGCTGGGATCGCCTCAGCTGGGATGAGAAGAAGCGGCTGGGGCTGATGGGCCGCGGCATGTTTGCCTACAACCGCTATGAGCTCGGCGGTGCGATTGATCGCGTGCGGCCAGGCACGCCTGAGTTCAATCCAGAACTGTCGGTCACTGGTGAGCGTGCGCCGCAGCCCTATCGCGGGGAGGGCTCAGCACAGGCTGATGGCGCACAGCAGTTCAACCCAGAGCTGAAGCCAAAGCCTGATCGCAAGCCAGCCTTCTACGACACCAAATCGGTGATGGCGAGCATCAACGGCGAGGCCGTGGTGGTGCCCAAAGAAGCGGTCCCAGCCCCCGCCAAGGGGCCAGCCAAGGGCAAGAAACAGCCCAAGCCCACCACTGCTGAGGCCCAGGCCGCCAAGCAGGCCCTGGCCGACATTCCCAAGGCGCGAGCTGAGCTCGCCAGGCAGCTGGAGGAGCTGCGCAAACAATCCCAAGGAGGCTCCTGCTGATGGCTGACTGCAACAACCTCGCCCAACAGATCGCAGAGATCGAGGCGAAGCTTCAACAACTCGATGAGATGGAAGCCACAGCAAGGTCACTCCTTGAGGTGGAAGACATACCGGCGGCCGGCAAGAGCGTGGCCCGGTTGCGCACCTACACCGGCGAGGAAGTCGGTGTGTCCAATGAGGCCTGGATCAAGCAGGGCGAAAGCGATCTGATTGCCAAAGGCACCAAGGCCATCCGCGATCTCGTGGAGATGGGCTTCCGCAACAACGAAGGCCCCCGTGGCAGCAGCGGCCGCATGGTCAACTACCGCCAATACGGCGTTGATTACAGCGAGCTCCCACCGGAGGAAGAAAACATCACGGCCCTGCTCGAGGTGATGGGGCTCAAGCGTGCCAACACCAAGAAGGGCATTGAGCTCAAGAAGCCCTTCAGCGAATCAGTGGCCATGCAGGGCCTGATGCGCATGGCACGGGAGACCGGTGGCGATGTGCGCGAGCTGGCTGGTGCCCTGGGCCGCCGCTTCCGTGGCATCGACAGCCTTCCCGGTGCTGTGGTGCAGGCTGCCAAGGCCCGATGGGATTCAGTCAGCCAATACGCCGACAAGCTCGAGGAGGTGGCCAGCGCCCTGGAAGCCGGCGCCTTGACCGATGAGCTCAGGCTGCAGCTGGGCCATGCCGCTCAGTGGGCGCATTTCTTCGAGAACCTCGATGCCGCTGTTCGCCGTCGCATCGGCCAGTCGCTGCGCGGCCTGCAGTTCGGCATGGATGGCACCGACTTTGAGCTGATCAGCCCAGACGCCAACTGGGCACGACTGACCATCGAAGACATCAAAGGCGAGACCCTGCTTGGCCAAACGCTCGAGCACGTCGAGAAGGGCGATGCGCTGAAGCTCAAGCAGCTGGCAGCCGTCGTTCGCACGAACAACATCACGCGCACGAACCTCAACAGCAGCCGGTTCATGTCGCAGGTTCACCTGCTCAACAACTTCCGGCGCAACAACGTGCTGCTGTCGCCCGGCACGTGGCTGGCCCGCAACCCGGTCAGCGGCGCGCTGGTGGCGTTCCACCATGGCGTCGAGGACATCATCGAGGGCGGCCTTCGCGTTGGGGCTATGGATGGCCTGCGGGCTGCGGCCTTCGCCAACCGGGCCACCCTTGATGCGTGGCAGATGGCGTGGAAGAACGCCACCACGTATCTGGGCACAGGCCGTGCCGTCATGGGCCTCGACAACGCCATGGAGGTAGCGCCCGATCTGATTCAAAACGAGAAACAGCAAATCGTTGATGCACTGACCGTTGGATTCGATCTGCTGACGGATCCCAGCTACTGGCGCAACACCGCCGGCACCGGTCCAGCGGTGACCTTGGTGAATGTGCTGAACGCAGCCACCAGCCTGGCGCTCGGCAACCTTGGCGAGAAGTTCCTGGGCTGGAACGGCGGCTACCTGCCGTCCTTCCGACTGCTGGGCGCTGGTGATGAGGCGATCCGTTCTATGGCCTACTCGTGGAAGGTGAACCACGAGGCTTATTTGCGGGCTGTTGACGAGGCCAAGGGCGTGGTGGATGAGGGCACCGGTCGCCCGGTGGGCTCCGACTGGGTGGCCCAGCGTGCCGAGCAGATGGCCGAGGGCTCCCTTTTTAGCGGCTACATGAGCGAAGAAGACCTGGTGAAGTTCCGTCGTGAGCGGGGCATCCCCCTGGGTGACGAGCTTCCTGATGACGTGCTGCGGCTGCAGGCTTTCAACGATCTGAAGGGCGTCCCCAGGGCTGACACCGAACTGGGTGCAATCGGCCTGCAGCGTGCTGCCAACGTCACCTTCACCAACACGATCAAGGATCCAATCATTCAGGGCCTGGGTCTGACCCGTCAGAACGCTTTTGTGGCGTGGCAGCTGCCGTTCTTCAAGACACCGCTGAACTCGCTGCTGTGGAGCTTGGATCGCACGATCGTGCCGTCTGTGATCAAGGCACTGGGCGCCCAGATGGAAAACGCCCCGCCAGAGGTGCTGGCTCAAGCCCGGGCCCAGGCCATCGTCTCGCTGGGCTTTCTGACGGCCGGCAGCGCGATGATCGCCTCCGGCGGCTTTGTTGGTGGCGGCCCGTCTGACCCAGAGGAATACGCCCGCTGGCGCCGACTAAACACTCCCTACAGCTTCCAGCTGTTTGGCAAGGTCATCCCGGCTGCACGGTTCCGCTTTGGTGGCATCGACCCGATCGACATCTTGGGCCTCTATGCCGACATCCAGCAGCTGGTGGTCGAAGAAGCCATCAGCGACGGCGATCTCCAGCAGGCCACCACTGGCCTTGCAATCGCGCTCTCGCGCATGGCCAACAACAAGGCCAGCCTGCTCAACACCACCACGGTGCTCAATGCCATGACACAGCCCGACAGGGCTGACATGGCTGACATCCTGGCCACTCAGATGGGCGGCCTTCTGCCTCTTTCTGGCATCACTTCAATGCTGGCCCGGGCTGGCCGCGCCCCGCTCGAGGCAACGGATCGCAGGCGCTTCCTGTCGGCTGATGAGAAAAAGGCTCTCGAGATGGATCCGATCTATGTCGAGAACATCGCGCCGGTGCTCGAGTTCCTGCAGAAGGTTGGCGAGAAGGTGGCCCGTCCCATCCCTGGCCTCAACCAAGTCCTGAAGGCTCCTACCCGCCTCGACTGGCTGGGCAGCGAGATCAAGCGGCCCTTTGGCATCCCGGCAGAAGCGGTGATTCCGTTCATGCCTGTGATCCAGCCGCAAGACGATCTGTACCGGTGGCTTAGTGATGCAGGGGTGACGACTAAGCCAAGGCCCAATGGCCAAGTGGCGCTGCCAAGTCCCAATGGCCAAGGCGATGTCGGCCTCACTATGACCAATGAGGAGGAGGCCTTCTATCGCGTGCAAATGCGCAGCATTAAGGCTGAAGTCCCTGCGGCCGCCATGCTTGGCCGTGACACCTACATCCCGATCGACGGCTTTATCCAAGGCAAGGATCTCCGCGGCGCACTTCGGGCACTGAAGAACAGCCCTGGCTATCAGAAACTGCTGGCCTCAGACACCATGGGGCCTGACCAGCGTGTCAACAAGGCCAAGTTCTCGGTGCGCAAGGAGAGCGAGCTGTATCGGCCAATCCAGGACATCATCGACTACTACGACCGCGCTGCCCTGATTCAGCTGCTCACCAACGAGGATCCTGTCGCCCAGGGCTTTGCCCAGCGTTACGGCGCCATGGTCAAGTACAGATCCAATGAGCTCAGAACTCGAATGGAAGAGCTGTCTGGCCTGGGAGTTGGTCGTCAGTAGCAGGCCCCATAACATAAGGACTGCACAGGTGGAGCCAACTCCGTGCCCTTCTCATACGCGCAATACGCGGGCAACGGGTCCACGACGACCTTCTCGGTCCCGTTCCCGTATCTGCTGAAGGCGCACGTCAAGCTCTACACGGGCTACAACATCCTTACGGGTGCCTTCACATCGCAGCTTGTTGAAGGCACCAACTACACCTGGACCAGTGGCACGCAGGTGCAGACAACAGTGGCGCCCGCCAACGGCGTCACGCTGACAGTTCTGCGGGACACGCCTGACAGCTCACAGCTGGTGCCATGGCAGGACGGCTCCAACCTGATTGCCGACGACTTCAACAACGCTGACCTGCAAAACCTGTACGTGGTGCAGGAACAGCAGGACAGGAATGACGTCGGGGCTGCTGCGGCTGTGGCAGCACAGACCGCCGCGAACACGGCGACGGCCGCGGCGACTGCGGCAACGACTGCCGCTAACACCGCCAATGCAACCGCGGCGGCTGCAACAACGGCAGCCAATAACGCCACGACTGCAGCCAACGCATCAACGGCTGCATCAACGGCTGCAACGGCAACGGCCAACAGCGCCAGCACCAACGCTGCCGCTGCTGTCAGCACTGCCAACACGGCAGCAAGCAACGCCAGCACGGCGCTGAGCACTGCCAACACCGCCAGCACCAATGCCAGCAATGCGGTCACAACGGCCAACACCGCAGCGAGCAACGCCGGCACAGCGCTGAGCACGGCCAACACGGCAGCTAGCAATGCCAGCACGGCACTGAGCACGGCCAACACGGCGGCTGGCAACGCCAGCACGGCACTGAGCACGGCCAACACGGCAAGCGCCAACGCAAGCGCTGCCGTCAGCACGGCCAACACCGCCAGCACAAATGCCAGCAACGCGGTCACAACGGCCAACCAGGCGAACACCACCGCCAACAACGCGGCCGCGGCGGTGTCCAACGCGGTGCTGTTCACGCTGGTGAACAACGCCGCCGCGATTCCTGCCAGCCCGGCCAACAACACCTACATCGAGGTTGTTGACAGCACCGGCATTGAATCGTTCAGCCCGCTGGTCGGGGTTCCGGCCGGTTTTGTTGGGGACGCGGGTCTGACTGTCCGATTGCGGTACACAACCGCTGGGACGACTTGGAACTACCTCAGCTATTTCGCCAATAACCCTGAAACCCGGTATATCGGTCCCAATGGCGGGACCATCACAGGACAACTTAGGGGCAGCAATAGCAATTCGGCTGCAACGCCTGGCTATGCCTTCAATGGCGATCCTGACACCGGGATGGGCCGCCCAGGGCCCAACGAGCTGGGGCTGGCCACGGGTGGCGTCTATCGACTGACCTTTGATTCTGCGGGCAATGCTGCCTTTACTGGGCCCGTCACGATCCCGGCTGGTTCAAGCGTCAGCGGTTATCTGGATGCAGCGACTGCTGCCTCCACCTACCAGACGCAAGCTGGCATGTCGTCCTATCTGACGACCACTGCTGCTGGTACGACCTATGCCCCGCTGGCCAGCCCGACGTTTACAGGCACGGTCACGATCCCTGCGGGGGCAATCATCAGCGGTTACCTGACCACTGCCATCGCGGCCAGCACCTACCAGACGCAAGCTGGAATGAGCGGCTACCTGGCGACAGGAGCTATCGGCACGACGGTCCAGGCATACAACGCCAACAACGCTGTCACTGATGTTGTTCAGTCGTTCAGCAAGGCACAACGGGGCACCTACGTCACCCTGACTGACGCCGCAACTGTGGCGATTGATCTAAGCCTCGGCAACCACTTCCAGCTCACGCTCGGTGGCAACCGGGTCATCGGAGCACCGACCAATGTTGTGGCTGGGCAGAGCGGCGTGATCCGCCTGGTGCAGGACGGAACAGGGTCCAGAACAGCGTCTTGGAACTCGGTCTTCAAGTTCCCAGGTGGAACCGCACCCACACTCACGACTGCGGCTAACTCAGTGGATCTGCTGGCGTTCCACGTCGAGTCCGCTTCTCGCATTGCTGTCCGCTTTATTGGTGACGTGAAATGAGCATGATCCAAAGTGACCTGCTTCTGGGCCAAGAAGGTGGCGCTGGGTACACCATTCCCAGATCCCTCCGCTTCAACAGTAGTGACAGTGCCTACTTGTCCAGAACGCCTGCATCAGCGGGTAACAGGAAGACGTGGACCTGGGCGGGGTGGGTGAAGAGCGTTGCGACTTCAGAAAATCCACACCTATTTACTTGTACAACCGGAGCAACTGACGCAACGTATTTCCGCCTTTGGCTTGTAAGCGACAGCATTCGTGTTTCTAACTACAACAACAACCTTAGGCAGACATCTGCCGTCTATAGAGATCCTAGTGCTTGGTATCACATTGTCTTAGCGGTAGACACCACGCAAGCAACGGCGGCAAATCGAATCAAGCTATACGTTAACGGATCTGAGGTTACGGCTTTTTCGTCTTCGGTAAATCCAAATCAAAACGACGACCTCGGCATAAACCAAACAGCAGCACATTCGATAGGCGCGACATCTGCTGGAACTGCCACATTATCCGGCTACCTTGCCGACATCCACTTCATCGACGGCCAAGCCCTAGACCCCAGCAGCTTCACAGAAGTCAGTGCCACTACTGGGCAACTGATTCCTAAGGCTTACACCGGCAGCTTTGGTACAAATGGATTCTGGCTGAAGTTTGCGGACAATTCTGCTGCAACCGCCACGACCTTGGGTAAGGACAGCTCAGGTCTGGGGAACAACTGGACGCCGAATAACCTCAGCGTCACCGCTGGTGCAGGCAACGATTCGCTCGTAGACACCCCGACTTCTTACGGCACCGATGACGGGCTGGGGGGAAGTGTGAGGGGAAACTACTGCACTTGGAATCCGCTAACAGGTGCGATCACCCTGACCAACGGCAACCTTGACGGCAATAGCACGGGAGGGGCATGGCGGGGTGCAACCGGCACTGCAGGAGTTCTCAGCGGTAAGTGGTACTGGGAATCAACAATACAGAGCACTGATTCTGGAAACTACTACGGTGAGTTTGGCTTTATCAAAACAACGGACATTACGGGGGCAATTACTTTTCCATCCGGCATGAACGGAATTGTCTATTACGCCAGGAATGGCAGAAAGATTAGCGGTGGCACGTCTGTTGTTACATCTTCTTCTGGCGCAACAACTGGCGACGTTGTGCAGGTAGCTGTTGACCTTGATGCAGGCAAAATTTGGTTTGGTGTTAATAACACTTGGATCGACAGCGGCAATCCTGCTTCTGGCACTAATGCCGCTTATACCGGGTTAAGCGGAACGTATTTGCCGACGATTGGCGTGCTTGATGGCGGCAAGTGCAATACCAACTGGGGTGCTCGCCCCTTCGCCTACACCGCCCCCAGCGGCTTCAAGGCGCTGTGCGATACCAACCTGCCGGAGGGTACCATCACAACTAGCGGCACCTTTACTGGCAATGCCCTGGCGGATGGTCCTTTCGTGTACCTAAACGGCGTGCCCACAGCGATAACCATCAACGGCAACGCTGTTACCTTCGCAACTCATGCCGACAAACTGAGCAACGGTTTCAAAGTGCGCACCAGCAGCGGCAGTTATAACACTGCAGGCAGCAACACGTATTCAGTTAGCACCACGGGCGCTAAGCTTAAGTACGCCCGTGCACAAGCCAACCCCTAAACGCAATGGCAACCTACAGGCTCCCAGACGGCAAAACTGTCAGCGATGACATGGCGTTCACCTGGAACGGGATTCAGTATCCGAGTAACTGGATCAAGCTGAGCACGCAGCCAGACCGCGACAGAATTGGCCTTGAAGGTCCACTAGCACCGCCACCTTGGTACGACGAGCGGTTTTATTGGGGCTACGACGAAGACGGCAAGCTGATTCCCAAAAATCATGCAGAGCTGGTCGCCATGTATTGCGGCTATGTACGCGTCAATGCCAATGCCATCCTGCGCAATACTGATTGGATCATCATCCGCGAGGCTGATAACGGCAAAGCGGCTGACCCCGTACTCCGCACTTGGCGCGAAGAGATCCGCCTAGCGGCTGGCAGCAAGATTTACGAGATCGAGCACACCGCTGACACCGCCAGCTTGGCCGCCTACATTACCGGCGCCGACTATCCCGCATGGCCCAGTGATCCCTACGCTCATGTTGAGCCTGCTCCTGCTGATGGGGTTCAGCCTGCTGTCGATGGCCAGGGAGCCTAATGGCCGTTAAATCCAAGACCGGCACCGGGCGGATTGAGCACCGCCCTGGCTCCCCAAAGAAGACCAAGCAGGGGCAAGGAAGCCACAGCAAGCCAAAGGGAACCAGAAAAAAGAGCCGGGGACAGGGGCGGTAATACCGCTACAGGGGGTCACCCGGTACGCTGCCGGGAAGATGGCCTCCTTCCCGTTTACCGTGTTTGAGACCTTGGCAGCAGCCGGCATAGTCGGGGCCGTAGGAGCCCTTTGGAAGATCGCCATGGAGAACGTGGCGATGAGATCAGGCCTCAAGAGCGGGATGGATGCCGTGATCAAGGAGCTGCAGACCTTGCGCAGCGAGCTAAGCAAGGACATCGCGCAGCTGGAGAACAACCTGCGTGATCACGAGTACCGGATCCGCGACCTGGAGAAGAAGGGTTGAGTCAACTGGAGCAATCCCTGGAGATCGAGCTGCGACGTGAGGCACGTCAGCGGGAACTCCTCAGGATGTACGACGACAAGGACTGGCAGGGCCTGCTGTCTGCAGCGGAACTGCTGAATGAGCAGCTGTCGAGGCAGCAGGCCATGAATAAATGGCTGGTGCGTGAGGCAGCAGATAGCGTTGGTGAGGCATGGGAGCTGCAGCGCAAGCTGCATCGAAAAGCAGATGGATCAATTCGCTGACTACGTGACTCTGGCGGTCGCCATCCACGGCCTGGCCCTGGTGGTGGTGAACCTGACCCCTACCCCGAAGGACAACGAGCGCCTAGGCAATGTTGCCCGTGTGGTGGTGAAGGTGTACCGGGCCGTGGAGATCCTGGCTGGGATCGTGAGCCGCAAGGCCAAGCGGTAGGGCCTAGTAATCCCACCGGACGCGAGGGCGCCCAGGGCGGATACCGACGTGGATGAAGCCCTTGGGTGCGCCGTAGCCCAGGGAGTAGGGCCATAGCTGATCAGCCCAGTTCTGGAGCTCGAGGACCGACATGCCGTCCAGGTAGAAGTCAATGGCGCCTGTATCGGGGGCGTCGTAGAGGTGCTCAGAACGTGAGGCACCACCCACCTGGGCGTTGATTTTGGGAGGCCGGTAGCCGGAGGTGATGATCACCGGTCGGTTGAAGTGATCCCGGGCCTTTTGGGCGAACTGGCAGAGCAAGGTGGCCGTATCGCACTGGTGCTGAGCCTTGAAGCGCCGTGCTTCGGACTGCAGTGCAAGCTCCCCGTAGGTGATGTTGGGCGTCACCTGGAGAGAGAACGGCGAGGAGGGCCGCAAAGGCCCCTGAGAGCCCTTAGGAGCCGCTCTGTAGAGCTCAGCGAAGTCAGACAGCTGTTCAGTCGTCAGCTGGCCCTGTAGGGCGTTCCAGGCCGCTAGCTGGTGGGGCAGTTCTTCGTAGTGCTTGGCGGCATCAGCCAGCTTGATGGTCGCCATGGCTTGGAACGGGGTCTCTGGGGAAGATTTGAACATTTGCCACGTCGAATGGCAGCTGTTCCCAGACATCGTGCTGGATAGCGACGTCCCAGGCCATCTCTTCGGTCGTTGCCATGACGATGGTCTGGAAGGACCCTTTTATCCGGCTGCCGTTGTAGCCGACAAAGACGCCAGGCAGGCGAATCACCCAGGCCCGGGGCTTCGGGTCAATGGAGTGCTGGGATCCATGAGCCATTCGCAGCAGCTTTCGGAAGATCCGTGAGAGAAACACCGAGCAGTTGGGCATCGAGAGCACCTTCAATGTTGCCCATGAAAGCCTCCAGCTCAAGGTCCCACAGCTCAGCTTTACGTTCCTTGATCGCCCGGTCCTCATCGATGGCCAGGGACTCGTTCCAGTACTCGACAGCACCAGCGACGGCATCGAGACGGTCATCGTGCTGGAGGCAGCCCTTGTCCACGGTGATGTGGGTGAGCTGGTGGAACAGCTGGTAGCTGAGCCGCTTCTCGATTGCATCGTCCTCGCGGCCCTTGGCGTCGTTTTCGACCACAGAGCGGTTGACGATGAGCCGGTGCTGGTTCATTACAGGCTCGAGGGCATTGATGATCCGGCGTTCCTTCTGCACATTGCTGCGCACCGGCTCAATGGTGCAGGGGTGATGCAGCTGCAGGTAGGGCTTGAGAAGGTTCTCGAGCATGCCCTGGCCGAATTGGTCCTCCAGGAGGATCAAGTTGACCTTGCGACGCTTGGCGGCCTGGGCCAGGCCCTCGAGCACCTCGTCGGTGTAGCCGTCCTTGAAGGCACCGCACTCGAGGAGAAACAGGTTGCCGTTCAGGTGGGCGACGATGGCGTAGGCGGTCTCGTCCTGACCCTTGCCGGAGGGGTCGACGTGCATGACGCAGCCCTGAAACTCAAGCCAGTCGCCATGGATGAAGGCTGGACGGTGGTAGAAGTCACCGCTGAAGCCGACAGCAGGCAGGTCGGTGATGCGGTACTCGGCACCACCGGACCAGACCAGCTTCTCGGGGGCGTGATCCGACACCTCGAGCACCATCAGGTCGGTCAACCGCAGCGGGAACCGCTCCAGGTCCGACAGGGAGGTGTCCAGTTGGAACTGCAGGGCAAAGGCAGAGCGGCCATAGGAGGTTTCACGCTCCAACAGGTCCATCTCGGAGAACCGACGTGGGTCTGTCGGCTTGCCAATCAGGCTCCTTTCAGCCTCGAGGATCACTGGGGCCAGGGCCTCGCCGTACTTCTCCGGCTTTTCGGGGTACCTGGCGGGCCAGATGCGGCCTGTAAAGCCGCGGAGCTGCAGCTTGTTGTACAGGGACTCCTCGGTTTGAGGGGTGCCCAGGAACATGATGTCGCCACCGGGCTTGAGGATGGCCTGGAACTCACCGACAGCGGCCAGCAGCTTCTCCCGCATGCCGACTGTCCAGCTGGTATTGGGTGTTTCCACGTCATCCGGGAGGATCAGGTCGGCCCGGGAGCCCGTCAGCTGACCGAAGATGCCCACGGACTTGACCGATGGGCTCTGATCGGGGAATGCAGGCCGCACATCGAAGCGGTTTGCAGCAGCCCGCTGGTCCTCACGGTCAGGTTCCAGGCATTGCAGCAACGGCATCTCGCGGATCAGGCGGATGCAGAACATGGCGAAGTCGTCGGCCCGGGTCTTGGAGGCCGACACCACCATGATTTTCTTTTGCGGGTCATTGCGCAGGAGCCACAGCACATAGGCCGCGGCCATCCAGGACTTACCAACCCCCCGGAAGGCTTCGATGATCCGCCTCTTGGGGCCCTCCTGCATGTACCCCGCAATGTCCAGCTGGATCGGTGTGGGGTCCGGCAGCTGTAGGTGGCGCCACACCACCACCAGGAAGAACCGGAAGTCCGATGCAAAGGGCTCCGGCAGTGCTTGCCAGTTGGCACCCCCCTTAGCCATCAGTCGTCCTGGGCGACCTTGACCGCCACCGACGCGCCGGCATCGATGGACAGGATCCTTACCCGCACAAAAGGCACTGCACTGTTGGTGTGCTTGTGGCCGTAGGCGCCATTGGTCAGGTTGAGCTTCTTGGAGTCGTCATCTGTCCACCAGTTGATGGCATCCAACGACTCCTCAAAATGCAGGTCCACCTTGGTGGTCACACCAGTCAGGACGACCTGGTACGTGGTGGCATTGCCGTCAGTCACCACATAGGTCGTAGCCCCTACTGCCGTGAAAGCTCCAAGGTCCGTGACACGAGGGAAGCCCATCAGGCCGACTTACGACGTGGTGCCATGTGCACCACCTTCTCCAAATCAGGCAGGGATGACACCAGGTCCCCAAACGGCGTGCCCTCCACCGGCTGAGCACTCACCTGGTTGTCCTTCAGGAACTGCCGCAGCACGGAGAGCTCACTGCCGCTGATCGTGCCGTCATCCAGCTTGGCTTTCAGATGCTCAGCCAGGCCGGAATGCAGGTCAGCCAGCTGGTCGTTGATGTCACGGGCCATGAGGCCTCCTGCTGTCTCCGAAGTCTAGGGACCAAGGCCAGAGCCCTAATCCCGTTGGGCACCCACCACAGGCACCGCGAGAACTGTAGCCCGCCACTCCCCATCCACACTCACCAGGGACAAGAACACCTGTACTGCGGAATAGAGATACAGGCCCCCGGGGAGGGGGGCAGGGGGGAGGGGAACCCCAGGTGTACTAAGGATTACCCAGGTTCACCTAGGTAATAGCTGCAGCTCTGCTGCAGCGGTACAGGATTACCCCCGTAGGGCTCTAACCCCCTTGAACTATGGGTACTAAGGATTACTCCTTCCTAGGTACTTAGTTCTCCCCAATATCCCAATACCTGGTTCACTTGGGTTCACCTAAGTAGCCCACACACACCACGTCGTAAGAGGGCCTGGCGGCCCAGGACCTCAACAGTTAACAGCCACACAGCCAAAGAGACAGAGCTCAACTAAGTACAAGGGGGGTGAGCCTCGGCGCAGGAAGGGCTGGGGGGGCAATTTTTGGTGGAAAAACGTGAGGGGCTTCGCCAGAAAAAGCCCAAAGGCAACTAGGGCCGATTTTTGGTGCCCGGATGTGAGGGGCTTACGCCTCTCCCCCTGCTGGCCGTCACCCCCCATGGGGGCTCCTGCCGGGCGCTCATGGCAGGGGGGCGGGGTGCCCCCTGCAACGGCTTCCCGCAACACCTGCCCGGGAGCCCGCGTGGCCACTGGCACCACAAGGGACTACAGATCCCCAGGGGTGGGCAGGGGGTGGCCCCGCAGGGGGTGGGCCCTGAGGCCTCCCGTGAGAATGGTTCTCATTCCCACGAGCCTGGGCAATGTGCACCGCCCCAACCGAAACCAACCCCAATCGACCCCGAAACGCCCCGGCTCACCAGAGGGGCCCAGGAGGCCCGGGGAGGGGCTACAGAGGCGAGCCCTGGGTGAGCGCCGCAGGCGGGTGACAGGGGCAGGCTCTGGGGGCACAGGGGCGCACCATCCCCGGATGTAACGGATTGCGACAATCCGGCAGGCCCACCATCCCCAGCCCCCAGCAGTAGTGGCTAGGGTGGATGCAGGCAGGGCGAGAGCCAGGCCTACCCACCACACCGCCGCCGCTCCGGCCCGCCAGTGCCGGTAGGTGAGCGGATCCCGCACCTAGACAAATGCAGATCACCGAGCGCACCTCCAAAGCGGAGGTGCTCACCGCGGCATGCGAGCTGGCCGACTACCAGGCCGACCGCATCCGCGACCTGCAGCAGCGCCAGGCCATCCTCCTCGCCCTCCTGGGCCTGGTGGCTGTGCTGGAGCTGCTGTGATGACAAGCGCAACCATGGCGCCTGCCGCCCGCCTGCTCACTGAATACGGGGTCACCGATCCCGCGGAGGTGGCAGAGGAGCTACAGGACAGCAAGGCGGCACTGCTCAGCTGGGCAGGCCGCACCGGGCGCTACAGCCTGGGCGACCTGGAGGCGATCCTCCACGGCCACGGCGAGACCTTGCGCAGCTGGGTAGATGACTGCGAAGCCCACGGCTTCCAGGCGGTCTACAACGCTGAGGCAGTGCTCACCTGGCTGGGTTATTGACGGCATCCCGGAGGGGCTTCGGCCCTTCCCTGCTGCCCTCACCGGTAGCGATACCCACCACATCTGCACCATGACAACCAAAGAACAAGAGTGGCTCACCGTTGAAGACGCCCTCTACGCAGTCGAGAGGCTGCGGGATTGGGCGGACAACGAAGACAACCGCCAGCCGAGCACCTTCGCCAAGTTCCTCAGCCTCACCGGCAACCTGGAGCAGGACGGCGCCCTATGGGCCATGCCCTGCGGCTACCTGGAGTGCTCGATGCTGGCTGCTGCCCTCGAGGCCTGGGCTACCCACCCGAACGACGTTCGGGACTGGCTCTACCAGGAGGGCATCTGATGCTGAGCCGCTCTCTGATGGGGCTGATCCTGATTGCAGGGTCAGCCTTTCTCTGGACATCAGCTCTACACGAGCTGGTATCCCAGCCGGTGACCCACACCGGTACGCAGCCCTACGCCAGGCCTGCACCCTGACCTCGCCGCTCCCGCCCACCAGGGCGGGTAGGTGAGGCTTGACCCCATCACTGAGGGGCTCCGGCCCCTCTCTGCTGGGCTCACCAGCGCACCCACCACAACCAAAGAACCATGCAGTACCCGCTGCTCTGCCGCTCCCTTTACTGCGGTGAGATCGACACCACGTCGGCCCACTGCCTGCGATGCAGCAACCGCCCCGAGCTGGACGCCTACCGCGCCTGGTATGAAGAGGCGGCAAGGCTAGACGTCCTCTCCATTGCCGAAGCAATCCGCGACGGCGAGGAGTGGGGCTGGCAGACCTGACAAAACACAACAAGGCCAGCGCCGCTCCCATTGGGGGCGGCATGCTGGCCCCGCCAATCACCCACCATGCAGCAACCCAACCGCCTATTGATCAAGGCATCAGTCCGACTGTTCGCAGCTGGCCACCCGGACCTAGCCGCCGACCTCCGGCAGCTGGCCCGGCGATGGACCCCCGAGCAAGACAGAGAGCTGTGTGGCCACGCTCGCACCGTGTTTGATGACCTCGATGAACAAGAGCATTTCTGATCTGTGCACCTGGGCCATCGTCGTGTGGTCCCTGGGTGCAGTGGCTCACATGATGAGCCCGACCATCACTCACCCTCCTTCTACCTATGAACACCGAACCAAGTGAGCTGCAACTGATGCAGCTGTATCGAGACTGGTGGCAGGACAGCTACGGCGTCCAGCCCAACAACCAGGCAGCCGTGATCGCCGCGGCCTGGGCCCGGCATGCACTCAATGTGTTGGCCGAACCCGGCAACGAGGAGGCTGAGATTGCGGACTACTACACGAAGCTGCAGGCCCAGCAGGACAGCGGCATGTGCGTGTACCACCCCAAGCAGGAGCAGGCAGATGAGTGACACGCATGCGATGGCAGTGCTGCGCAGTGAGCTGCTGACTGCCATGTACGGCAGCTATCCCCTGCCCCTTGATCGCAATGCCCTGATGGACAAGTGCCGCACCAAGTTCCTCACCAGGGATCAGGACTGGTACGTGGATGCGACCAACGAACAGCTGAAGATCCTGCAGCAGGCCAGCCTGGTGCGTCCATCCAGTGGCGGATTCACCCTCACTGAACGTGGCAGGCGGGATCGGCAGCAGGCTCAACGATTCCTCAACCAACCACCCAAGGAAGCAGCATGACTGACATCAAGAACGTGTTGGCCGAGCGTGAGAAAACGCACGGCGCATTCGAGATCCACGCCACCGTCACCCAGGAACTGAAGGCTGTGTTGAACCAGCACATGCTGGACCAGGGCCGTGAGCTGAACTACTCCATGCAGGAGGCAGTCGACATGATCTTCCACAAGATCGGACGCGTGGTGGCTGGCGACCCCAATCACTGCGACCACTGGGATGACATCGCCGGGTATGCACTGCTCATTTCCGAGCAGCTGCGCAAGGATGGCTCGCCCTTCTGAGGACCCATGACCTACCAGCCTGAATGGAGAAAGGAAGACGAGGCCCGCATGGAGCGCCTTGACCGGCTGTACTTTCTCGATGGACGCAAGCACCTGCCCAATGGGCACCCGCTCAAGGGCACGTACACCGGCCTGCATCAGAAGTATGCGGAGCAGGGCTGGTGAAGAGAGGCAGGGACTGCAGCTTCACGCTGCACTGGAATGAGGAGAGCGCACCCAACCTGGGTGAAGGCATCAGCCGAACCAGCAAGGATGTGCCCCTGTACCGGGTGCTCGTCGTGTTCCCCGGCAACAAGCCGATGAAGGAGCTGATCCGTGCAGCAAATAAGCGAGAGGCTGCCAAGTTTGCAGGCAATCGCTACCCCCAGGCCGTGTCGATTGAAGTGATCGGCAAGGCCTGACCCACCAACAATCACCCACCACACATCATGGATTTACCAGAGAACGTCTACGACCTGCGCCGCACCAAGCCGGAGCACGCTGATGCGAACGACCAGGGCAAGGTGCTGTACTTCCACCCCAAGTTTGGATGGCACTCGAGCGCCTGGACTCACCCTTTGTACAGCGAATCAACGCACTGGACATACTGCCCATCCAACCCACCGATAGAACAGGAGGACCCGAAAGTCCTGCGAGACAAGGCTTTTGAGGAATGGCTGGCCACCTTTGAGCACGAGTTCTCTGAGCCAAGCAAGGCCTTGGTCAAGCTGGGATGGCTGGCTGCGTGGCGCAAACGCAACGAGTAAATGTAAACTAACGGGCCTGTGTCTCCTAGTCCTGGAGTCATAATGTCTATCGTTACCGCACAGTCAAGGTGTGACTGGAAAGTACGCCTCCCAGTAGGGCAGCTAACGACTAAGAGACAAAGCGATGAGTAACAGAACGCGAGATGGCATCAGGAAACGTGGTGCCAGCTACCTGGTTGATGTCACCGTGCAGGGCGAGCGCCGCACTGCCACGTACAAATCCCACGAGGAGGCCGTGGTCGGTCGGCTTCAGATCGAGGCCGAGATGCGGGGCGCAGTGATCAAGCGGGAGGCCGCGGCCAACCCTGGCAGCTGGACCCTGAAGAAGGCCTACGACACCACGCTGGAGATGCGGTGGCGGGACACCAAGAACGAAGTGAAGGCAGCCCGCAATGCACGGGATGCTGTGTCGTTCTTCGGCGGTGATCGCACCCTGGATTCCATCCAGGTCGGTGACATCGATGAGTTCGTCAAGCACCTGCGCAAGAAGGGCAACAGCTCGGGCACCATCAACCGCAAGCTGGCCAGCCTGTCGGCCATGTTCACTGATGCCGAGGAGCGGGGCGGCTGCATCAAGAAGCCACGCCTGATCCGTCAACCGGAACCCACTCACCGGATCCGGTACCTGACGCAGGAGGAGGAGCAGCTGCTGGCCAGCCTGATGATCCAGTGGAAGCAGGCCCCTGTGCTCGAGGCCATCACTGTCCTGCTCGACACAGGCATGAGGGTCGGTGAACTGCTGGCCCTGCAGGTGAAGGACGTGGACCTGCGGGAGAACATCATCTCCATCTGGCAGAACAAGGGCGACCTGCCCCGCTCAGTGCCGATGACCACCAGGGTGCGGGACATCGTGTCTGGACGGTGTGCTGCCAGCCGGGGCCTGGTGTTCTTCAACCTGACCCGCGAGACCCTGCGGTACTACTGGGACCGTGCCCGCTCTGCAATGGGGCTGGACGATGACGACCAGTTCGTACCCCATGCACTGCGCCACACCTGCGCCACCCGCCTGGTGCAGTCAGGCGTCAGCCTGTACGTGGTGCAGAAGATCCTTGGTCACAGCTCCATCCAGGTGACTGAGAAGTACGCACACCTGTCGCAGCGTGAACTGCGTGATGCGATCAACGTGCTCCAGGGGACCGTCATCCCCCATGCGCAGCATGTTGCGACGTCTGCAACATCTGTTGCGGAGCGGGTCACTGTGTAAAAAGTGGGCACAGCTAAGTGCCTGATTCGGCGGGAGTTTTGGTGGGCCCCCCGGGAGTCGAACCCGGCACCAACGGATTATGAGACCCGGGCTCCACTGAACCTCTCGTCATTCCCTAACTCCATGATTTTCCACGGGAATGACCAACCAATCGGACGTGATCCGCGCGTCCCCATCTCCATCTTGTTGCCGAGAGGAGGCTGATCAGCTGGCCCTCGAGGCTGAGATGTTCCAGCTGGGGGCTGATCGACAGGAGCTGATCACCAACAACCGCAGGGCTGCACGCATGGAGTCCCTCTCCAAGTACGGGGAGGCCCTGACTGCAGTGGGTGTCGACAAGGTGGTGGGCGTGCTGGCCCATCACCGCCGCCAGATGGAGCAGGGCAAGGCAGGCCGGACCTATGCCTACCTGGGCCCGCTGCTGCAGCTGTCACCCAAGAAGGCCGCGGCCACTGCTGCCCGGGTGGTGCTCGACCAGATCACCCACACCACCAAGCTGCATGCCCTGGCCTACCACCTGGCAGACATGCTGTGGATGGAGACCATGCTGGCCCGGGCCACCGTGTGGGAGCGCAAGCACCACGCCAAGGTGCGTGGTCGCCTGACCCACAAGCAGGCCGACGTGCGTCGCATGCAGAACACCGTGGCCTGGACTCCACAGGAGCGGCTGTCGACTGGCGTGTTCCTCATCCACCTGGTGGCCGAGCACACCGGACTGATCGAGCTGTTCCTCGACTCCGGCACCGGCCGCAGGGTGAAGTGCGTGCGTGCCACGCAGGCCTGCATGGAATGGATCCGCCAGGTGGAGGAGACACAGAAGGCGCTGTGTCCCTTCTCCCTGCCCATGGTGCTGCCGCCCAGGGACTGGCTGAACCCATACGAGGGGGGCTACTTCACTGAGGTTCCCTTCAACACCCTGCTCAAGAGCGGGAACGAAGAGGCAGCCGAGCACTGCACCGGGGACGAGGCCTTCGTTGTGGCTGCCAACTTGCAGCAGACGGTCGCCTATCGGATCAACGGCTGGCTGCTCGAGCAGGTGCAGCACGCATGGGACAAGAGCCTGGGCATCGGGTGCCTGCTGCCACGGGAGGGGTACGAGATCCCGCCCTATCCCAAGCACCTGCCTGATGACCACCCCGACGTGGCGGCCTGGAAGTTCAACGCCAGGCAGCTGCATGAACAGAACGACCGCAGTCGTAACCGCCGCATCGTGACGGCCAAGCAGCTGTGGATTGCACGCCGGTTCCTCGAGGAGCCAGCCATGTACTTCCCCATGCAGTTGGATTTCAGGGGTAGGTATTACTACCGACCCCCGTTCGTGAACCCACAGGGCAACGACGTGGGCCGTGGCCTGCTGCTGTTCGCCAATGGCACGCCCATCCGCACCGAGCGGGAGGCCGACTGGCTGCGGGTGCATGGCGCCAACCTGTTCGGCCACAGCAAGCTGACCTGGCAGGCCCGACTGGACTGGGTGCATCAGCACCAGCTGCAGATCGAGGCGGCAGGCCGTGACCCATGGGGCTATGCCGACTGGTGGACCAAGGCTTCCGACCCCTGGCAGTTCCTCGCTTTCTGCCGTGAGTACCAGCAGTTCAGCGCCCATGGCTACGGCTACATCAGCCACCTGCCTGTCGTTCTGGACTGCACCTGCAGCGGAATCCAGCACTACGCCGCATTGCTGCGCAGTGAGGAGATGGCAGAGCTGGTGAACCTGAAGTCCAGCGAGACACCGCAGGACATCTACACCGCAGTGCTGGCCCAGGTGCTCGAGCTATTGCGCAACGACGCAGCAGCTGGTGACCCGCATGCCCAGAGCTGGTTGCAGCTGCAGCCTGATCGCACCCTGGCCAAGCCGGTGGTGATGACCCTGCCCTACTCAGCCACCCGCCAGGCGGTGTTCCACTTCTGCCAGCAGTGGGCCTTCGAGCGCACGCTCGAGCTCTATGGCAGCGATGGCTGGTGCTTCAAGAAGGGGGCCATGGCAGCTATGCACTACATGGCCACGATCCTGTACCGGGAGACCAGCAAGCTGATCGCCCCGGCCAAGGAGGCCATGACCTGGCTGAAGAGGGTGGGCCAGCTGGCAGGGGAGGCAGGCATCGACCTGCACTGGACGTCGCCATCAGGGCTGCACGTCCACCACAAGTACATGGACTTCACGGGTACACGCATCCGCCTGTACCACCTGTCGTCTGTGCCGATGGAGCTGCTCACCAACCACATCCCCAAGGGGCTCAACCCCAAGCGGATGGGCAATGGCCTCAGCCCTAACGTCATCCACTCGCTGGACGCCAGCCACATGGCGTTCGCCACGATCACTGCATTCCACGCTGGGGTGCGCAATTTGGGAGGGATCCACGACTGCTTCGCCACGACTGCCGCTGAGATGGAGACGGTGAGGGATTGTGTCCGCAACTCCTTCGCTGACCTGTACTCCACCGACTGGTTCACGCTGCTGGCAGATGAACTTCTGCAACAGCTGCCCCCAGATGTGCTACAGAAACTATCCGCTCGCCCTACATTGGGCGGGCTGGATGTCAACCACGTCCGCAACGCCAACTACTTCATCACATGAGCATCTTCAATCTCATCGACAAGGTTCGTGTCACCACTCCTGTCTGCAAGTTTCAGTATCCCAAGCTCATTGAACCTGAGACAAAGTTCAACCCTGAGGGTGTGTACAAGATCGTCGGACTGCTCGACCCCACTGCCGCTGATGCAGTGGCCGGTCAACTGGACGACCTGCTGGCCAGGCACAAGGAATCACTGAAGGCACAGGCCCCCACCCAGAAGTTCAAGCTGTCCGATCTGCCCTATGGGTACGAGGAGATCGACAGCACCCCGTACTTCGTGGTCAAGAGCAAGATGAAAGCCAAGGGCATCGACCGTGATGGCCGTGCATGGTCTGCTGCTCCTGCCCTGTTCGATGCACGGGGTGGTGTCATCAAGGACCGCGACACTATCAAGGGCATGTGGTCGGGCACGACGGGTCGCATCTCCTTCGATGCCTGCCCCTTCTATCAAGCTGCCATCGGTGCTGGCATCACGCTCAGACTGCGTGCGGTCCAGATCATCGACCTGGTGGAGGGTGGCGGCAGTGCCGAGAGCTTCGGATTCGGGCAGGAGGAAGGCTGGACACCGGGCGTCAGCAGCGAAGCCGTGCCCTGGGACTCGACCGCCAGCATCCCAGAAGATGTTCCGGACTTCTGAGTACCGCTCCAAGTTCGAGGCAGCAGTCGCTGCTTCATTGAAGAAGCGGGGCCTTCCCTTCAACTACGAGGAGCAGGCCCTTCTCTACCGGATTGAAGCCACATACACCCCGGACTTCTGTCTGCCCAACGGGGTGGTGGTTGAGACCAAAGGGCACTTCCCGCCCGAGGACCGTCGCAAGATGTTGGCCGTCAAGGCGCAGCACCCGGAGCTTGACATCCGACTCTGCTTCCAGAACGCCGACGTGCGCCTATCCCGTGCGCCCAAGGCCCTGACCTACTGGCAGTGGGCCGAGCGGCATGGGTTTCTCTGGTGCGAAGGCCACATACCCACCACCTGGTTCGCATGCCCAGCAAGTTTCTGAAGCACGAGCCCTGTCCCGAGTGCAACAGCAAGGACAACGCCGCCCGCTTTGACGACGGCCATCTCCATTGCTTTGGCTGCGGCTACCAAGAGCAGCCGAAGAAGGACCCACACCCACCACGGATCCAACCCATGGCGCCACCACCGACGCCGCTTCTCGACTTCCTAGAGCTCAAGCCACTGGAGAAGAGGGGCATCAGCCTCGACACCTGCAAGCTGTTCAACTACGGCTACTCCATGCACCAGGGCGCCACCGTCCAGGTCGCTGAGTACCGGAACAAGAAGGGAGATCGGGTGGCTCAGCACCTGCGATACCCCGACAAGAAGTTCCGCTGGCTGGGTGATACCAGCAACATGCAGCTCTGGGGCCAGCACCTCTGGCGCCAGGGCCACGGCGGCGGCAGCAACCTGTTCTGCGTGGTGACCGAGGGTGAGATCGACTGCATGTCGGTCTCGCAGGTGCAGGGCAACAAGTTCCCCGTGGTGTCCCTGCCCAACGGTGCGCAGTCCGCCAAGAAGTACCTGGCCGCCAATGCCGAATGGCTGGGCCAGTTCAGCCGCATTGTCCTGTGCTTTGACAACGACGAGCCTGGTCGCCAGGCCGCCGAGGATTCACTGGCAGTCCTACCCCTGGGCAAGGTGGCCATCTGCCACCTGCCACGCAAGGACGCCAACGAGATGCTCCAGGCAGGCGAGGGCGACAAGCTCCGCGACCTGCTGTGGAAGGCCACACCATCCAGGCCTGATGGCATCGTCAACGCCAGCGAGCTGTGGGATGAGCTGGTCCGCCCCGGTGCCACCGCTGTGTGCAACTACCCCTGGCCGCAACTGGATCGCATGACCCTTGGCTTCCGCAAGGGGGAGATGACGACGCTGGCCGCCGGCTCCGGTGTCGGCAAGTCATCCATCTGCAGGCACATCGCCCACCACTTCCTGCGCAACGGGTTGAAGGTGGGCTACATCGCCCTTGAGGAATCCATCCAGCGGACCATGCAGGGGATCGTGGGCCTCGAGCTGGGCAAGCCCATCCACCTGGACCCCAACCTGGTCACACAGGAGGAGATGCGGGATGGCTTCGACCGTGTGTTCGGCACCGGTCGCTGCTTCCTGTACGACCACTTCGGTTCGATGGACCCCGACCACCTGATCAACAAGATCCGGTACCTGGCCGATGGCGAAGGTGCCGACATGGTGGTGCTCGATCACTTGACCATCGTGATCAGTGGCCTCTCTGACCTGGACGAGCGCCGTGCCATCGACGTCACCTGCACCAAGCTGCGCCAGCTGGTGGAGCAGACAGGTGTCGGCCTGATCCTGGTGTCCCACCTCAAGCGACCGGAAGGCCGCGGCCACGAGGAAGGGGCACAGACATCCCTCTCCCAGCTGAGGGGCAGCCACGCCATTGCGCAGCTGTCGGACATCTGCATCGGTGCCGAGCGCAACCAGCAGGGCGACCCTGCTGAACGCAACGAGCTCCAGCTGCGTGTCCTCAAGAACCGCTTCAGCGGCCAGACCGGCCTGGTCGACAAGCTCCTCTACGACCAAGACACAGGCCGGCTGGTCGTACCCATGTCCACCTACTTCGGAACCTGATGAAGTGCCCCGAATGCGATAGCACCCTGATCCGCACTGGCATGACCAGGCAGGACGGCAGCAGTACCACCATCCGCCGGAAGAAGTGCCGGGTCTGTGGCCACGGCTGGTACACGGTGGAGGTGCCCCTTCCCCCCTATGCCCTGAACCACACCAGAGATTCCGAGGGCCTTACTGGCCTTGCCCTCAAGAGCGACTACAAGCGCATCTCCTTCAACCCCGCATGACTGTCACCTTCATCCACTGCACCCCTGATGCCGAGGGCCTCATCGTCGACATGGCCCGGGTCAGCAACCCAGCCAACCAGGGCAACCCCGACACTGCGCCCCGGCTGATCAGCTACCTGATTAAGCACAAGCACTGGTCCCCATTCGAGATGGCCAGCCTGTGCCTGAAGATCGAGACCGAGCGGGACATTGCTGCCCAGTGCCTGCGACACAGGTCGTTCTCCTTCCAGGAGTTCAGCACCCGCTATGCACAAACTGCATTGGCTGAGATCCCCGCGTTCCGCAGGCAGGACTCAAAGAACCGGCAGTCCAGTCACGACGATCTACCCGAGGAGCTGAAGCAGCGGTTCAGCACGCAGGCCGCTGTACTGATCCGCAACATGTACCTCACCTACCAGGACATGCTCGCCGCCGGCGTGGCCAAGGAGACAGCACGCCGCATCCTGCCGCTCTGCACCCCGACCACGCTGTACATGCATGGCACCCTGCGCAGCTGGATCCACTACATCGAGCTGCGCTGTGGACCCGAGACACAGCTGGAGCACCGCCTCATCGCTAAGCAGTGCCGCTCTGCCTTTGCGGCCAAGTTCCCCGCCATCGCCCTCGCCCTCAACTGGATCAACGAATGACTCTGCTCATCGACGCCGACCACCTGATCTATGCCGGTTGCGCCGCATGTGAATGCGACATCCGCTGGGATGAATGGATCAACACCCTTCACCTCGAGCAGGCAGACGTGAAGGACTACATCACCATGCGCCTGTCCTACTGGCGTGAGGTCAGCGGACACAACGACGTGGTGATGTGCTTCTCGGACTACCCCACCTTCCGGCACGAACTGCACTCCGAGTACAAGGCCAACCGCATTGGCAAGCGCAAACCCCTGGGCCTGCGGGACATCCGCAAGTGGACAGCTGAGCAATACGAAAGCCGCACCTGCGTCGGCCTGGAAGCTGACGACACCATGGCCCTGCTCGCCACCAGTGGCCTGTACAAGGATCCGATCATCGTGTCCATCGACAAGGACATGCGCACAGTCCCGTGCTCACTCCTTGCCGGCGACGAGGTGGAGACTATCCATCCCGCCCAGGCCAACAGGGTGTGGATGACACAGGCCCTTACAGGTGACTCGACCGACAACTACCCCGGCATCAAGGGCGTGGGCCCAGCCAAGGCCGCCAAGATCCTGGGTGAAGCCGGCACTCTGCCGGACATGTGGGAGAAGGTGGTGGCCGCCTACCGCAAGGAGGGTCTGACCTTCAAGGACGCACTGCTGAATGCACGCCTGGCTCGCATCCTGCGGTACGGGGACTATGACTTCCATGCCGGGACTGTCCACCTGTGGGATCCCGATGCTGACCCTGCGATGAAAGCCAATGGATGACGACCTGTTCCCACCTGTTGATGAGGCTCTGGTGAAGAAGCTCGAGGAGCTATTCCCCGAGAAGTGCCCAGACATCAACGCTTCAGACAGAGAGATTTGGATGTACGTCGGATCACGCTCCGTGGTGCGCATGTTGCAGGCCGTTTATCTTGAGCAACAGCAGGAGGATTAACCATGTGTGGAGGCGGGCGGGCGGCTCAGCACCAAGCAGAGCAAGCCAAGCGTGATCAAGCCGCGGCTCAGACCCGTGCCGAGCAGGCAGCCCGTGAGCAGGCAGCCCAGCAGCAGGCCGCCATGGAGCGGATGATGGCTGATCAGCGTGCTGCACAAGAGGCTGCCCGCCAGCAGTACGAGGTGCAGATGAACGCACAACGTGCCGCCCAGGCTGAGGCCATCCGCGCCCAGCAAGAGTCCAGCGCCAGGCAGCAGGCTGACTTTCGCTCTGCCCAAGAGGCGGCAGCTGCTGAACAGCGGGCACAGTTGGAACAATCCAGGGCTGAAGCAGCTGCCCGTGCTGCAGAACAGAAGCGGATTGCCGAGGCGCCTCCTGCCCCAGCACCCAACCCCAGCGCCACTGACACCAAGCCCTCTCTCGAGATTGCCCCGCAAGTCAGGGCCACGGGCCGCGGCCGTCGTCGGTTCCGCACTGACGCCATGGGCCTGGCCGGTGGCGGTGGCACCAGCTTGTCCATCCCCGGCGCTTGATAGCCAGTGGAACTGAACCTCACCGCCAGCGTCGACCGGCAATCCAAGCCCTACAGCGAGGATGGCGAACAGGGCAAGGCAGCCGCCCGGTACGGCCAGCTGTCGACAGATCGCAATGCGTTCCTGCAGCGGGCCCGGGACTGCAGCAAGGTCACCATCCCTGGTCTGATCCCTGACGAGGGCGGCACTGAGAAGGGCAGCCTGCGTACCCCCTACCAATCCCTGGGCGCACGCGGCTGTAACTACCTGGCCAGCAAGCTGCTCATCACCCTGTTCCCTCCCAACTCCGCCTTCTTCAAGTTGGAGGTGGACGACCTGGCACTGCGTGTTGCAGAGCAAGGGCCGGAGGTGAAGTCCGAACTGGATGCCGCCCTGGTCAAGGTCGAGCATGCAGTGATGTCAGTGTTCGAGACTGCCAACGGCAGGGCCTCGATGCACGAAGCCTTCAAGCACCTGCTGGTGGGCGGCAACGTCCTGCTGTACGTGGATGCCGATGGCGTCAAGGTGATCCACTTCAACAGGTTCTGCCTGGTGCGTGACCCGATGGGGAACGTGGTGCAGATCCTGGTGGAGGAGGAGGTCTACCCCGAAGCCCTGCCTGATGACTTCCTCAATGAGGTGTGGGTCGACCAGGGCGAGGAGTACGAGGCAGACCCCGGCAAGAAGTCCATCAAGCTCTACACCTGCGTCGAGTTCGAGCACGGCAAGTGCCACTGGTACCAGGAAGCCATGGGTAAGGAGATCCCTGGCACCCATGGCCAGTGCGATGCCGACGTGTCGCCTTGGATTCCCCTGCGGTTCAACCGTGTGGATGGTGAAGAGTACGGCAGGGGCTACGTCGAGGAGTATTACGGCGACCTGATTGCACTCGAGGGCCTGTACCGGGCCATGCTCGAGGGCTCTGCTGCTGCCGCCAAGATCCTGTTCCTGGTCAACCCCAACGGCACCACCAGGCCACGCACCCTGCAGAACGCACCCAACGGGGCCATCGTTCAGGGCAATGCCAACGACGTCACAGTGATCCAGTCCCAGAAGGGGCAGGACTTCAACATCGTGATGCAGATGATCCAGCGGATTGAGGAGCGCCTGCAGTTCGCCTTCCTGCTGAACACCGCCATCCAGCGACCAGGTGAACGAGTGACCGCGGAGGAGATCCGCTACATGTCACAGGAACTGGAGGCTGGTGTCGGCGGCCTGTACTCCATCCTGACCCAGGAACTGCAGCTGCCCTTGGTGCGCAGGCTGATGCACTTGATGCGCAAGCAACGCAAGCTGGCTGCCTTCCCCAAGGTGGACGGCAAGTCTGTCGTCAGCCCCAAGCCGGTCACCGGACTCGAAGCCATTGGCCGCGGCGACGACCGCAACAAGCTGGTCGACTTCCTCACCGTGGTGAACCAGGCCCTGGGCGCAGAGGCCACGGCCAAGTACATCAACGTGTCCGAGGCTCTGATGCGCCTGGCTGCGTCGGAGTCCATCGACACCACCAATCTGGTGAAGTCAGCCGAGGAACTGCAGGCTGAAGAGGAAGCTGTGCAGCAGATGATGCAACAGCAACAGCAGCAAGAAATGATGCAGGCTGGCATCAAGTCACCGGCCGCAGCCAAACTGGCCGATGGATACGTCCAACGACAACTTGCCGAAGGAGGAGTGATCGATGCCCCGCTCAACAGCCCAGAAGGAGAACAGCTCCCAGCCTGATCCGATCTCCGTGATCAACAAGGAGTCCGGCGTGCCCGAGCACGGCCCTTCCGAAGACATCGTGATCGGGAAGGTAGAGCGCAAGGAGCCGGCTGCACCCGCACCCATCCCTGTCGTGACCACCGACAAGGATGGCACTATCACCATCAAGTAACCACCCACCATGCCCGAAGCAATCACCATCGTCCAAGAGCAATCCCCTGCCCTGTCGCCTGAGAACCAGGAGATGCTGCAGGCCCTGGAGCAGCAGCCTGGCTCAGAAGATCAACTGCTGGCTGGCAAGTACAAGTCAGTCGAGGAGCTGGAGAAGGCGTACAAGGAGCTGCAGTCCAAGCTGGGCCAGGGGACCAAGCCGCCTGCTGCAGCAGAAGCTGATGCCAATGATCAGCCAGAGGCAGAGGAACCCAACGACGAGGCGGAGGCACCGGCCAGCAATGCCCGGGAGATCTACGGCGACTTCATCGGCTCTCGATTGGAGGAGTCGAACATTGACTTCACGTCGATGGCTGATCGGTTCGCCCAAGGCGGCAAGCTCGAGGAGGGTGACTATGGCCAACTCGAAGAGGCTGGCTTCACCCGGGACATGGTGGATGCTTACCTGGCTGGCCTGAACTACAAGGCCGCCCAGGACAGTCAGCTCACCGTCAAGGAGATCACTGCCATCAAGGAGGAGTACGGCGGTGAGGCGCAGTACAACGCCATGATCCAGTGGGCCGGCAACAACCTGCCCAAGGAGGAGCAGGACGCCTTCAACCAGGTGGTGAACACTCAGCCGCTAAACGTGGCGAAGCTGGCCATCGCTGGCCTGCATGCCAAGTTCACTGCTGCCGAGGGTCGTGAGCCCAAGCTGATCGGCGGCAAGGCGCCCAAGACCGGCGGGGAGAAGTTCGAGTCGACGGCTCAGTTGGTGGCTGCGATGTCGGACCCCAGGTACCAGTCGGATTCTGCATACCGCAGGAAGGTGGAAGAGAAACTCAAGCAGTCCAGCATCATGTAACGTCTGTGCACAGAAAGCACGTCGGCCCCGGTCCCAAAGTCCGGGGCTTTTTTCTTTGTGGATCAGGTGCCTACACTTCGAGCACCTAGACCTTCTCGCGGAAGCGACGGCCCTCTGCGGAGGACACCCCCAGCGGAAGGAGGCGAGGTCGGGGCAACAACCCAACTTCCCTAGGAGCCCATCATGGCTGCCCCCAACTTTGACGCTTCGCGTCTTGGCTTAATCAACAATGCTGGCGGCGGTTCGTTCGCTGGCGATAACGCCCTGTTCCTGAAAATCTTCGGGGGCGAGGTTCTGACTGCGTTCCGCAAGAGCACGATCTTCGAGGCCCTGCACACTGTTCGGACTATCAGCTCCGGCAAAAGTGCACAGTTCCCGATCATCGGCCTGACCAGCACTTCGTACCACACTCCCGGCACCATGCTGACCGGGAACCAGGTGAAGCACGCTGAAGCTGTCATCAACATCGATGACAAGCTGGTGAGCAATGTCTTCGTCGCTGACATCGATGAAGCCAAGAATCACTACGACGTGCGGTCGCAGTACAGCACCGAGATGGGCAACGCCCTGGCCTATCGCTTCGACCAAAACATCGCAGCGATGCTGGCTAAGGCAGCCCGCACTGCCACCAACTTCAACACCGACCTGCCTGGCGGCACCCGCATCAAGATCGTTGCAGCCTCCAAGACTGCAATCACTGGCGCCCAGCTGGCCACTGCGATGTTCAGCGCAGCCCAGAAGATGGACGAGAACAACCTCCCCGAGAACGACCGCTACTGCGTGCTTGCTCCCGCGGAGTATTACAAGCTCGTCCAGGAGACCAACGTCATCAACCGTGACTGGGGTGGCGCTGGCGCCTACGCCGACGGCACCGTGCTGAAGGTGGCGGGCATCACCATCCTGAAGTCGAACCACCTCCCCACCACTAACCGCTCTGCGGCCACCGGGGAGAACAACGACTACAGCGGCAACTTCACCGACTGCGTGTCGCTTGTCTTCAACAAGCAGGCCGTGGGTACCGTGAAGCTGATGGACCTGAAGATGGAGCAGACCGGCTCCGACATCCATGCCCTCTGGCAGGGAACCTTCATGGTCGGCTCGATGGCCCTGGGCAGCGGCGTGCTGCGCCCTGACTGCGCCGTTGAGATTTACACCGCCACCAGCTGACGGTTGAGTGGGGGCCTACGGGCCCCCTTTTCCTTTTCCCCGAGAGCAGGCCATGACCATCACTCGCACCACCTACCTGGAAGCCGTGAACCTGGTGCTGCGGATGATGGGCGAGGCGCCTGTCGACAGCCTGGATGGACAGTTTGGACTGGCACAGCAGGCCGCCGACTCCATCCTGACCGTGAGTCGCAAGCTGCAGTCCGAGGCCTGGTCGTTCAACACCGACTACCAGCGCACCCTGCTGCGGGATGTCATCAGCAATCAGATCAACCTGCCTGCCAATGCCCTGCGGGTGGAGGTGAACCCGTACGACTACTCGAGCCTGGACATCGTGCAGCGGGGAGACAAGCTGTACGACCGCAAGGGTGGGACCTACGCCTTCACCCAGGACATCACTGCTGACGTGACCTACGGCCTGGACTGGGAGGAGCTGCCCGAGCATGCCCGCCGGTACATCGCTGTGACTGCAGGCCGCGAGCTGCAGCAGTCGATCATCGGCTCCCGGGACCTGGATCAGGTCAACTACGGCATGGAGGTGGAGGCCAAGTCCGCCTTCTACGAGATCGAGACAACCACCTCGAGCCACAACATGCTGCAGGGCAACCCCAACATCACGGGCCCTTACCTGAGCTACATCCCCTCGCAGGCCCTGCGTCGTTAAGCCATGCCCTTCGTCAGCAGCACCATCCCCAACCTGATCAATGGGGTGAGTCAGCAGCCTGCAGCGCTGCGCCTGGCCTCTCAGGCCGAGGTGGTCGTGAACTGCATGCCCAGCCCTGTGGAAGGGCTGAAGAAGCGCCCTGCCTTCAACCACCTCAAGCAGATCTTTGCCGGCACTGCAGGTTCAGGCCGTCCCTTCTTCACCGTAGTGGACCGGGACGGGGCCAATCGGTGGGGGATCTTGCTGCAGGACCAGGCCATCAAGGTGTTTGACCTGGCTGGCAACAGCAAAACCGTCACCACGCCCAACGGCGTCAGCTACCTGGACGTCACGGGGGAACCCAGCAAGCAGTTCCGCGTGGCATCCGTGGCGGACTACACCTTCATCGTGAACCGGGAGAAGGTGCCCGCAATGCTGACCGGTGCCGGGGACAAGAGCCCCACCTGGGGCACCAAGTCGATGGTGTTCGTGAAGGCCGCTCAGTACAACACCACGTACTCAGTCACGGTGAACGCCACCACCGTGACCTACACCACCCCTGCTGTGGGCGGGGGCCAGCCCACCACCCCAACCATCGCCACCAACCTGCGCAACAGCCTGGCGACGGCCCTGGGGGCTGGATGGACCATCACGGTCAACGACTACATCATCAACATCCAGAAGGACGACGGGGCCGACTACACCCTGGCCGCTACTGATGGGTTCGACGGTCAATCGATTCGTCCCATTAAGAACACGGCGGGATCCGTGACTGACCTGCCGACCATCGCCACACACGGCTTCATCGTGAAGGTGCAGGGCAGCACAGCCACTGAGTTCGATGACTGGTACCTGACCTTCGAGGCCAACGCTGGCAGCGGCTTCGGCCCAGGCGTGTGGAAGGAGACCGTCGGCCCAGGCATCAACTACAAGCTGGACCCGGCAACCATGCCGCACGTCCTGGTGCGCAACAACGACGGCACCTACACGTTCAAGCAGTTCGACTGGTCGCCGCGGCCTGCAGGTGATGAGACCAGTGCAGCCAACCCCAGCTTCGTGGGTTCACCGATCAACAACATCACGGTGTTCCGCAACCGGCTGGCCCTGCTGACCGACGAGAACGTGGTGATGTCGGCAGCTGATGAGTTCGAGCGGTTCTTTCCGGAGACCGTGCAGACCGTCCTGGACTCCGACCCCATCGACCTGACGTGCGGCGGCAACCAGGTGAACATCCTGCTGGCTGCAGTGCCGTTTGCCAGCACGCTGCTGCTGTTCTCCAGGCACGGCCAGTTCCGCCTGGACAGTGGCTCTTTGACCGTGCAACCGCTCACGCCCAAGAGCGCCAACATCACGGCCATGACCACCTTCGAGCTGTACGACGGGGTGGACCCTGTGGCGGCAGGTCGCACGATCTTCTTCACCATCCCTCGAGGGGAGTTCGGCGGCCTGCGGGAATACTTCCTCCCGGACACCACCAGCCCAGTACCTGCATCGGATGAGGTGACGTCGGCGGTGCCACGGTTTGTGCCGTCTGACGTGGCGCAGATGACGGCCTCTGTGTCGGAGGAGGCAGTGGCCCTGATCGCCAAGAGCCAACCCAAGCGGATCTACCTGTACAAGTTCTTCTTCCAGGGGGACCAGAAGCTGCAGAGCGCCTGGTCTTACTGGGAGGCATCAGGGGCTAAGTCGATCATTGGCATCCAGTTCGTCGACAGCGACCTGTACGCCGTGGTCGAGTACGCCGATGGGGTGTACCTGGAGAAGGTGGTGGCCCGCCCTGAGAGCGTGGATGCCGGGGCCGACTTCGAGCTGCTGGTAGATCGCAAAACGACTGAGGCCAGCTGCACGGTGGCGCTCACCAACCCCAGCGGCCTGGACACCCAGTCGACCATCACGCTGCCTTACCCTCGGAACACAGCCGCGCAGATGGTGGTGGTGGGCCGCGTCGCCACCGGCAACACCATCGCCCCCGGCCAGGTGATCTACCCCATCAGCCAGACCGGCAACACCATCACGGTGCGCGGCGACCTGACGACGGCGAAGTTTTTCGTGGGCGAGCTCTACGAGATGCGGTACGAGTTCAGCACCCCGTACTTGAAGGAGCAGCCCCAGGGCGGTGGCGTCGCTGTGATCGGTGGGCCCAGGTTGCAGATGCGGACCTGGACGCTGATCCATGACAAGAGCGGGCATTTCGAGGTGTGGGTCACCCCGCGTGGCCGCGACACCAAGAAGCACCCGTACAACGGGCTGACCCTGGGCGACAGCGGCGCATTGCTGGGCGAGGTGTCACAGATGGTTGGCAAGTTCCGCGTGCCGGTGATGGCACAGAACATCGACACCAAGGTGGAGATCAGGAGCAGCAGCCCTCTGCCCTGTCGCGTCCAGTCAGCAGAGTGGGAGGGCATGTACTTCAGCCGGACAGAACGCCTATGAGCGCCGCGTACACCCGCAAGAGCATCGCCAAGGACATTGCGGTGGTGGCCGCCAACATGCGGAAGGCTGATGTCGCAGAGATCAAGGCGGGCTCTGGCGAGACCCCTGCCACCGCCCTGCTGTACTGCTTCATGGCCAGCGGCCCTTGCATGACCATCTGCCGAAAAGATGGCACCCCTGTGGCGATGTGGGGGGCAGTGCCTGCCGGGAATGGAGTGGGCAGGGTGTGGCTCCTGGGCACTGATCAGTTGGTGTTCAACAAGGCGGTCCGCGCACAGTTCCTGCGCCATGGGAAGGCCTACATGAGGGAAATGCTCTGCAACTACCGGGTGCTGTGCAACTGCGTTGATGCACGCAACAAGGTCCACATAAGGTGGATCCGGTGGATGGGCTTTACCTTCGTCGCCCAGCATCCAAACTACGGGGCAGAAGGTCGACTGTTTCTTGAGTTCTGCCAGGTGAACAGCCATGTGTGAACCCGCGACAATCGCCGCCATTAGCCTTGGCGTCTCTGTCCTCAGCACGGGCCTGGGTATCTACAGCTCCGTCCAGCAGGGGCAGTCTGCAGAGGCTCAGGCCAACTACAACTATCAGATCCAGCAGCAGCAGGCTCAGTTCCAGTTCGCTGAGCAGCAGCGGCAGATGGACTATCAGTTCCAGGAGCAGCTGCGCATGGCTGAGTACACGTACCAGAACCAGGTGTCGCAGCGGGAGTTCGACTACCGCAACTCGTACCTGCAGTACGACTACCAGCTGGCTGAACAGCAGCGGCAGTATCAGTACGAGCAGGCAGTCAACCAGCAGAACTACGAATACCAGCAGGCCCAGGTGGAATCACAGCGGGCCTATGAGGCCGCTCGTCAACAGCAGCAGCAGTCGGTGATGGAGCTCAACTCTGAGCTGGCTGGCATCGCCTACAGCAACGATCTGCGGTTGCTTGACCTTCGGTTCATGCAGGAGGAGGAAGCCGCGGCCCAGCAGAAGAGCAAGGCATCCAGGGAGATCGCCCAGGAGAAGGCCACCGTCCGCGCCTCTGGCCGCACGGGCAACACGGTGGAGAACCTACTGGCGGACTACTACCGGCAGCAGGCTTCCTACGACTACGCCACCAACCGCAACCTGGCCTTCACGGGTGCGGACATCCAGGAACAGAAACGCGGCAGCCAGGCGCAGTACGCCGCACGCAAGGCATCCGAGCAGCCGTACATCAAGCAGCTGTACACCGACCCGATCAAGGGCCAGGCCCTGGCACCAGGCAGTGGCGTGGCACCGATGTACGCACCGGCGCCCACCAGGCAGCAGGTGACGCGGGGCACGGTGACGCAGGGCGCTGTGTCCCGGGCCTACGTGGACCAGACGCCGTACACGCTGCAGGCCATCAGCACAGGACTCACTGGGGCATCAAAGGTGGCGGGCGCCGCCTACGACTACAAATACGCCCAGAAGACCGGCAAGCTGCCCGGCAGGAGCTAGTAACCGATGGCCCGTCCTTCTCTTGGTCCCGCCTACGGGAACACCGACAGATCCACCCCGGCACGCCTGTTGGGCGGGATCCCGGATGCCAGCAGTCAGGCACCCATCGGCACCAACGAGATTGCAGCACCGGCCCTGCAGGCCGTGCAACGAATCGTCGACACCTTCTCCGCACCAGGCCAAGGCCCCACGCTGGGTGGCGCGTTGCAGATCACCAATCCGCCCAACCCGGCACGGGCGCAGTCGCCTGTGGTGTCGCAACTGGCGCGGCCCATGGCATCACCCAACCCGGTGGTGCAGCAGAGCATCGTCAACCAGCCGCAGTACGCCCCCTATGTCGACAACATCGGGGCCCTGTCGAAGTCCCTGGCTGGATTCAGCACCTTCTTCGACTCGCTGAACGAGACCCTGCAGAAGAAGGACCGCATGGATGATGCGGTGGCCAAGCAAACAGGCAGCGCCCTGGCCAGGGATGCAGCCCAGGCTGGTGTGTTCGACAGCCTGCAGGGGCTGCAGAAGCACCTGGAGAAGGGTGTGACTGAAGGAGCTGCAGGCTATGGCGACATGCTGCGGCGGTTCCAGGCCGCTGATCCCCGGGCCCTGCGCTACGCCACCATGGGCATGCAGGACGCCTACATCAAGGCCAATGCCGCGACCCTGAAGGAGCGGGTAGCGCAGACCAAGACCCTGCTGGACGGTCGTCCTGTGGAGTCAGTGCCTGCCAGCGACCCCGAGTACCAGCGGATGGTGACGGCCCTGATGTTCCCCAACGGGACCATGGGAATCCTGCCGGATGTCTTTGAGTCCAACCGCCAGCAGCTGGGTGCCATCTACGGCTCTGTCGCTGCCGACCAGGAGAAGCGGTTCGGCGGCTACAAGACGCAGAAGGCCAAGGAAGGTCTGACCGCGGTGAAAGATGGCAATGCCATGTCGCTGGTGAATGGCGCCCTGCCCCTCGAGCAGATCGCAGCGAACCTCACCAACGGCTTGGACGGCTTCTATAGCCAGAGCGGCCAGACCAATGAGGAGTACCAGAAGGAACTGAAGGAGTTCCCCAAGGGCCTTGTGAGGTCCGTGCTGTCCGCTTCGCAGGGCGACTGGGGCAAGGCAAAGCTGGCTCTATCCCGTGTGCCGGAAGTACTGGCCCAGGTGCGCGTGGGCCCCGCCAGTGCAGGCGACAAGCGCCCCCTGCTGCTCGATCAGATCGGCGGCATGGAGGGCCTGTACGAGATCACCAAGGATCTGCAGGAGCAGGTGATCGCACAGCAGAACCTGGGCGACCAGCTCGAGGGACGGGAAGCGAAGGAGCAGGTGCTGGCCGACATCAAGGCTGCATTTACTCCAGAGGTGCTGGCTGACCCTGCGGCCATTGATTCCACGGAGAACGCACTACTGGCACGAGGTCGCCAGCTGTATGCGTCGAACCCCGACATGGCCCTGGCCTACGAGGAAGCGGTGAAGAAGCAAACCTCCAGCATCCGGGCTGGCTACGTGCAACCGGACCAGGAGAAGGCCGAGGTCAACCTGTGGGCCGAGATGGCCACCAACCCTGGTGTCGATTTCACTGAGCGCATCCTGCAGCTGCAGCAGTCACAGCAGATCAGCTACAGCGCCGCCAAGAGCTTCCTGGCAACACAGGCCGGTCGCAACCGTGAGGACAACAAGGCCAACTACCAGGTGCTCCGTGGCCTGCAGGATGACCTGAGGAAACGCCTCGAGGCCCAGTACGCCCGGGGTGGTTCTGAAGGTGGAGCCAACCTCACGCCGAATGAGGCCCGTGAGATGTGGACGATGCTGGGCCAGCTGTACAAATCTGGCGACCAGCTGATCCGCAAGAACCCTGGCGCTGATGCGACGCAGCAACTGGGCGACCTATACGGCAATGCGCTGAGCAAGGCCCTACCCCAGCAGGTGATGACGCCACCGGCATCAGCCACGCCGGAGAACATTGCTCGAGGTTTGGCCGGTGGCTCCCGTGGTGATGCTGCACAGAACGCACAGCTGCGTCGTCAGGCGGAGACGCAGCCGCTGTACACCAAAGAACGGATGGGTCAGCAGCTGGACGGCATCCTGACCGGCAAGCCGCTGGATGATGCCACCCGCCAGATCATCCGCCGCAGCGGGATGAAGCCCAGTGCCTTCTTCTCCCGGCAGATGCAGCTGCATGGCATGCCGCTGGACCCCGAAACCCAGAAGCGCCTGCAGGAACTCGATGGCGGCGACCTGGTGTCGCAAGCTCCAACTGGCACCGGTGGACTGGGGATGCTGCCCACCAACCGCTACCTGCCGGTGGCACAGAAGATGGGGCTCCAGTTCGCCAACACTCTGCTCAACGCCTTCGTTCCACCAGCTGCTGCAGCTGAGAGGGGTATCACCCCTTTTACGGGTAGCGCCATGCGTGGATCGACCAGCCTGCTGGGTGTGATCCGCGACCTGCGTGGCGCCAACCAGTTCCGGGGCGTGAGCCTGGTCCAGAACAAGCGGCCTGGTGATTACCAGTCCAACCCAGCGGAGAACTGGTTTTTTGACTTCAGGCCTGGCGTAGTGCCCAAGGCGATTGCTCGAGCACAAAAGCTGAGCGAGCAGGACATCAACGCCCTGGCCTTTACGTCGCTGACCGAGGCCGGCCCCACTGCCAGAGGCAAACTCGAGGTGGCAGCCAATCTCATCAACCGCTCTGCCATTGCAGGCAACAAACCCATCGTCGACATTGCCAAAGCGCCCGGGCAATACGAGGGAGTCTTCGGCTACAGCAGGGCCCAGGTTGTAAGCGCCGCAGAGGGGAGACGTATCTTTGGCCGCCGATACGATCAGGTCAGAAAACTGATACTGCAAGGGCTCTGAGCCATGCCTATCCAAGTCGTCAAGGACCCGCAGACTGGCGAGGAGCGGCAGGTCTATGTCGCCCCGAAAGGCATGGGCAATGAGCCCAAACCTGCTGCCAAGCCGAAGCAACAGCAAGGTGGCCTTGGCGGGCTGATGGATGCAGTCAACAACACCCCTATTGGTGTTCTGACTTCACTGATACAGGCAGGTGGCACAGCCCTTGGCACTGGCGTGAACCAGCTGCAGCAGGGTCGTGATCTGGGCCAGGCCTTCGGCGCAGGCCAGCGGGCCTACATGCAAACGCTGGAGGGACCCGGTGCTGGCAAGGCCATCGCCCGCACAGCAACCAATGCCACCCGCAACTTCCTGCAGGAGACCAGCGACCTGCTGACCGCTGACATCCCTGCCGCCTTTGGCGACACGGCGATCAAGCCCACCAGCAAGGAGATGCCGGACGCTCCTTTCCTGGGCTTCCTGCCTCCCCTGGCCAAGGCAAAGAGCAGCGGCCCTGCAGAAGACCTGGCCACTGGTGTCGCCCAGGTGGCCATTGAGTGGTTCCCCGCCACCAAGGCAGTGGGCCTGGTCGGCAAAGGCCTGAAGGCGCTACCTGGCGCGGCACGAGTTGTTACGACGGCGGACAAGGCGGCTGATGCGTACAAAGCCGCCAAGGCTGCACAGATCAGCAAGCTGGCCCCTGGCCTGCAGAAGCCCGCGACCATCGCTGCAGGGGCCGGTGAGGCTGTCGTCAGCAACCTGGTGGGCAAGGGTGCAGCGACTGGTGCGCTGATCGACTTCGCTGGTTTCGACCAAAACGAAAGCCGCCTGTATGACCTGGCCGACAACCTGAAGAAGAAGGTCGCCGGCACCCCACTCGAGGTGCCCTTCCTCGACTACCTGAAGTCCAAGCCTGGTGACGTCGGTGTACAGGGCCGACTGAAAAACGCAGTGGAGGGTGCCTTCGTTGGCTCCACCGTTGAGTTCCTGATGCGGGCCTTCCGCGCAGGCAAGTACGTGGAGCGGCTGCGCAATGCAGCACCTGAGGACAAGCCTGCTGCTGCAGCTGCTGCGAAGGAGGCGACAGAGAACCTGCAGCGGGAGATGGTCAAGCAGGCCAACACGGTGCCTGAAGCGCCCCGCGTCAACCCGTACCAGCAGGCCCGGGAGTACACCCCGCAGTGGGAGAACGGACCCGAGATCCAGAACAACCTGCTGGATCCCCGCAACCCGCAACCTGTTCCCACCCAGGCTGCAGCACCTGCTGCCCCTGCCCCTGCCCCTGCAGCTGCTGCGCCTGCGCCCGAGCCGGCTGCAGCCCCTGCTGCTGCAGCCCCTGAGCCCGTACCAACCCCGGTGCAGCCCAGGCCTGACATGCAGGCCCCCGTTTATGGGGAAGTGGGAGAGATCGATCCGCAGAGCGTCATCGCCGCCCCGCAGGTGATGCAGTTCAAAGAGGCGGGCCGCCTCACCAAATCCGGCGCCAGTGGATCCCTGGCTGAATCCAAGGGCTACAACCCTGAGCTGGCCGGAATCATCAGCGTCTGGCGGGACGTGAATGGCCAGCTGGGCGAACCTGGCCTGGTCTATGTGGTGAACGGCCACAACCGACTGCGCCTGGCCAAGGAGGACGGCACCCGCAAGGTCCTGGTGCGGTACCTGACGGCCAACACCGCAGAAGAAGCCCGCGTCACCGGAGCCCTGCAGAACATCGCGGAGGGCAACGGCACCCCCGTGGATGCCGCCAAGATCATGCGCGACTCCGGCATGACGGCTGAAGACATCGCCAATGAGGGCGTCAATCTCAGCGGCCCTGTCGCCAGGGACGCCATCCCCCTGAGCCGCCTGCCGCAGCACCTGTTCGACAAGCTCAGCACCGGCAAGCTGGACCTGGCCAAGGCCATCGCCCTGGGCAGCGAGCCACTGGACCAGCAGGTGGTCAGCGACGTGGCTGCTGAAGCCATCAAGCGCAAATGGTCGGCGGAGAAGATCGCCCAGGCCATGCAGGAGGCCAAGTTCGCTGGGACTGCTGTCGACGAGTCCGCGGGTCCCACCCTCCCCGGCATGGAGGAGATGTTCAAGACCAGCAACTTCAACCAGCTGCTGGACGTCCGCACCGAGGCCTTCAAGGCCATGCGCGAGGAAATGGTGGCCCTCACGTCGGCTGCCAACATGAAGCGCACCAGCTACCTGGAAGCCGCTGGCAACGTCATCAACGTGGCTGGCAGCAAGGCTGCGAGGGATGAAGCCGCTCAGGCCGTCGCCGTGTTCAACCGGGTGGCTGGCTACACCGGCCCGGTGCGTGACCTGCTGAATGAGATGGCAGGCCAGATCAAGGGCAAGCGCAACGCCAAGGTGGTGGTGGGTGAGAACCTCGAGCGCCTGCGCCAGGCCATTGATGACGAGCTGAACGGCCCGTCGTTGCCCATGGAGCAGACCGCTCCTGCAGCTGCTGCACCGGAACCGAGTGTCCCAAGTGCGGGAAGTTCAGCACCTGCGCAGAGCGCAGAGACCAAAGCCCTGCTGGATCGAGCCCTGGCTGTGCTGCCACCGGAGAAGCGTGCAGCAGTGCAGGCTGAGCTGGAGCGGCGGGCAAGCGGCCAGGCCCTGGCATCGACCGAGGAGTTCGTGCCTGCCACCGGCATGCGCCCTCTGGACCCTGAGTTCGTCCAAGCCTTCACCAAGGAGCTGACCGAGGACATCCGCCGCGTTGCTGGTGATGACGTCGCCATCCGATACCAGCAGGCCTTTGAGATGCGGCAGCGACCCAAGGAATGGGGCGGCACTGGCGACCCGGAGGATCTGACCTACATGAATGGGTCCTATGACCCCATCGAGGACCTGATCCAACTGAATGGCGTGGGAGCCCGGGGCATTCCCGGCCAGCAGCAGACGGCCTTCCACGAAGCCTTCCACCGGGTGCAGTTCAACTTCCTCACCCAAAAGGAGCTGAAGGCGCTCAACAGCTTCTGGTCGCAGATGAAACTGTCGGTGGCCGCGGGCGACAAGATCAAGGCTGCGGCCAAGCGTGGCGACAAGATCAGCCTGGTTGAGCAGCAGGCCATCGCCTTCCAGAAATTCGCCTACGCCAGGAAGCAGGACATCGACCCCATCGCCTTCATGGGTGGTGCCACCGAAAACCAGCTGAGGGGCTACAGAGGCCTGGATGAAATCCCCCGCGGCGAGAAGCTCGCCCAGGACGTCCTGAATGGCGGCGTGAGGGTCCTGGACACCCTGTTGGACTTCATCGAGAAGACCAATAACTTCATCCGTGGCCGCGGCTGGACGTCCGTCAAGTCAATCTTTGAGCAGGCCTACAGCGGCAAGTTTGCCGAAACCCGCCAAGGCCTGGGCAATGCCTACGCGGTTGCGGACGAGGCGATGGCACTCCGTGAGCGAGTGGCCCAAGGCGGTGAGGCCACCATCGAGGAGGTGCGTGCTGCCAGCCAGGGGCTGCGTCGCAAGAACATGCTGAACGCCATCCGGGACATGGACATGATCCCCCTGGGCGGGAAGGACAACCGCTTCCGCGGGCGCCTGTACCAGGAGGCCGACGAGGTGTCTGTTGTCCCGCCCACCCCGGACGAGGAATGGGCCCGTCGCTTCGTGGATCAGATTCAGGCCAACCGTGCAGCCATCGACGCTGGTGAGCTCACCATTGATGACCTGCTGGCCAACAACGTCCAGAAGCTGGAGTCCCCCTCTGGCGCCACCAAGTACCAGCCCATCCAGCCGGCGACGATGGTGGAGGCTTACCGGGCGCACAGCGACCTGGTGAGTCGGCCTGATGCCACCGGCATCCCAGTGATGACCGACGAGCAGATCATTGGCGACACCGCCCAATGGCTGGCCAAGAACAACTACAGCAGCAAGGCAGTCCTCGAGAACCTGAAGCGGCTGAGCGGGCCACTGTCGGCCTACCGGGAAAACCTGGTGGCCATGCGTGCTGCAGGCATGTACCTGGACCACACCAACATGCAGGCAGGCATCGCTGCCAACCGTTGGCTGAATGGCCAGGCGGATGCAGGTGCGGACTTCGGCAAGCTGACGGCTGAACTGGTCACTGCTGCAGCGCAGGCTGACCGGGCCAACCGTGCCTTTGAGTCCGTCACCAGGCCCCTGGGCCAGCTGCTGCGCAGCACCCAAGTGCCGCGGCCTGAGCCTGGCTCTGTGCCCTTCCGCGATGGGGAGGGAGCAGCCGCTGCTGTCGACGTGGAGGTGATGGGCCCTGGCAAGGACCTGGCTGGCGACTTCGAGCGTGAGCTGGCGAAGGACCAAGAGGAGCTGGTTGCCGAAACCATCGGCACCCGCATCAGCCCTGAAGCGCAGGAGGCCATCGTCACGGGCCGGTACGACAACCCGAAGGTGATCGAGGAGTTCCAGGCCCTGGCTCTCAACCTGGCCCAGGGTGCTGTCACCCCCGGCTTCTCCCAGGGCTTCTGGTCCAAGTTCAACAAGGGCGTGAACCTGGGCGCCCGTGGCCTGATGATGTACCGCTCCAGCCAGCTGCTGTCGTCTGGCATCACGCTGTGGGGCAACGTGATCAACAGCGCCCTGCGCACAGTGGAGATGCCACTGACGCAGGCCATGGGTGCCATGGTCACCGGCCACCCAGTGCGGGCCAGCAGGTCCCTGATGATCTACGGCCAGTACGTGAGCAACCTGGCCAACGCCTTCCGCATGGGCGTGGAGTCGTTCAAGGTTGGCCGCGGCCTGTTTGACCTGGATCGCAGCCAGGTGGACTTCCTGGATCGCCTGGCAGCCCAAGACGCCCAAGGCCAGCTGATCGACACGGCTGCCCAGAAAGGTGAGTGGAACCTGAACACCGTGCCCTGGCTGTCGGTGCAGGACAAGAGCAACTGGGCCATTGCGCAGAAGCGCCTGTGGCAGGGGCTCAACCTCTCGAGCCGCCTGCAAGTGTCGGTGGACTCTGCCTTCAAGACCCTGATCGGCCAGTCCTTCGAGTACGTCCGCAACCTGCAGCCAGGCCTCGACCATGCGGTGCGGCTGGGCATGGACGGCAACAGCCCTGAGGCGTGGAAGTTCGCGCAGGAGTATGCGCAGGCAGCGGTCGACCGCAGGCTCCAGGACCTGGTGGTGGACGGCAAGACCATCCTCGATGGGGTGATGGATAGCCCGCATGCACAGACCGCCATGCGGTGGGCCACGTTCACCGATGACATCTGGGCGCAGATGGAACCCCGCACCATGCAACGCGGCATGGAGCTGGCAGAAGCCAAGGGGCTCAAGGACGACGAGGCCACGTCCTTCGCCCAGGACTACATGAACAACGGGCCCAAGGTGATGGGGATGAAGTTCGACGACATCCCGTTCTTCGCACGTACCTTCAGCCTGATGCCACGCATCTGGCAGATGGGCCTGGATTCCCCGCTGGCCCCCCTGTTTGCCATGGTGCAGCCCTTCAACCGGACGCCTGGGGACATCGTGAAGTCCGTGGCTCGCAAGACGCCCCTGGCGCCCCTGGTCGACACCTGGTGGCGTGATGTGTTCTCCGAGGACGCCATGACCCGTGATCGGGCCTATGGCGACATTGCGACTGGCGCTGCTGCCATCAGCCTGGCCAGCATCGCCATGACCCACGGCAACATCGAGTTCACCGGCGGTGGCCCCACCAACCCGGATGCACGTCGGAAGTGGATGGACCAGCAGGGTAAGCAGCCCTACTCCATGCGGTTCCGCATCGGCACCGACGAAAACGGCAACCCGGTGTACACCGACTGGATCTCCATGCGGGCCATGGATCCGTATGCGTCCCTGTTCGGCGGCCTGGCCGACTACCACGAGCTGGCCAACAAGGTGAGCGTGGAGGCCCGGGAGCGGCTGGGCTCTGCCCTAGTGCTCGACCTGGTGACGGCGGTGGCCACCGGCCAGTTGCAGAAGTCCTACTACCAGGGCTTCACCGAGCTCTACGAGATGGCCATGGGCCTGGGTGAGACCGACATCGGCCCCAACCGCAGGCACCCCACTGCCCGGTACATCGAACGACTGGTCGCCAGCTTTGTGCCTGGCAGCAGCTCACTGCGGGCTGGCCGTCGCATCGAAGACCCCACGGCCCGGGAGGTGCCGCCCAGCAACAGCTCCAACCTGGGCATGCGCCTGTTCGAGGAGACCCTGGGCGAGATCAAGAACATGATCCCGGGTTGGTCGCAGGTCCTACCTCCCAAGCGCAACTGGATCACGGGTGATCCGGTGATCCTGTCGGGTGTATGGGGCGATCAATTCCTGCCACCCGATTCTCCGTGGCTGTCCTATGCCATGCAGTTCAACCCGGCCGCACCGTTCCAACTGAAGGGTGAACCTGGCGAGAAGGTGCTGCGGGAGATGGGGCAGCTGACAGGCCGCGGCGCAGGGTTCGTGGGCCCCCGGGCCACGGATTTCACTGCTGGCGGGAAGATCAAGGACAACCGCCTGAGCCCCCAGGAGTTCGAGCAGTACGTGCTGGCGATCAGCCGCACCCCGGATCAGTTCGGTCGCACTTTGCTGCAGGCCCTCGAGGAGGAAACCAACAGCGACCTGTACCGCAACAACCCACCCGGCATGCCAAGCGAACAGGTGGTCAGCCTGCGGGCTTCGGCACTGAACACCGTGATCGCCAAGTACCTGGCCCTGGGACGCGAGACCTTCCTCAGCGGGCCCTACGGCAAGCGCCTGATGGACAACACCGACTGGGCTGAAGGTGCTAACCGGGACGTTCAGTTCCGGCTTAAATACGGCCAGGAGATTGATCCCCAGGCCTTTGTGGAGAGCTTGCGCTGATGGCTTATTCCTACGTCACCTACACAGGGAACGGGGCGACTACGCAGTATGCGGTGCCGTTTTCTTACATCAGGCGTGAACACGTCTATGTGAACGTCAACCAGGTCAGCCAGTCCTACACCTGGGTCAATGCCAGCACCGTGCAGCTGGCTACGGCGCCAGTCAATGGGACCAAGGTGGAAGTACGGCGATCAACGCCAGCTGCTTCACCACTGGTTGATTTCACGGATGGCTCCACTCCGGTGGCGGTCGACTTTGACACCAGCAACTTGCAGCACCTGTACATCGAGCAGGAGCTGCTGGACAACCAAGGGCAAACGGTGTCGGTGGACCCAGCAACAGGTCTGCCGACACTGGGCAACAGCAGGCTCACCAATGTTGCTGACCCCATATCTGCGCAGGATGCAGCGACCAAGAACTATGTCGACACACAGGATGCGCTGAGGCTGAGGCGCGACGGCACCCAGGCCATGACTGGCGCCCTACCTATGGGCGGCAATAAGATCACAGGCCTTGCCAATGGCACTGCATCAACTGATGCGGTGACCAAAGGGCAGTTCGATGTAGGTGTCGCCAGTGCAGCGGCTGATGCAGCGGCTGCTGCTGCTTCTGCTGCCCTTGCCAATGACTGGGCCACCAAGACCAGCAGCCCGGTTGCTGGCGGGGAATACAGCGCCAAGTACCACGCACAGCAAGCTGCCACGTCCGCTAGCGCCGCCAGCGGCAGCGCATCGGCGGCAAGCGGTAGTGCATCGGCGGCAAGCGGTAGCGCCTCAGCGGCATCGCTTTCGGCCATTGATGCTGCAGCGTCTGCAGCGTCTGCAGCGGCACTGCTCGATAACTTTGACGACCGCTATCTGGGTCCTAAGACTTCAGATCCCACGGTTGATAACGACGGCAACCCGTTGGTTTCGGGGGCCATCTACTTCAACACGGTCACCAGCCGGATGCGGGTGTACAGCACCGTCGGCGGCTGGATAGATGCCACCAGCGCCATTGTTGGCGTGATGGAGACCTATGAGTACGTCGCCACGGCAGGACAGACCACGTTCAGTGGAGCTGATGCCAACGGGGTCTCCCTGAGTTACTCGTCAGACACGATCATCGTCAGCTTGAACGGTGCGGTGTTGCGCCCCGGGGATGACTACACCGCCACGACAGGCACCAGCATCGTGCTGACCAGCGGCGCGTCGTTGAATGATGTGCTGCAGGTGATGGCATTTGGCAACTTTGTCGTTGCCGACCACTACACCAAGGCTGAAGCGAACGCGCTGTTCCAGCCGCTGGATGCAGACACCGCAAAGACTGACGTTGCACAGACCTTCACGAAAGCGCAGAGAGGGGCCTATGTGACCCTTACGGATGCTGCAACTGTGGCTGTGGACCTGTCACTCGGGAACCACTACCAGGTCACCCTGGGCGGCAATCGCACACTGGGAGCGCCGACCAATGTGGTGGCAGGTCAGAGCGGTGTGATCCGCGTGGTGCAGGACGGCACGGGGTCCAGGACCTTGGCGTACAACAGCATCTACAAGTTCCCGGGTGGGACTGCACCCACACTCACGACTGCGGCTAACTCAGTGGATCTGCTGGCGTTCCACGTCGAGTCCGCTTCTCGCATTGCTGTCCGCTTTATCGGTGACGTGAAATGAGCATGATCCAAAGTGACCTGCTTCTGGGCCAAGAAGGTGGCGCTGGGTACACCATTCCCAGATCCCTCCGCTTCAACAGTAGTGACAGTGCCTACTTGTCCAGAACACCTGCATCAGCGGGCAATAGGAAGACGTGGACCTGGGCGGGGTGGGTGAAGGGCGTTGCGACTTCAGAAAATCCACACCTATTTACTTGTACAACCGGAGCAACTGACGCAACGTATTTCCGTCTTTGGTTTGTAAGCGACAGCATCCGTGTTTCTAACTACAACAACAACCTTAGGCAGACATCTGCCGTCTATAGAGATCCTAGCGCTTGGTATCACATCGTCTTAGCCGTAGATACCACACAAGCAACTGCGGCAAATCGAATCAAGCTATACGTTAACGGATCTGAGGTTACGGCTTTTTCGTCTTCGGCAAATCCAAATCAAAACGACGACCTTGGTATTAACCAGACAGCGGCACATTCGATAGGTGCAACATCTGCTGGAACTGCCACATTATCTGGCTACCTCGCCGACGTCCACTTCATCGACGGCCAAGCCCTAGACCCCAGCAGCTTCACAGAAGTCAGTGCCACTACTGGGCAACTGATTCCTAAGGCTTACACCGGCAGCTTTGGTACAAATGGATTCTGGCTGAAGTTCTCCGATAACTCAGCCGCTACTGCCACCACCCTTGGCAAGGATTACAGCGGGAATTCCAATAACTGGACGCCCAATAACCTCAGTGTCACCGCTGGTGCAGGCAACGATTCGCTCGTAGACACCCCGACTTCTTACGGCACCGATGACGGGCTGGGGGGAAGTGTGAGGGGAAACTACTGCACTTGGAATCCGCTAACAGGTGCGATCACCC
>Ga0315903_10000473_pt1 | contig 60627 bp, 83 predicted proteins | sample LakEriMetagenome_7_FD_203524 | JGI IMG/M metagenome (GOLD analysis project Ga0315903, IMG submission 203524) | Freshwater fungal communities from buoy surface, Lake Erie, Ohio, United States - Buoy 2 MA119 | ecosystem: Environmental > Aquatic > Freshwater > Lake | place: USA: Lake Erie, Ohio... | reverse complement strand
ATGCCATATTGTTATTTTTTAATTTTGAGTTACAAAGATATTCTTTATCTATTAATAAGTGAGTTTATTGTTTGTTGTTGGTTTTCTACTTTTTGGTTTAGTTCTTGAATTGCTTTTACTAATATTGCAAATTCCATTCCTACTTTTAATCCCAAAGCATCTTCATATCCGCTTATTATATTACCATCTTCATCATATTTCCTTGTATCTTTTATATTTACAAGAGATGGAAATACGTCTTGCATTTCTTGTGCAATAAAACCTATATTTTTTTGAGTTTCTCCAATCAAATTAAAGTTTACTACTCTTAATTTTAATATGTCTTCTAATTTAGAAGTGGCATCTACAATATTTTCTTTTAGTCTTCTATCCGATGCAATAGTTCCATAAGAACCATTTGTATTTTCTACATTTCCTGTACCATATATTAAAATTTTATTTGCAGTTTGATTATCCCCTACAAAGAAATAACCTCCAGTATCGCTACTTTTTTTCTGTATGTAAACTCCCCATCCGTTTGTAAATTCATTTATTCCATATATTACTGCATTGGCATTAACATTTTGTTTTACACTTATGGGATAATTTGGACTAGTCGTTCCGATTCCAACATTACCACCGCTTGTGATTCTCATTCGTTCGGTAGAATTGCTAATAAAAGTTACATCATTATTAGACCAAACACCAAATATTGCATTATTATTAACACCATCTGCTTTACCAACTCTTATATCTCCACCATCACCACAACTATATTTAGTATAAGTTTTTGCACTACCTGAAGCTGAATCAAAAATATGAAGTAATGAGCCTGGACTACTCGTTCCGATTCCAACGTTACCACCGCTTGTGATACGCATACGTTCTGTATCGCTTGTTCTAAATGTTAATGGTATAGCAGTTGCAGCTATTAATGAAAATTCAGTACCACTTGACAATAATAAAACACCTTCTCTTGTACCTCCACTTGTTCTAAAATCTAAATTAACTCCACTTGCACCAGTTGCTTGTAATGTAGTGTTAAGATACCCACCAAAACTACTTGGATTTGCACCTATACCTACATTACCTGCTGAGGTTATGGTCATTGCTTGGTTAAAGCTCGCAACATTACCTGCTGTTCCTGAAATAGTGCTTACAAACCATTGATGAGCTCCTGATGCTTGTTGATACCTTGTTGCATATCCTGAAACTTTATAAATAAAATCACTACCATTAAAATAATTATTTGCACCAAGATACATTGTTTGCCCTGCTGGTGTGTATGTACCAAGATATATTCCATTTGCAAATTCAAGAACTTTAAAATCACCCCACGCACTTGGCGTTGCTGCTATTCCAACAATACCTGATGAGGATATGGTAAGTCTATTTGTAGTATTTGTAGCAAAATTTAAAGTATTTGCAGCACTTAAATACATACCATTAGAAGGTATAGTAGAGCTAGTTGGTATAAAAGAGTTTGCAGATGCTATTCCTGTTACTTGTAACTTATTTGTACCAGAAGCTGCTCCTCCTATACCTACATTATAAGATGAATCTACTGCTATTGCATTTGATAATATTGCGTTACCTGTATTTAATGATGGCATTTTACTTTTGTTTTTATTTTATTCTTCAATTAGTGGTTTTAGCAAATCTGGAGCATCTGATAAATCAGCCCAAGGCAATTGTAAATTAATTGTTGGATTGTTTTCAGCATCAATCTTTTGTTCTAAGTCTGCCTTTACTTGCTCAAAATCAACATCTAGCCAAGCTAAAACTTGTTCTTTTGTTAAGTTATCATAAGCAGTAAAGTCTTTACCACTTGCACTTGGAAGCAAATACTCTCCTGTTTCAAAATAATATTTACCATTATTAATACATTCTACTTTCCAATAGACTTTTTTAATTACATTGGTTAATGTGTCTTTTGAAGGATAGATGTCAAAGTGTGTTATTAGTGTATTAAATTCCATATTAATTCATTCTATTTAATTTGATTATTCTTGCATTATTATTGCTCATTGATGAACCTGATGTATTTGTAAAAGTAACAGTCCAAACACCTGCGTTAGTACCTGATACACTAATTGAAAACCCATTAGATGTTATATTAGCATAATTAGCTCCATTCATACCACCATCAGCAGCAAAATGTATTATCCCTGTCGCCCAAGCCTGAATATTTACACCTCCAGGTGCATAAAATCCAATAACGTCAACCATATATGATGTTTCAAATTCATATAAAACTTGGTTAATTGTCATTGACCAAGACGCACCTGCACTTATTGTTCCACCAAATCCAGTAAATGAACTTACTAAATTTCCTCTTAAATCCAAAGTTCCATTTCTTGAATTACCTTGCAATCTCATTACATTATTTGTACCTGCATAAAATTCAAAATCATTTAAAGCTAATCCATAAAAATTACCACTTGTAGTTCCTATTTCTCCTTGATTTGTAGTATTGTAATACCAAGTTGCTTTTGCAGCATTTGATACATCATTTGATTGAATTGATAATTGACCTCTTGCTGAAGTGTTTGTACCTAAAACATGCAAGAATGTTGCAGGACTACTACCAGTTCCAATCCCAACATAACCATCACCATTAATAAAAAATCTTGTAGGTACGGAATATGCTGTACCTGCCGTTACTGAAGCATTAACACCTTGCCATCTTAACCCAGCCCCATCTATACTAAGCATTCCCATTCCATTTGCAGATGTATAGTTGGCGACTATTGTTCCTGCTGAACCATATTTTGCATTTGAACCAATATAGACATCTGTTGCGTTTCTATACATTATAGAACCACCACCAAAATTTAAATAATTATATCCTGCTAACAAACTTGTTTGTGGATTAAAATTTAAGGTTGTTTCTGTATTTGTGAATGTAGCATTACCATTTCCCTTTATATTGAATAGCGTTGTTGTTTCAGCAGCATTTTGAATCAATAATGTATTATCACTTGAGGTTGTACCAGCACTTAATAAAATACCACTTGCTCCAGCTTTTATATATGTCTTAAATCCAGAATTAACATTAGTTCCAACATTCAAATATCCACTTGTTGTACCAACATTAACCTCACCGCTAAAACTAGCACTTGTACCACTTAAAGCTCTTGAAACTAAAGTAACAGTAGTACCATTATCTGTAATTGCACTATCTCCTATTGTTCCAGCAGCAGTAAACTTAGGTATATTATTTATAGTACCTGAGCCACCTATTCCTGTAAACCCATTTACATTATAAGAGAACGCTATAACCTCTACCTTATCATTAACAGCACATGCTGTACCAAGTACGATAGAAGTACCATTTGTAGCTGTAAACTCAGAGTCATCTAGTTTAGAACCATTATAGAACACATCCACTAAACCAACAGAGTAAGCTACAGTAAATGTAGTCTGTGCTGCTGTTGCAGTGAATAAAGTCTTTTGTCTTAATCCATTATTTACGATAAACTGAGAACCATATTTATAAACCTCTACAATCTGATTAGCTGTTAAAGCATCAGTTAAAACTACTGTTGTACCATTAGATGCTGTAAAATCAACAGCGTTATCTAATTTAGAACCATTCACCCATACATCTACCATACCAACAGTATATCCGCCAGTAATTGTAAATGTAGTTTGTGATGCAGTAGAAGTAAACTTCTGTATAGTTCTTGTAGATGCAGATGTACCACCAGCCTCTATAGTCCAAGACCTATTAGCTGATAAATCATATGTTACTCCATTAATAGTTAATGTTCTAGATGTTGGTACATACGCAGTTAAATCACTTGTTAAAGCTAATGTACCTGTTGCATTAGGAAAAGTAAATGAATTATTGCTTGCTGCAAAATATAAATTATTAGTATAATTTGTAGATACAGGTCTTGTTATTATTGATATACCATTGCTATTTCCACCAATACCTGAATATAAATTACTTGTAATATTTGGCATTACGCCATTCAAAAATCCAATACCAGAATTTAAAGTAATAGGGGAATCAAATGATTTTGCTCCTGTGATTGTCTGCGCTCCTGCCAATTTAACTACCAAAGAATCATCTGCAGGCGTAAATCCCAACCATCCTGCGATTGTTTTATTTACCCATAATGTTCCATTGTATCCTAAGATATGACCATTGATAGGAGTAGTAGTAATTAAATCAACATCGTGAATCTCTTTAAGCTCAAAACCATTCTGCACCTTTACAAAAATCTCTCCATTATTAGCATTTTTGCGTGTTACAACACCAATAAATACTAAGTGAGCAGGAGCATAAGGTTTATTAAGTAAGCCATATATTAAATTTCCATCAGTACCTAGCCATACAGGGTCTCCAGCAGCTGCTGCTCCTGTAGTATCTAATCCAGTAAGCAAGCCTTCTGTAATAACATTGCCTATACCATTTATTGATAAGGTAGTTTCAATTAAACCCATTGTCTTAGAAGATGTAGCCTCTGATGCATTGGACGCTTTGCCAACAATCATATTTGTTCCATCCGCACCTGTAACATAAACAGCTTGTCCTTTTGTTAAAGCCACACCAGCTTTTACAGCATGCTTTACAGTTGATGTAAAACCAGCAGGCAAAGAACCTATTCCTAAATCGGCATACAATTCATCTCCAGTTCTGAAGTCTACATTTCCAGAAGCATCAAGCACTAGGAACTTGTCAGTATCTGTTCCAGCATTAGCTACCGTATTAAGGGTAGTAGTACCAGTTACGTTTATTCCACTTAAGAATTTATTAGCCATTTATTATTTTTTAATTACTACACGATACGCATTTGATGAAGGAGCTATTGCAAAAGTAACTGTAACTACCGTAGTAGAAGTCATTACAACGTCCGCATAAACTTGTTCGTATGTAGCATTGTCATATATTAAAACCGTCACATCTCTTGTTCCTAAATTGTGTGTCAAAGCAAAGCTTGTTGCACTTGCATTACCTACGTTTGCAGCAAATCCACCAACAGCGTTATTTAAGTAAGTAACTAACTTTAGAGGAGTTACATAAGCTGTATCGTTTGTTCCAGTATTAACTTCTGTTTGAGTAGCTATTCTAGATACACCTAAAACAGATTCTGTAGCTTGGTCTCTATTTACTTCTAATTGAATCCAGTCTGCAGCAGATGATGTAGATGCTGAATTTACTTTAGCGATAATTACATCACCAATATTAAATGCAACCCCACCTGTTGTACCTGCTACTGAAACGTACCAGTAATCACCAGCTTTAGTTCCTGCTGTTGGCGTAGAACCTACTGGGAATGAACCACTAGATGCATCCCATGCTCCTTCTAAGTTACCTAGTCCTCCTACTGTTGAGTCTATGTAAGACTTAATTGAGCTTGATGTAGCTAGTGTTGTTGAGCTAGCAGATGCTAAGTCAGTAACGATTGTTACTTCAGCAACATTTGCAGAAGCTCCAGATACATTACCTAAAACTTTTAAGTTAGCAATCTGAGCTAATTTACCAAGTGTAACTTGATTATCACCTAGCTTTATAGTTGTAACAGCGCCATCATTCAATTTAGCTGTTGTAACACCTAAGTCTTTTACTCTTACAATATCGCTGTTAATCTCAATTGTAGCATTATCTACATTGACATCTAGTGTAACATCACCACCTGTGCCACCGCCAGTTAAACCAGCACCTGCAACTACAGAGGTAATATCTCCAGTTAAGTCAATCCAAGCTGTTCCGTTATAAAGGAATAACTTTTTAACACCATTAGTGGTATCAAAATAAATCTGTCCTTGAACTGGACTAGATGGATTACCAGCATTGTTATGTACTGCGACATTTACTATCTGGTTTTTGTTTAGGTCAATGTTGGTAAGAAATTTCATTTTATTTCTAGTTTAAGTATGCTTTACCACTAACAGCAGCAGTAAAAGTTATTGTAAGTTGATTTAAAGAATTATATCTAACCTCTCCCATGATAATATCATTAGCTGTGTCTACGATATTTATAGAAGGGTATTTGTTCATATTGTGAGTTACAGTCCATGTAGCATTTGCAGTTTGTTGGTCATGTAAGTAGTAGTCTCTTACCTGCTCTTTTATATACGCATAGTTTAGGTTAACTATTACATTAGCGCCAGTAAAATCAGAAGAGCCAGTTATTCCTGCTCCTAAAACTAAAGGTGTTGCCTTCAAGAAGTATGGAGAAACAGAGCTTACTGAGTTATTAAATACAATATCAGAGTATAGTGGAGTTAGTTTTCCGTATGCGTATATATTACACTTAGCCTCTAACACTTCTACAATCTTATCTAAATTTGATGTTCCAACATAGAATTGGTCTGCCCAATCAACAGCTACTTTATATAAAAAGATTATATCTCTTTCATAATCAAGTGTTTCGCTATCTTCCGCAAACATGTCATTATAGGCATCAGCACCAAGTCTGTACAAGGTCTTGTCTGCCTTTAATAGCACATCTGATATTTGACCTAGTGTATAGCCCATTTTAGTATCCTATTTTAAGGTTGTCAGATATAGTCTTACCTCTGTCAAGACAAGCTTGAGCAGCACCAGTGTCACTATCTATTCCAGCTTTCTTAGCTGATTCTTGTTCTATGAATAATCTCTGTACGTCTTTTACAAATTTAAAGTCTTTCTCTAGTCCTGGGTTAATAGCCATTTTATGCGCATTAGAATAGAAAGAACTCATAATGAAACAAACCAATACTGGCTTTTCATTCTTTGTATATACACTACCAGACTGAGGCGCATTAGATGTTAATGTCAGCGTAGCGTTATATGCATAGTCTTTGTCAAGACCTGTCATTGTAATTGAATTGCCTGCAGCAAAAGGCCACGTGTAGTTATTGTATGTTACACCACCTGAAACAAGGAAAGTGCCATCAGATTTCTGAATTGTTAATTTTCTCAATGAGAATGTACCCGTGCCTTCTACATTGTATGTTGAGGCATCATTTATAATAAACTGACTACAATCTGCTCCCTGAGTAATTGTAATTGAAGTAATAAAAGGCATATTGAAATGTTTATGCAAATATACCTAAAAACAGCTATTTATTCTCTGTCTTCAATATCTTCATATATTGTATGCCAGTAGGGTTGTCAGCATTCATGATTCTAAGCTTGTATAATATATCAAAGTACTCTTGAGATTCCTTCTTATCCATCTCTTTAGCCTTATCGTATATATACTTCGCTCTAGTCTTAGGGTCATTTATTCTATAAGCTTCGTAAACCTGTTGGTCATAATTTTGTTTGATATACTTATCAGTAGTTGCCTTAGCTACATTTGGAGAAAGGTCGTATTTAAGCCCACCAGCCTTATTTGCAGATTCTTTTACAAGTCTTTCATATAAGCTAGGGTAATTCTTATTTACTACATTAAGTGTGCCTTGTATCTCTTTATTCTTAGAAGCTATGTCAGCATTGTATTTGTCATACATTTTTGTATCCTTATTCATCAATGCAGCATGCGCCTTTGATTTTAAGAAGTCAATCTCCTCGTAATCCATCATAATTCTAGTCTGGTAGTAGTTAGGAGTTCCAGCAAATAGTCTCTTCTGTAATGATAACCCATTTAAAATAGCACCTTTCCAGTCTTTCTCAAGACCTTCCTTAAGCGTTATTGGAGCTCCAGTTGCTAGTTCTACAGCTGTTTCAAATGCTATCTTAGGAATATAGATAAGAGGGTTTCTTTCTGGCTGACCGTATATCTTCTGCCCTGCAGCCTGTAATCTAGCTGGAGAAGTGCCAGTCAAAGAACCTATCTTTTTATAAACTCCACCAACAGCCTCATCCATAGCGCCTTCGTAATCATCTGGAATACCTGCTTCGTCTGTAACTATTTGCTTCTTAGTAAATATATCTAGGTTATTATAAGCTAATAAAGCAGCAGCGCCTGGAGGTAGTTTAGCTGGTATTTCTGTTATATCTCCAAAAGGATTTGCGTTAGATATAGCAGCTAAGTAGTCTGCTATTGTATATATATTTTTACTGCGCTTAGATTCAAATCCCATCATTGCAGCAACCCAGAAGTTTTTAAATACTGGGGGCATTGGAACTTTAATAAACTGTCTTTCAGGAGCATCTCCTCCAACATATATATTCAAGTAGTTTAATTTTTGATATTCAGACAATGAATCCCATGCAGCTTTCTTTTTCTTTTTTTCTTCATCGTCTTCCCATGGCATATCCATAACTCCTGCACTGTAAGCTGTTAATAGACCTCCTATAGCAAGCATCTCTCCCATCTGATACATCGCTCTTGCTGGATTTTTCTTAATCTGATTGATTACAGAAACTCCAGTTTGAACTGTAGAGTTTAGATATATAATAAGTCTAGATGCTGGCTTTACAAGGCTTCCACCTCTAGCAAAATCAGAACTTCTTCTAGCCTCATGTGCGGCCATTGCGTATATTTCATCCAACTCAGCCTTGCTTGGCTTTCTCTTGTTTTCTTTTTCAAACCTTTCTTCAAATACTTTTCTAGCTCTATCAAATATAATAAGTCTAGTAGCCTTCTCTGTTACGTCAGAAACTTTACCAAGCCCTGTCTTGTCAATCAACTTATCTATAAATTCTATTGGCTTTGAGCTATATTGACTAGCTGTATTTATAAGCTTTTCGTATCCAGTACCATCTACTATATCTTTTGATAAAAGGGATGTCTCTAATTCTCTTCCAGCATTCATTTCAGTAAATGCTCCCCACTTAGCTGCAAGTCTATACTTATCACCTCTTCCAATTACTTGCTTAATAGAACCTTTCCATCCAACAGTATCAACTCCACCTAATGCAATCTGAGCATAAGCTACAGGCACGGAAGGAGAGAATACATCTGTTGCAACAGCAGCTGTTAATGGGTCAAGCGCAATCATCTGGAATATACCAAATCCTGGGTTCTTACCAGTAAGTAACTTTTGTGTTAAGCTAGCAAATGTTATGTTAGCTAATATATTTATTTCATCAGATTGACTGTATCTAGCATTCCATTGGTCTGCAATTTCATCCGTTACAAGGATTGCATTTCTTTGGCCGTTTTGGTAAAAGAATACGTAAGACATTCCTTCAGGAGCTGTTTTGTAGACTGGATTACCATCCTTATCTAAAACAACATCACCATCTTCATCTACTACTGGTCTAGCTATTTCTACCAAACCATTATTTGGATTCTGTTCTGCAAAATTAGCAAGCTGAGTAGCTGCTCTATTATTTGAAACATTCTTATAGTGACCTGTAGCAAACACTTGGAATATAGCTTCATAGTCTGTAAGTATATCACCATCAGCACCACCACTCAAAACAGACTTTCTAAGCTGATTTGGATTCTTAGACATTACTCTAGCGTAGTCTGGGTCTTGCTCTTTAAGTATTTTATCAATGTATGAAATAGGTACATAATCGTACTTAATATACATATCATAAGTTTCTTTTGATACTAATCCATTATCAAGTTTTTCTTTCATGATATTTCTATAAGTATCAAACATCTTATCTGCACGCTCGTTTAATTTCTCAAATTCAGGATAAGCACTTTCAATAGTCTCTAACTGCTTACTTGCCATACCAGCGTTGTATGGAACTTTATTTCCATTTGCATCTATAGTAGAACCAACTTGGTAATTCTGTAAATACTCTGTAGTTTCTTTTTTCTGTGGATTATATTTTTTACCTAATACTTTTCTATCTTCTAAGTATTCTACAGCAGCGTCTATTTTAACTTGAAGTGCTTCTTTCTTAGCCTTACTTCTAAGTTTTTTCATCTGAGCACGCATTGCTTGTAGCTCATTAAATTTATCTTGAACCATATTCTGAACAGCAACAACTCTGCGCATGTTCATAATTTGATTAAGTAAATCAACCTCGCTAAACTTAATTTTACCTTCACCAAATGATAAATCTTTTTTATCAGAAAGTCCTTTATATACAGCATCTATTACATCTTCTGTAGCCAATGCAGCTTGTGCTCCAAATCCTCTAGATGTAGTCAACATTGCATCAGCTAAGGCTCCAGTTGCACCAGCCTCTGTAAACAGCTTTCTAACTGAAGTTTGGTTTTCAATGCCTAAAAGTTTTATATTCTTATATGCATTTTTTAATTTATTTATAATGCCTGTATTTGATACAGACTCTTGCGCTCTTGTGGTCGCATTCATATTGTATTCAAAAGAAGATATAGCATCTGCTTCTGTTCTAGCATTCTCTTTAGCTGTTTGTTTAGCTGACTTTCTAGTTTTACCTTCTGCTTTTTCAAGTTGTAAAGAACCTTCATTTTTAGTTACAACTACACCAGCCTTTCCAAATGAGTTATCTTTTTTTACTGTTGCATTATCTCCAAGTAAATCAGAAACATATTCAACTAACTCGTTACCATCAAAACCTTTCTGATATACATCTGTAATACCACCAGCTTCTTTTCTCTTAATTATAGCAGACTTAGGCTCTGGCCCTTTCTCTGCATTCTTAGCTAGATTAATATCACCAGTCCATCCTCTAGAAGAAATTATTGCACTTCCTCCGTTATTAAGCTTATTATATATATCCTTAACTATTGCATCTCTAATATCTTTAGGTACTACATTAAGTACATTTAAACTTACAACAGCATCGTATGTTTTATTTATATCAGCACTGCTAGTAAATGCTGGCTGTTTTTTACCTTTCCATCTTTCTGGATTTGGCTCAAAAGATTCAACATTAGGAACTATATCAGACATAGCATCAGAACCTAATCCTAATCCAGCACCATAATCTAAAATAGACTTAGCACCTAAAGACTTTGCTATATTAGCAGCCTTTACATAGCTTCCAGTTGTAGTAGCAACTTGAGTAGTGCCACTTGACCTATCTGACTTTATACCATTATCTACCTGAAGCGCCATTGAAGAGCTTAGTTTAACAATAGGCTGAGCACCCATAGCAGACTTAGCTGCTTGTGGCTTAGCTCTTTGTCCTAATGGCGTTTGGTTTGCTTCTTTAGAAGCTGGAACAAAATCAGGAGCAATTTTTCTTACATCGTAAAAATCTTCAAATATTCCTATAGGTTGACCTGTAACAATAAATGGATAAGACGGATGATTCTTAAATCTATCGTCTGTTCTAGTATCTATAATTGGGCTATTCTTATCTATTTGTATAGCAGCTACAATATCACCATAGTCTGCATTTTTAAGCATTGGCTCATTTGATATTTCAAGCGCTGTTTCTAGTCTTGGTATCCCAAAATTCTTTTCTGTAAATGCGCTAAACACTTTCTTTGTAAATCCGCCTCTTTGGTCATAGCTAAACTTACCAGCTCCTTCTATTGGCATTAATCCATCTAAATCAGATAAAGATTCAATGCTTGTCTTTTTCCCTTTATCGGCAAGTAGTTGTCTAAATGTTACTCCAGTTGATACGTTAGTATCCAACTTTGCATCAAGATATTTAACTAAATCTTTTTCTGGAACACCTTTATCTACTGCATTGTAAAACTCTCCCATCATATATCCATAGAAGTCATAACTTCCAGTAATACCCTCTTCTTTCTGTGACATGATAAGACCAATGCCATCACTTTCTTTTGCTCTATTTAAAAACTTCTGAGCAGCAGCTTTCGTTGTAAATGCCCATACTCCAGTACCATCTTGGTAAGAGTATGCAACACCACCATTAAACTCATGAACGTATCCACTAGGTGATTTAACGATAGCTGATATAGCCTTGTCTGCAGCAAATATAAATGCGTTTGCACCATCAAGGTCATTCATTGTTATAAATCTCAAAGACTTCTCGTCAAAGTTTCTTTCTGCTATCTCTAAGTTTAATCCTTCTTTATTTACCTTTCTACCATTTGGCTGTATGCCACCTGCATTAATCTTTATTGGGTTAGATGTCAATCCAGCCTCTGTAGCAGAACCACTTGTCTCGCTAACTATCACCACTTCACGTCCAGTCTGGAACGCTTCTTTAATCTTAGCAGCAACAGCCTTTAAGTCATCTATAGATTGTATATCTGAATTGAATCCAATAATTTCTAAGAATCCTTTAATTACATCAAGGATATTATTCATCACAATAGGCTGGTCTGCTGGTAATTCAATTTGTCCATCAGCAACTCTTGCTATAAATTCTACAATAGCTTCTGATTTCACTGTATCATCACCATACTTTGCATACCCATCACCAAAAGCAAGTACATCCATAACACCATCAACAGATTCACTTAGGTTTCTAAGCTGGTCATACATTTGACCAACAGCCTCTGAATTCTGTTGTGCAATCATGTTAATGATAGGATGTGCTCCTTCATGGAATATTGTAGAAGTCTTATTCTTTTTGCCAAGCACTTCTCCATTTAGATATATAGTATTATTGACTCTATCAAATGCTCCATTAGAAGCTCTATAATCACCTTCCTTATCCTTACTTACGCTATATCCATTATCAATTTCTTGCTGTATTAGTATGTCCCCGTATTGCTGAGCAGATGGGACTACTACTACTTTAACACCTGGATTAATAGACTTAAGAGCAGAAACTACATTTGATGCATAGTTTATAATCCTATCTCCAAATGTTTTAGGGTTTTCTACTGTAGATGTATCTGCATTTTGTGCATCTACTACTACTATTTGTCCTTGCGTTTTGCTGCCGAAATTGCGATAGCGATTATCTGGTTCATTGGTCGCTTGGTCTTGCTGGCCTTCAATTCCCTCACGTTGGATGATATTGCCTTCTGGAGTGATTTCTTGCTGCTGGTCTGTGCTTTCTTGAGTGGCATATTGTTTGTTTTTAATGTTTAATCCTGTCTTGTCGTCAACCTCTTCAAATAATGGGTCTTCTGATACTTGCGCTCTAGCGATACGACCATTAACATCTTGTAACTCTGCATTTAACGCAGCAAGTGCTGGTAGGTCTGTTTCTGGAGTATTAGCTATTTTTTGTTGTATACCTTCTGCTTTTATAGTTAATCCAGCAACTGTAGGAACAGCATCTTGATTAGATACCATCACCTTGCCTTTTGCTTCTCTGAATTTATCTATGTCTTCAACAGACTTCTTAGCAGTACCTTCTGGAACTAAACCTGATTGCTCCATAGCAACCATGTTATTATATATAGTCTGATTATCTAAATTTGATATAGCGTTATAAGCATATGACTTTACATACTTAGGAACAGCTATAGCACCACCGACAGCAGCAAATCCTAGCTGAGTTAAAAACTCTGCCTTAAACTGCTCTTCAGCTGCTTCATCTGAACCACCTCTAATCTTTTCCATGGAATATGCAACAGCGCCATCTAAAGTGCCAGATAAGGATAATTCCTTGCCATTTGCGGCAGCATCTTTTAAGAATGCCTTAGTTGCTTGTCCAAAAGATTTAAGCTCTCTAGCGGGCTTTATTTCAGAAAACTTCTTTAATATTTTACTACCTAAGTATTGACTAACAACACCCTCTGCAGCTCCAGTCATCAAAGACACTTTGCTGTTCCAAAAGTTATTAGCAACCTCATATGCATCATCATCGGATAAACCGCTTTGTTTTGCTTTTTGGAATGCTTGATTTTTGCTATCAAATTGTTGTCTTTTAGCTTGAACCGCACCGACAACTGCTGGAGATAAAAATTGCCCAAGTCCTGGGATTGTACTAACAGCTATACCAGTTCCAATATCTGGAACTACACCACCCATCATACCAGCTGTTTCAGCTCCGAATCCTCTTCTTTCTGTTTGTATTGTACCAAGGTCTTTGTCTCTTGGCATTTCTGTATATCTTACCTTATTAGGCTTTCCAGCCTCTCCTATAGTAGTTAACTGAACTCGCTTATTGCCTTTCATAAAAGCTATCTGCTCGTCCTTATCCATCATATCAAATCCTTCTACTTCTTTGTTTGTATTAATTGTAGCGTTAAATCCATCTAAAAAACTAGCTATCTTGCCATCTATTACATTCTTAAGTACTGGAAACCCTTTATCATCTTTGGCTAATCTTAATTCTCCAGCTTTGAATCTAGATAAAAAATCTTCTCTCTTCTGTGTAATAAATACATCTCTCATTGGCATATCAGCTGATAACTGATTAGCATATATTTTAGCCTGATTATCTACAGCTATAAGAGCATTATCATATGTATTTATGTTTGACTTAGACTTTTGTAATCCTAGGTCTGCAGGTTTTTCTGTAACCTTTGCATCTTTTTTAACTACTGGAATTGGCTGTTTTTCAGACACCTGAGCAGTTGTTGGCATTGCACCTTTAGCAACATCTTCCATTGTAAAAGAAGTCTTAGGAGCTGGCTGTTTAACTTCTGCTTTTTGAGCAGGAAGTTGTCCTGCCATGGCTGCTCTAAATACTGGCTTTAAAGAAGTTGCCCCCTTTCTAAGCGTATTCATGTAGTTAGCTTTTAACAGCTCTCCAACACTAGAATACCCTGTTCTTCTATCTTTTGGATTAGTAGGGCCTTGAGAATTATCTTCGCTATTGAAATTAACGGTTTCGTCTGTAGTATTTTCAGCCATATTAACGTATGAATTATATACGCAAATCTAAGATTTTTTGGCTAGATATTCCTATTGAGGAGCCATGATTGTTCCTGGCTGGTAACCTCTTCTCTGATAGAAGCTAATCATTGCATTCTGAGCAGCAGTTATTTCAGCCTTTGTAAAGCCCATGTCAGCAAGCTCATCTTCACTGTATAACTCACCACCAGTCTGTACTAGGAAGTTTAACATAGACGCACTAGCTTGTTTGTTTTTACCTAAAGCCTTCTGTCTTGCAATAGCTAATCTATCTAAAGTAGCTTTATCCTTCATATTAAGGTTAAGGCCTTTAAGTTTAGCGTCAAACTCTTTCATAGATACATATGTACCTAAAGTATTTCTATCTAAATAACCTCTAGTTGCAGATATAACCATTGCTGGAGTTGCTTTTGCAATATCTCCATTAAGCTCAGGATATGCTGTAAGTATTTTATCTGCAGTATTTTTAGCAAGCTTTTGCTTTATTAAAGAATCTTCATCTGTAGCTGTACTTTGTATTGATGATATCAATTGATTTTTTTGTGCCGTAGCTGCATTTTTTATCCTTGCATCAGCTCCTAGTGCTTGATTTATTCTACCTAAAACAGCATAAGGGTCTTTCATTGAAAACTTTTCTCTTTCTGGAACAGATATCTCCTGATATCCTGGTTTATTAGGCTCTCCTAGTGGCACCTTAAATGCTTCAGATTTAGTATACTCACCTTTGTTATCCTTTATACCAACAAGTGTTCTATCTAATTCTGCTAAATCTCTCTCATTTGCCTCAAATTCATAAGCAGTTGGCGCTTTTAATTCGTCAAAGTTTATCTTATCTATTGGCTGTGTTTTTAGTTTAATGATATCTCTATTCATATCATCTGGAAGCGCATATCCAGTAGCAGTCATTCTATCAGCATATTTAACTAGACCATCTAAAACAGAACCAGCCATAGCAGAATCTGTATAAACCTTATTTAACTTCCCTTTAACAGCATCAAGTTCTGCTTTTTTTGCAGCAAGGTCACTAGGTTTTACTCTACGTCTATTCATCTTAGAATATTCTATAGCAGTATTTCTGTAATTATCAAACTCGCTAGCAAACAAAGGAATATCCTTTGACATTATTTTATTAGTATCATAAGTGCTTTTAAAGTCGTCTATTTCTTTTCTTACGATTTGCTCTTGCTGCATTCTCATGTTTGCAGCCTGCTCTAAACCACGAGCAATACCTTGTCCTAGTCCAGAAAAATCAATGCCTTGTGTATAGAAATTTAATGCCATTATGGTTATTTATATTTTATTTATTATTTTCCTCCACCAGCTAAAGCCGCTCCAGCAATAGAGCCAGCAGCGCCAAGTATTCCACTTAATGTTTGTGCTCTTCTAGCTTTTTTAGCAGCAAGTTCGTTATATATAGCTTCTGTTTTATATTTCTGAAGTTCGCTTTGAGCTTGACCAAATTGCATTCCAGTTTGGATGCCCATCATTTGATTTTCTCTTTTCATCATTGCATCTTGTGCAGCAAGTCTTAATGCCATATCATTTGAACTAGCATATAAACCAGGAGCTCCAGCCAATAAAGAACGTTTGCTTCTTAATGCTCCAAGCCCAGCAGCTTGCATTCTAGCTCCTTCTTGAATAGCCAATTGCTTTGATGCAGCATCCATTCCTTGTCCAGCCAATGCCTGAGACTGTTGATAAGCTGTCTGCATTTCTGGAGCTAAATTAAGATTTTGAATCCCTTTCATAGATTCTTCCATTTGCCTAGTTAATTTACTTTTCCCAAAAGCACCACTAGCTAGTAGACCTAATCCACCAGTGAGAACACCAGTTGCAATCTTACCTCCAGTTGTTTTTAAAAAAGGTTTTTTGCCTGAAGCAGTTTCTGCCGTATTTTGTTGTTGAGCCATTTTATCTATTGTTTAAAGGTTGTAATATTCCTAATTCTGCGTAATACAAATCTACTAAGTTTTGCGGATTTGTAGCTTTTAAGTTCAATTCAAGCCATGAACCCCTCAGCACCTTGCCCTCATATAATCCACCAGTGCTGTTTATATCTCTTTTAAAAGACGCATGATATTTATCATCTTTCATCTTAAAGTCGGTACTTAACAGCTTTGAATTGTTATTCATATTGGTAACAATGTCGCTAGTTAAAGGGGCTACCCATGTTGTGTTACCCAATGTAGTAAGCGTATTATAATGCTTTTTTATATTAGGAGATTGATTAAATACAAGCTTTATAGAAGGAGTTTGCTGAACTCCATAAAAGTTAGCATAGGCTGTTGTATTATTATGAACCCATAATTCTCCAGATTTCCATGATATAATTACATTGCCAGCAACAGTAATCCATTCTGGGTTGTAGTCATAAAAAGCGCTATATGCATTCCTAGGCTCAGAGAATCCAAATGTATAATCAGGAATAGTGCTTCCACTTCCTTGCATAACGGTTATAAACTCTTCTTCAAATGCATCATAAACACCTAATACTTTAGCATATCCGCCATTACCAAACTTATCTGCATTATTTGTTTTTTGATACTTTGTAATCTTATCTGTAAGGAAAAAGTGAGCTTTATATGTTTCACTTATAGAAGTAATGCCGTCTGTAGATAATCTTACTTGACATCCCAAAACAGGGTCTGTAAAGTAATCTGCATTTGCAGAAGAAGCTAAAGAACAGAATTGCTCTCCTATACCATATTCTCCTTGATAATATTGTATCTTATTTAATACCTGTGTACTTTGAGAAACAACACTTCCGCCATCTGCTGTTTGTAATACGTTTTGGTCTATAGGAACTATCCCGCATGCTCTGCTTTGGAATACTCTTAATTGTTGACCTCTTGACTTAAGTCTTTGAATATCTCCTTTTTGTCTATCGTATTCATCAATGTTTTCAGCAGCAAATCTATTTGTATTATTGATATTAGTTCCTTGCTCGTATTCCCCAGAGTATCTTATAAGAGTTGGGTAGTATGTTTCTTTAGCGTAGTCATCTATAACAAAAGTCCTACCATTGCCATCCACTTTAGAAGCGAACTTATCTGAAACAGACATATCTATAACATAGTGATTATTGCTTCGTTGTCTATTATATACATCTCCTCTATAAAAAGTATATTTAGCTGGTCTAACTCCAGCTCCTATTATTTGATTCTGTCCAGACCCTTCATGTACAAGATTACTATTAGCATCTGTTATAATAGAGTAATTTTCTCCAAACTCATAATAAAATTGGTCGTTTATATTTGAGTTATAAAAAGGAGTATATGGCTCTATATAATAAGTGCTAGTTGATGTATCCCAACTTGACATTAAATCAGCAGAATATTGAATTTTTAACCAATATCCAACCGCTGAATCTCCTTCTGGACTAACAGTCAATACATCTAGTATTGGTAAGTCTTTTAAAAGCGTTGTATTTGAATTCAAAATACCATATATCTTCACACGGTCTCCTTTTACATATTGATATGCTGGGTATCCGTTTTTATTTGCGTTGTATGTACTTATATCCATATAGGCAAAATCAGCATCTTTATGAAGCTTATTTGTAGTAGCCCATACAAAGTTAGATACTGTTAAATTTTTAGTTCTTACAAATGAGAATGTCTTAGCCCAAGATGGAGGTGCATGATTAATTTCAAAATTAATATTAGGATTATTAATAGTAGCTATACCTATATTAGCAGATGATAATTGAGGAGTGATAACCTTCATTGAATCGTTAGTAACAACTCCATTTGTAATACCAAATTCATCAAAATAAACAATTCCAAACTTATAAGTTGAACTATGTTTATATGCCGATATATTTACATCTGTAGGTGTTGAAGTTGAAGTTAAGTCAACATAATAAGTACCTACAACATCCCATGTTATTTTAATTGCTCCAGGTAAATAAGTTATTAATATACCATTAGTTCCGCTATCTGTCGCTGTTAATTTAGTTTCTGCATCTATTACTGCTTTAAAGTAATTCTTTATATCAGTTAAAGTATTTCCAGAAGAAACTGTATATGAATAACCATATGTTTCTTCAAAAGTTTCTGCAGGGGAAACATTATCATTTGTAACTGTAACAGTTAAATTCAAATCAATTTTATCGCCTGTAGCAGGAACTCCACTAAATGTATACTTCCAGTTTCTTCCAAAGTCCTGAGCTAATACATCAAGTAATGCAGTAGGAGCTACTTGGTCAACCGTATTAGATACAGATAATGTTCCGCTAAATGTATTTCCTTCAAGTATACCACCATAAGCAAGTATATTCCCATTCAATAACTCTTGAGTATTAGCCTTCTTAGGCACATAGTCAAAAAGCTGTAAACTTTCAGACTGACTTGCAAATGGATACGTTCCATCATTATAAAAATTATACACTCTTGTTGCATCACTAGGCATATCCAATTTAATCTTGTCTAGCACGGCAACTATCATTCTATCTGAAAAAGTAACTCCTATAGTTTCTCTTGCAGATATTTCTATTTTAGAACAGTCTAATGAGCCAGTGTTATATGTAACGCTAATTACATTGTTTTTTGTAGGGTCTGCATCAACAGTTAAATCACTAATATTTAATGGAGCAAATAATTTACTCCAAGGACTCCATGTAGATTTAGTATTATCCTTGTATACCCATCTATAACTAAACTGAAATAGTTTACTTCTTAAGTTGTTTGCTGCATCTGGACTATCTCCATATTGACATACAGGTGCTTTTGTTGGCATTTTTCTAGCAACCGTTAAGTAATCCTTCTTCCATGCTGTACCATAAGTTTTCCCAGAAATAGTAGCTTCTCTGATATTAAGCTTCATAGGTCTGTTTTTTCTATCAGTCCAATGAAGTACATCTCCATCCTCTTCGGTTCTATAAAGTATATTAATAGATGCAATAGGGAACTTAGGGTCAAATCCAAATATATCTTCTTGGCTATCAACAAATGATATCAATAATGGAGCTATGGTATTTGCCTTAACATCATAAGAATATATACCATGAAATCCTGCTGAGTTATAGTTAAAGTAAAATACCCTCTGCTTTAACTCGTCGTAATGAGAACCTATACATTGATTTGTAGACGGCATTTATTATGTTTTGAATCTTAGTGTAATAGAATTTGTACAGTATTCAGTACCTGACTGAACCTTTATTTGAAATGCTGTATCAGGAACATCGGTATATCTTATAGCAGTACCTACCGTGAAAGCAACAGCTGTTTTAGTCCATCCTGACACAACTGCGCCAGCTGTATCTAAAGCTGTTAATGTAAAGTTTCCCGTATCTAATCCTTTTGCTGAAAGCGTTACGTCTACTGTTTGAGCCATTTTAAATTGAATTTAATGATTCAAAGATACAAATTATACGCTACAACTTCCATTATTGGTAACTTCTCCTCCTCCACTAACTGAACCTGAAGCACATACTGACATAGTTTGACCTGGGCCTACTGAATCATAAACTTCTCCTCCTCCACATTGGTTATAATATATAGGTAAATCGTAATTACTATCTGGATTGTATATAGTATAAGAGTTGCAAATAATTGGAACATATCCGCAATCTGTTGAATTTGTTGCATAAACAGCCCCTTGTCTAACAGACCCACCAGTTGGCGAACATTGATTAAGGTCTACTTCTTTATAATATTTAGTAGTTCCATTACAAATCCATTCAGACTCAATAGGAACAGTAAACCAATTAGCTGTTGTGCTTGGGTAGGTATTTACAGGATTGCTTCCTACTCCAAAATAAATATAACTTCCTTCAGTCCCAGCTCTAAATTGAGCTGTATTTACACCACTAAAACATACATTAGTATTACTGTATACTGGTGCTTCATAAACTGTACCTGCAGAACAATAATGAAAAATACCTTCATAAACAGTATAGCTGGCAGTGGTTGTATTACAAGGAGCTGCACCCAAAACTCCATCTACATTTCTAGTATTATTAGCAGTAGCAGAACATGGGTTCATGTCTTTTTGAGGCTGATAAGAAGTACAGTCTATACATACCCTAGCTCCAAAATTTTGCCAGTCTGCAGTAGTTACACAATTACCTCTTGTAGGCTCTGTAGTGCCTACTATAACGTTATTTACTCTGTATTTATTATAGCTATCTGAACATGCGTTTGTATCTTTATATACAGCGTAGTTTGTGCATGAAGAGCAGGTATTAAATCCAGTTAATACCCAATTGGCTGCATAATTACATAGTGTGTTTGATGGTATAGTATCAACAACAACTCCACCAGTTCCTCCTATTCTATACTTATAAGAATTTTCTACACAAATTGCTTGGTTTTGATATACTTGTAATTCTTCGCAACCATAACATGTTTTAAAGTTTAAATCAACCCAATTTGCCACTGTTGGACATAACCCAGCAGGTGGGGCAGTAGTTGTTAACCTATCTCCATTTACATAGTAATAATCGTAAAAAGGGGAACACGCATTAGTGTTTTTATAAACTAATTTATTTGCGCATTGATAACATGTGTTATACCCTTGGTCTGTCAATACAGGGTCTGTACTAGGAGTTTCATTTGATGGGTCTGTTGCATAAGTAGTAGTACCTACCTTCCATTGATTTCCAGTAAAACATGGGTTTGTGTTTTTATAAACAGTATTGCCTGTCGTAGTTCCACTTGAACATGTATAATACGTGCCTACATTTGAAGAATAATCTGCTGTTGTATTACAAGCACTTTCAGTAGGAGCTGTTGTTGTTCCTACCACGTCGTTTACCTTGTACTTTAAATAGCTTAAAGAGTATTCGTTTTCATCTCTAAATACATCATAAGAAACGCAATCAATACAAACATTGAAGTTCTTGTCTACCCAGTTTGGAGTAGCATCTGGAGGTATACACTCGCAAGTTGTAGCCGAATAAGTAAATGATGCAAATCCAGAGTCAGGACTAGATAGAGAACCTACTAATATACAATCTGTTATAGTGTAAGTTCCAGCAGTTGTATAAGATACGCTTTTTACAGTTTCGCAACAATCTTGATAAAATACTTCAGTAGGAACAGAGCTGATAACTACAGATACAGAGTTTCTACATTCTGTTGAAGTCCCATCGCATGCAAGTAAGGCAGATTTTGCTTTTCTATTTAACGTATTATTTTTATCTCTTACAACAAACCATAGCGTTGCATCAGGCAAATTATTAAATGTGCGAGTAGTAGCTTCAGTAAACCCAGTACTAGCTAATGCTATTGCTTCAGATGCATATGCTAAGTTTCCTATTTCATATGTACCACTACCTCCAACAGGGTCATCTATAATAACCTTACCATCATTAAGCACACAACTTTTAGTAACTCTAAAATCAACACAGCTACATGCAGTTGTTTTAAATGAATAGCTTATAAAACCATTATCTGGACTACTTACAGAACCAGCCTTTATACAATCATTTATAGTATAATTACCTGCTGTAGTATAAGACACGCTTCTTGAAACACCGCAGCAATCTTGATAAAACACCTCAACACCACCAGCACCTATAACAACATCAATACCATCTCTACACTCATTTGAAGTGCCATCACATGCAACATCTGCATATTTTACAATTTTATTTAATGGGTTGTTTTTATCTCTTACGACAAAATACCATCTTCCGTCTGGCATATTGTTAAATGTACGACTTGTGGCTGTCGTGAAATCGGTTGCTGATGCTGCATTAGCTGCAGAAAAATAAGCTAAATTGCCTATTTCATATGTACCACTTCCACCAGTAAGTGTATCTATAATTATCTTTCCGTCATTTAAAACACAACTTGAAGTTGTGCTAAAATTGACACAATTACATGCTGTTGCAACATATGTAAAACTTGAAAATCCAGAGTCTGGACTAGAAACGCTTCCTCCTTTTATACAATCACTTATAGTATAATTACCAACAGTGCTATAAGATACACTTCTTGAAACTCCACAACAGTCTTGGTAAAATACTTCTGCAGGAGCTGAACTAATAACTACATTTATTCCACTTCTACATTCTGTAGATGTCCCATCACATGCAATTACTATTGATTTAGCAATCTTATTAGATGTATTGTTTTTATCCCTTACAACAAACCAAAAAGTTCCATCTGGCATATTGTTAAAGGTTCTTGTAGTAGCTGTTGTAAACCCAGTTGCCGCCAAGGCGTTTGCCTCAGAGGAATAAGCTAGGTTACCTATCTCATATGTTCCGCCACCTCCAGTAATACCATTTATTACAACAACCCCATCATTTAGGCTACATGTAACAGATAATGCAAAATTAACTTGCAGCACAGCAGTACCTTCTATCTCACACTTAGGAACATAAACAGCAGTGCCTTCTAGCGAGCAATTAGGGGTGAATACAACGCTTCCAGTAAGCTTGCAGTCATTTGTTATAATAGATGTATTGTTAACCTTTATATTGCCTCTAATGGCCGTAAAATGCATTTCAGGGGCATTCCCCTTGAATACACCATTTCTGGCTTCTCTATGATTATTTAATGGTAAGACATCATTAGAATCGTCAAGATTCATGACACCATCTAATGTTTTTATTTCTTTGCCCATTTTAAGGTCTGTCGTTTGTTTTTAAATTACTATTAGTAATCTTTGTATTACCTCTTATTGCCTGAAATTTAATAAGACCTCTATTCCCTCTAAATACACCATTCCTAGCTTCTTTATGATGAGAAGAAGGGAAGGTGTCTCTTGGGTCATCAAGATTCATGACACCACTAAATGTCTTTCTTTCAAATCTCATATTATGACTTAGCTACTAATTTAGTACCCATTCTGATAACCTCATTTGCATCCCATAATGTTATAGGATTTTCTCTAAGGTTAGCTAATCTCTTTTGGTTGTAATATTCTTTTCTTCTAAGCTGTTTGTCTCCTAAGCTAGCTTTTCTACCTAATGGCAAATGCTCCATATCTTTCCATGCTATAAAGGCTAAAACAGCTTCTCTAATTTGAATAGGTATTTTATAGTCAACATCATCTGCTGGAGATGACATATATTCTAATACAACATATTCGTAAGCATATTCATTATCCAAGTAAATTAATCCTTGTTCTTCGTCAACATCAAATTCTCCTGGAGCATTTAATACAGAACCCACTCCAAATATATTTATATAACTAGCTCCATCAAAATAATTTACAAAAGCTAAGTCTTGTAATCTATATGTATTACCATTGCTACTATCTGTATTGCTAGTAAGTCTATCTAATTGGTTTATTTTGTAAGAACTAAGATTTCTGTTTCTTCTTAATGCTGCAACTTCTCCTTTTTGGTTAAATATTCCAATTTTAGAAAAACCTACATAGTCAGATGGAAGGGTAACAGTTTTGTTTGCATTTACTGGTAACTTAACAGTTTTTGTTGTACCATATACATCCATACCCATTTCCTCTACTCCTCTAACACCAATAGTCCATAGTCTTCTATAGTCTGCATTAGATAGCCTAGCTTGGTCTATATACTGATATATTACCTCTGATAATCCAACCCATTTTGCAGTATCCTTTGCCATATTAATTATAATTTATCTAAGCCATCATTTGTTGAATCTTGAGGAGTCGCCTTTCTAGGTCTTAACTGCCCCATTACAAGATTAATAATATCTGTTATATATTCTTGCGGAACATTTAATTCTGCATCCATATCTGAACTTTCCGTACTAACCATTCTTACTATAGCCAATCTTCCAACTAAGTTTGTATAGCTTTTAAACCATAATTTTTTACCTTCTGCCCAATAAAATATTTTACTAGGAGGCTGTTTCAAGCTATCCATATAATCTAGTTCTCTAACAGAAATAGGTATTGGTGATTTAGCAAGACCTGTTGATGTCGGGAATGTTACAGTAGATATACCATATCCTCTAGCTAGTCCAAGTGGAACTTGAGGTAGGTCTAATGAATAATATCCCGTATCAGTATCTCTTGTTATAGCAAGATTTTTAAATGTCAAATAGAATACATCGCTAACAGTTTCTATACCATCAAGCTTAATTGAGTCTGTATAGTTTACCTTAGCCATATAAGCCAATGCCTCATTGATATACAGATTAATTTCTTTCTCTGTGATATTTGCGTCGTCAGTAGGCACTCCGCCATACAACATACGTCTTATTTGTTCTATTAGTACTTTTCTAGTCATTATTGACCTTCGTTTTTAATTGTTTGAGCAGCTCTAACTAAATCTACATCTTTTAAATTTATACCTATTAAGCCTATAGCTATATAAATAATTTCATTCATGTCAGCATCTCCCCACTCTGGTTGAGCAGACCCAGATGTTGGTATTACAGAAGGCCCTCCACTTGCAGAATAAACTAAGTCTCCTGTATAAGCCCAAACCATTCTATTTGGTTGTCTTATATACCCTAGCACAGGAGCTACTACATTTGATGGAAAAAATTTAAATGTATTTCCAGATTCCATATATATAGGGTCTGCTACAGTTGGTGCATCTATTGGATTAGTTAAGTGTGTAGCTAAATTATCATCAAATATTTTTTTAATAGGTCTATTAGCTGAAGTTCTTAACGATGTTGCAGTCCACATACCTGATGGTTTTGGAGCAGTACCTAGTGTAGCACCTGGAGTTGTTGACACAGCAAGTGATAATTCTGTATAAAACTTAGAAAGCCTATCAGATACCGAAGAATTTACAATCAATCCAGCTGGGCTTTTTCTATTATTACTATTAATATTACCAGTGCCATCTACGATAGATTCAATATATTGGTGTTGAGCCATATTGATTATCATATTAAAATCATCTGGTGCGATATATGTACCTTGATATTTGTCTACCAAGTACGATACTATTTTGTATGCTTCATCTATAGTCATAATGCAAATATAAACAAAAAAAGCCCCACCGAGAACGGCAGGGCGTAACCAATGAAACCATATAACACAAAGCGACTTAATTATTGATTATATGCTTAATCTGAGAGTAGAATTCTTTTCCTTTCTCAGTCAAGCAAAATTCAGCCAAAAACTGTAACGGCTCTTTACCGTCAGGTATTTGTGCAATATATGATTTACTATCTCCCCAGATAGCTTGCCCTTTTACAGAGCTGGTATCAACAAGTCCACTAGCCATAGCTTTTTGTACTACGTACTGAATCTTAACTAATGGGTTATTGTATGTTTTAATGAACATATCAGGATTTTTATCGGCAACGTTTAGATAATCAAATCTAATAGCCTTTTCTCCTCTTTCTACGCTTTGAGCATTTACGAATTTAACTCCCAAGTACTTGGCATGAGGAATCATCATATCTAAAGGAGCATCCATTGCTATTCTCATAGCATCCATACGAACTTCTGCCTTTTCCATATTCTTTGATTCTTCAGCTTGGAAGTCTAGCATTTTATACAAAGGCTTGCTTCCTGCCATTCTGTTCTTTACATCAACATTCATGTTGCTCTTTTTCAAGAACTCCAATAATGAAGGCTTGTTTGATGGAACTCTTAAGTATCCATTTACAAATCTTACATCAGGTCTTTGACGTTTTTTCTGTTCAGATAGATGCTCTTGGTCTTCAACCCATATACTAGAAACTCCTTCTAAGTATCTAATATTTCTTTCTGTACCTGTTTCTTCATCAAAAATGATGTCTTCATTCTTAATCAAATAATTCTCAGGGTAAGGTAACTTACCTGGAGTGGTTACATAGAAAGTTTGAATTAATTGAAATACGTGAAAGTCTGGTTTCTTAGCTTGTTTTTTAGGTGCATCAACTACGATGTCAACGACCTCGCTAATTTGTGTTGCTGTTGGCTCTATATCAATGATATTGCCTTCAGCATCAATTGTTTGCTTTTTAATTGCTTTTGCCATAATGGTTATTTTGTGTTATGCAAATATAGGTAAAAAAGAAAACCCCACCATTACTGGCAGGGTTTCCTATATCTATCTTGTTAAAATTAGCTCTTAACGCTGATGTATTGGTTTGCACCAAACACTTGGATACCGCAGTATGCCATGTGGTGTACATTCAATTCCATCTTGTCAGAAGTTGGAACTTTAGCCAAAGCACCAGTTTCCCAAACTTTAACATCTTTTCCTGGCTCTACTTCGTTAGAAACGATACGTAAAGAAGGAATCTTGTCTCCGTTTGCTGCATCTCTTCCCTCTTTCATTGGGATTAAGATACCGCTGTTCTTGTAGTACTCTGTTGTTGGAGCAACACCGTATACAGCTTCAGCATTGAATGGTAAGTACTTCTTCAAGTGGAAAGTTGTACCGTCAATCTTTAATGAATCAAAACCGTATTTAACAGCTAATTCTTGAGAACCACCTGCGTTAGCCCAAACGATAGCACCATTTTGGTACTTAGCGAATAAAGCGTCATCAACTACAGTTCTTAAGTAAGAATCCATCAAGAAGTGATACTCTTGAGCACCACCATTGAAGTCAGCTAAACGAGCTAAAGCATGGAAATCATCAATTGTGAAACCGCTAGAAGAAGCATTCCACTGATAAGTTTGACCACCAGCCTCAATTTGAGGAACTAAACCTGTAGCACCAACTGTTCCAGTGATGTTATCTGTAGGCTTACCAAACATTAACTTGAATTCTTTGTTGTTCATGAAACGACGAACAGCTTCATCTAAACCTTTGTAGGTATAGTAAGCTTGGCCATCTACATTGAAATACAATTCTTCAATCTTAGCACGGTCAGTGATAGAGAAATCTTCACGGATTTCAGTTGTGTAGAAAGTTTTCTTTTCAGTCAAACCTGTTAAAGTGTTGAACTTGCTAGATGCTTCACCAGCTTCTGTGATACCACGGAATAACAAGTGAGCAGTAGAATCAGCACCTAAATCTGTGTTTGCGTCAATTGCAGCGCTTAAAGGCTTGATTGTGCAAGCAGTAGCAGAAGCAACAGCAGTGATTTTGTACTGAACGCCAGTTGCAGCGTTCTCAACAACTTCACCAACACGTAATGGAGACCTTCCGTTATCAACGAATGCACTAGAGATTACTACATCAATAGCAGCACCAGCAGCAACATTTGTTAATGTACCACCGTTTAATTGTACTGCAGAATGTAATTTACCTTTAGATTCAAAGTGGAAGAATTCTCTTGAAGGAACTGTAGCTTTCATTCCTAACGCCTCAAGTAATTGAGTGTAGTTTTGAGAGCCATACTTCTCAATAAACTTATCGTAATATTGAGGTTTTAAAATAGACAAATCAGACACGAATTGACGTGTAACTTGTCCGCTGGTAGGTTGTACGCTACCTGGTTGTAATGGAGCTGGCATAATTAAATGTTTTTATCCTTTTATTAAAATTGTTATAAACTAAACATTTTGCTTACCATAGTATCGTAATCATTTGTATCAGACACAGCAGCAGTCCTAGGAGTGTTACTGTAGTCAATATTTTTCATACCCTTCAACAAATCAGACTTCGCTTTGCTTACCGCTTGGGTAACCATAGAGTTGACTATTTTGTCTCTGTTTTGTAAGAAGTAGATATCTTCTGCAATTTGCTTGGCATCGTACTTACCATCCTTGTAGTAGCGAGGGCCGTAAAAAGATTCTAAATCAAAGTCCTTCAAATCATTTTGAAGTTTTGCCTTTTCCTCTTGTGACAGAGAATAATTGCCGTCAAACTGAACTTCCTCGTCCTTGTAATTGACTTTAAAACCTTCAAAACTTTTCAAGCCTTCGTCAATGCTTTTTTCAAACATTTCTCTAGCTTGCTGATAGACCTTTGACTGTTCTTCTTCCTGAGATTTCAAATACTGACTCACAATTTCATCCGTGTTAACAGATTGTTGTGACTCTTGAAATTGACTCAAGATATCTGGAAAACTAATGTCCTGTTTTAATGTTTGCAAGTAATCTTTCGCTTCACGCACATCCTTCTTCAATTCTCTTGCAACCGCTTTTTCCTGCTTCTCAATTTGACGCTTTTTACTAGCAATCTCATCTTCTGACATCAAAGACTCATCAAAGTTCTTATCAATGCCATATTTAGCTTGGAACTCTTCCTCAATTTCTTCTGGGCTTAACTCTGGGTAATCGTAAGCTATCTTAAGCTTAATTACGTCAGACTCTGGCATAGAATCTAATTCAGAAAGAACTTTTTGTTCATATAAGATATCCGCAACTTCACTAATGTTTCCGCTAGTCAGATTCTCATATATATCTTTGGCTACTTCATTCTCCCACTCAAAAATCACTTTTTGCGTAGTTTCTGTTTTGCCTTCTTCACTATTGCTTTCAGTATTTGTAGGCTCTTGTGAAGTTTGAGCTGGCTCTAAAGTTCCTTCTGTAGCTGTAGCACCTTCTTCAGTATTTACTTGAGAAGGGTCAGCTTGTGTTGGTTCTGTTTGAGTCGACTCTGCTTGTGTTTGTTCTGTTTGATTTGACTCGCTTTCCGTATTGGAATAGCTGTTTATATCAAACGGATTTGTTTCGTTTTCTGGCATATTGGTTTATTTTATGTTATGCAAATATATAAATTATTCAGCTTGGTTCATTTCTTCTTGCTCTTGTACCATTTGTTGCTGCTGTTGTGCAATCTGCATTTCCATCTCTGCTTGCTGTTTCTTTGCAAAGAATGCATCAACAACCTCTTTCATTTCTACACTAAGAGGTCTTCCTAATTCATATGATTTAAGTAATGCTAGTTGCACAAACTCTTGCTCTGAAAGGTCTTGCTTCATTTTCATCTCTGTTGTAACAATATTTAATTTACCTTGAGACTCTAATTGTTGAAGCTGTGCATCAGCTTGAGCTTTTACTTGTATTGATTGTTGTTGAACTTGCGCATTCATTTCTGAGTTTCTTTGCGCCTTCTCCATTTCCATCTTTTCCTTATTCTTTTTAGCCTTTGCCATGTACATCTCAGCAAGCTTAGTATTTTTAATACTTCTTATTCTAAATGCATCTTCAAAGTCAAGTACTCCAGCAGACAATGAAGTTTGAATCATAGCCTCTAAGAATTGTCTTTCTCTCTCGTCTGGCATTACTTCAATCTTAACATCAAATTGTCTTCCTTTAACAGCTTCTGGACTTAAGTATTCTTCGTACTGCTTTCCTCCGTATAATACAGAATCATAAAGTAATAATGAAATCTTAAATGCTGTTTGTTGATACAAGTTCAAGTATGCATCGTATATAAAGTCTGTAGCATTGTTTGATGCTTGTATTTGAGCTTGTTGTACACCTAGACCTAATTTTGGATTAACTCCAGAACCTTCTCTATATTCGTTTACACCAATCTCATCACGAAGTCTTTCTAGATAGTGGTTATAAACCATTATCAATTGTTGAATCTGACCAACACTTCCAGTATTAGGAGCTTCTTGAATAGGAAGACCATTCATTTGGTCTCCATCTTCTGTTCTACGTCTATAGTAGATATTACCAGTTTGGTCATAAATAGCTTGAAGCTCAAGTGGGCTTAAGGCTTTTCCTTGTCCAATATTAATATCTGATAATGAGTCAATATCTATGATTAAACCTGATGGTCTAAGCTTAGCAATTAACTGTTGAATCTTCAAGTGAGCTAAAGTCATCTGGCGAATAGACGTTTCCATTCTTTCTGGAATAGCCATATTCTCCAAATCTAAGTTCTCGTGCATGTAGACACTATAGCTAAAGTATACATCAGCAATCTCTTTTGCAACAGAAGGCTTAATCATATTTTTAGCAATACCCCACTCAAGCATAATGTCACTATTCAATACATATACGCCTCTATATATTACGTACATATCTTTTGCTATAGATTCTTTATTGTCAGCTTGACCATTTGGAGTTTTTGTTTTTCTATCTACAGCTACAAGATTGCCATATTTATTTGTCTTAGCTTGATAAACAACGTTATCTATAGTCTTAACCTCATAATCAAGTACATCAACAGACCAATCATCATACGGTCTATCTATAGTACTTCTAAACATCTCATTCCATTTAACAGCCTGAGTATATTGCTTAGACTTCATTGCGATTTGCCATATTTTTTCTTCTGGCATATCTGGGTAGTTATTTCTAATGTCCACTATCTTCATAGACAGTATCTCACCTATAAATGAAACATCCCTAAAGTCATCGTATTGAGAAAATCCGTAGAATCCGTTTTCTGGAACTACTCTTCTTACATTAATTTTTCCGTTAGGGCCTACTGCTACTTTAGTAGCTCCGTATCCAACTTCTGCTATATCTTCTAAAATCTTACGCTTGATAACAGGCCATCCATTTTCATGGAATACATAATCACAGCCTTTTTCAAATAAAATCTCTTCTGGTAATTGATATTCTAATCCAAAGTATAATTCTAACTCATCATAATCTGCTGGAGTATACTGGTTTTCTGGAATTAACTTAGTACCAGTCTGTTGTTCCATTTGCTTAACTTCTTCTCCAAAGTTCATTCTAAACTCAGCATCGTCTCTATCGTACTGTTTTCTTTCTACTGATACTGGGTCTATTGCAGATGCTTTTACCTTCTCATCTCTCTTCATAAACCCACCTATAATAACCTGCATAAACTTAGGAGCTATAGCAGGCGCTTTCATATCAAGATTGACAAAAGCTTCTTTTCCGTCTACGTTTAACAAATCTAAAAACTCTTGCATAGGCTGTCTACCTCTTGCAAACTTTCTATTTTTATCAAACTTTTTATTACGAGTAGTATAGTAACCACTATTGTATGCTTTTTGCAAGAATTTAGATATTTTCAATCCTTCTTGCATGTCTCTTTTTAGCTTAGAGTTCCCTAAATGGAAATTAAGCAATTCTCTTGATGTTTCTTTATTGTCGCTCATAATTATAGCAAAAGTACAAAAATAGATTACACGGTAATCTTATATGTTTTTAATGGTAAAGAATGAAGTTTTATGTCCTCCTTTTCACTTTCCAAAGATACGCCAGAAAGTAGACTAATCATAAATGCCACACTTCGGTCAAATGGTGTACGGTTTTCATGGTCATATGCTAGCAACTCCTCTAGTAAATCCGTAAAGTATATTTTTCTACAATGACTCTCTATGTAAGATATACAAGTATCTAGCTGCCTAGCCATAGCAAAGCTATCTCCAGAAGCTACCCCATATTTCTTAGGGCCACCTTGCCTTCTTTTGTGCCTGTCAACAGCAGCATCTGGCGTTCTTAATAGATAAGACTTAAATCCCTTATTCTGGAAATAGTCAACAAAGTCATCGCCTACGTCATTCTCGTAACATGCCTTATATCCGTAAAACACAGATGCTTTTAGCATTTCGTCATGAAACAAACTCTTAAGTCTTGGCCTTCCTACGTACTCCGCTACTGGCATACCCGTATTTTCTGGGTCTTTCATGTCTAGCTTCTCAAACACGTAGCATGTTCCCATTGAACCCTTGCCGCTAATAACAGAGGATTTAAATGGGTCAATCCCGCTTGAGTATATGTGATTATTAGCTGGAGACTTTGAGCCGTTAATTTCAACAGACTTATTTTGCATGTCTTTTGCAGGAAACTTATGTATCAGCCAAGAACCTTCTTTGTCGTCAGCCCAGTCTACAGTCCTATTGTCTTTCCAAAAAAACCTTACCCTTCTCATTGGCGCTTTTTCTTCTTTAAGGAAGTCTAACTGGTTATATATGTTTTCTGCATTAAAATAGCATTTTTTAGAATCAATCATAAAAGCCTCGTTTTCATCAAACGGGTTCATACGAATCTCCTCCGATAACTGCTGTTTATCTGTTATTAGTTTTCTTTGTGATAGCAAATACTCTTTGCTGCCCATTTCAATCTTAATTCCAAACTTCTCATATATAAACTTCTTTTGCTTTTCAGTAGGTGCATCTATAATAGATTTACCATACTCATCTATAAATCCTTCGTATCCATCATATGCTGGGCAGAAATATCTATAAAGACCAGAAGCGGTCATCGCATTTTCAAATTGGTTAGACGAGTCGTATAAGCTTTTATAAGGCTCACCTCCAGACTTGGCATCATTGGCAGTAGATGGTATCAAACAGAATCCAACCTTGATAGCACCACGACCCATTGTCTTTTTAACGATAGGCCAGTATTGGTTAACAGATACATCTTTAGGCCACTTACCAGCCTCATCCATTAGTAGCGCAGTAACACGCCCAGAATCATACGAGTTAAGGGCAGTGTTTTTGAAATTAATCTTTGACTCAAGGCCAATGTCATCATCAAATATCTTTCCCTTCTCCCTGCTCTTAGCCTTCTTTTTATCTTTCTTTTTCTTAAATACAAGTTCTGTTTTAGTCTCTTCATCTTCCGCTCTCGGTTTTAGGAATATCGGTAAATTACGATACCCATTCATTACCATGTAAACGAATGCATCACTAGCATCCTTTCCCGTCTTTGATATAATACCACAGAATGACTTACGTTTAGTTATAGCTTTCCATACCAGATATGCAGTAGCTTGTGATGTAGCACCCTCACGACGCTTCTTAATCCTTACTATACCAAAACAGTATGGTAGTGATTCTGTATGCTCTTGGAAATAGAAATACTTTCTATCTACATCTCTATAGTCTGGGTTTGAGCCATCCTCTAGTGTCCAGTAGTTTAAATAAAAATAATGCAACCCTGTAATATAGGTTGCCTCTCCATCGTTATAAAACCAGTATCCGTTGTATATGCGACCCATTTCCTGAATAACAAAGTCACGTTGCTGGTCGTTGTATATAGGGGTGCCCTCTTCATCAAATTCTAGTTCATCAAAATAGTCTGGTATATCAATTTTGTAAAATTTTTGGTCATCCTTATCTAAGTCAAAGTTTTCTATTAGAGAACTTTTTGGTATTTCTGGAAACTTATATTTAATTCCGTATACTTCTATTGATTTAGCCATTACTCAAATTGTTTTTTAGTAAACTTGTCAATTTTTTCAAACATATTTAACCCAGTCCCAGTTAGTGCAAATATCTTTATACTAGCATCTCTATTCTCAAGAGCTACTATATACCCCTTCTTTGCCATCCTATTGTTTATAGCATAAAAGTTATATTGCATATCTGCGCAATCCCTTTTAAAGTCTCTCATAGAATAAAAGTTATATGTCCCAGCCCAAAGCAAAAAGGAGCATTCTACTAAAGATAACTTAGTTATACTAGAAACTGTATTCATCTTAGCTAAGAATGTATACATATCTATAATCCTGCCATCCCTTTCTTTTACCTTGGCAAGCGCTTTTTCGTATGCACTGTTTCTAGCTTGTACAACTTTTGTCCTGATATGCCTTTGTAAATTATTTATATGTTTGTCCTTGCCGTATACCTTTTGCTTTTCTTTAAACAGCTTGTAACTAAGCTTGTCGTATTTCTCGTTCTTGTTTTTAATTACACGACTCTTAGTGTCTTTAGAGCTTTCGTGCAGTCTTTTTAACCTAAGAACTTCCTCTTTAGTAGACTTGTACGCTTCGTATAATTCCTTCCAAGTGCTGTTCTTTGTTATGTATTTCATTTAACAAGTTGTTCTATTAAAGGCTTGCTTCTTGATTTATCTTTTTCTTCGTCACCAGTAAGCGCGTTGTCAATTTTAAGCTTTTTCATAACGTCGTTTATGTCACCTACGCTATTAAAAAACTTCATAACTCTTTCCATAGTCCCGTCATTCTTATCTGACAGCTCTAATACAGATAGGTCTGTGTTGTTTAGCATGCTGGTTATTTCGTTAAGCTTTCTATTTAAAGCATAATAAGCTCCTACAATACCATCTTGTTCGTACAGTTTTAGTTTTTCTTTATCGGTCATACAGTTTCTTTTGCTAAACAATCGGAGTATCTAAGTCTTATTGCAGTTTCAACAACCCCATTGACGTTATGTGTCATTTCGTAGTCTGAATGGATGTATGTTATAGCAATGTCGCCTACTTCAAAGTCTGTTATTGAGTCAGGCTTTGCTAAAATCCTTAATTTGTTGGGTATTTTTATTTTTTCTGCCTCAAATACGCTAGACTGCTCTACATATATCCTTTCTGCTAGCATAAATCCGTCTATTGGGATTAATTTTCCGTCAATTACGCCAAAATATACGAATATCCCTTCAACAGAAAAGAGTTTGTAACCGTGTGGGATACGTTTGTCTGTAAGTTCAGACTCCTCACGCATGCTATTGTGGTGTGCCAGTACATGTGTTCCTGCTTTTAAGTTTTTGTAATCAGTTAATAAGACTCCTTGGGTAAAATTAGTGACACGGCTATCCCATGAATACTCGTTAGCCATGTAAAGTTGACCTTTAGTTCCGTCTTCTTTTGTAAATGAGTGTGTTTCTTTTTCATCAACGTCAACTAGTACTATGACGCGATTGCCAACAGGCCGAATTTTGTTGTACAGTTCTTTCATTTGCTTTGGTTATTCGCAAATATACGCAGATATTCGTATTTGTATCTTATTTAAATCGTTCTCCTTTGCCAGATGTTCTACCAGAGCGGTATACTTGAGAACTTTTAGACCATAAATGATGATAAGCCCACCATCCTGGAGTTAACTTAGATGCGTTTGCAGATTTTGCATGACGGCTTCTATAGTTTTTTCTTGCTTCAGCAGAATAATTAGAGGAGTAGCCTTTAGCGCCAAATCTTACGATACGAACTTTATCGCCTTCTTTAGCAAGTACAACCTTTTTATGCGTTCCATCGGTAGCATTTTTAGGTTTATTGTACCCAGCAAATTTTTCTCCTCTATATTCTACCATTTCCCTGTCTTTAATTTTTTAAAGTCTTTAGCAGACACAGTTGATTTACTTTTAGGCTTAGATGTTCCAGCCTTTTTCTTAGCGTTGATGTTATTCACTAAGCTGTTCTTTACTCCTAGTTTATTTACTTTCATATTATCTTCCTTGGCCGCGGTAAGTTTTTGGCTTACCCACGTGTTTGTTATAAGTTTTTTTAGCAGCACCTGTTTTGCGCTTACCGAATGAAATTTTTACGCTACCTCCAGCTGATTTAAGCTTTGCCATTTTATTTATTTGTATTAACAAATGGGTTGTTTATAAATAGAGCACTTGCTCCTCTTTCTTTTGAACCTTGTCCTGTTTTAGTAGAACTTACAAAACCTCTGTTTTTAAACATTTGTTTTTTTAATGCCTCATCATAAGAAGCCTTATCTTTAAAATAGTAAGTATCCTGACCACCTTCTTTATTGTCATCTCTCCATGTAAAACTATATTCAGTCTTTTTGTCTTCTTGTTTTGGAGGAACTTCTTGCTTAGGTTTTTCTTTTGGTTTTGGCTCTTCTTTAGGTGTAATGTTTTCTACTGCATTCATTATCTCAAATGTTCTAGCGCCTAATATACCATCTGCAAGCGTACCAGCTTTTGGCATACCATACTTATTCATCATATTTTGAATAACCTTTTTACCCTCTGGAGTTGATTCCAAATATGCTATTTGAGCTTTCTGAAAATCTTTATTTGACGTAGTAGGGAAATTATATCTACTTGCATAATCAAGCAATGTTTCTTCTGTAAGTCCAGATTCGGTAAATGCGTTACTTCTACCTGTAGGAGTTTTTTCTACACCACCTCCATAAACAGAAAGACCTGTTCCTTTTACTTTTTTAGATTTAGGAGTTGGCTCTTGTCTAGCCATTTTATCAACAACGATTTGATGTATTCTAGCTAAATCCATATTAGTACATATTTTTTAACTTACTCTTAGATTTATCAAGAGCAGATTTTATTTTAGCTCTATCAATAGCATTTATTAAACGAGGCTTTCTTGGGTCGTTAATTGTTGGCTTAACAGGGTATTCTTTGCTTTTACCCATTTCTCTAGCTTCAGCTTCTTTTTTTGTTTCTGGCTTTAAAGTACCAACAGCGCCTTTAGGTCTAGACATGAATTCTTCTTGCATTGCTTTATCAAAAGCTGCTTTATTATCTGGCTTGCCCATTTCGCCTACTCTTTTTTTCTTTGGAGGTATTTGCATTATTTTTTCTTTTTAGTTGTTTTAGTGGCTGGTTTTTTAGTTTCCATCTTTTTAAGCGCATTTTTCTTTCTAGGCTTTTTAACTTCATCAAGCGCCTTGATTGTACTTTCTGCTATTCTCTCAACTTCCGCTTTTTCCTCGGCAGTTAAGTTACTCTGTTTTACATAGTCAGTAGGAACGTATTCCCATTTCTTACCAAACAGATTTTTAAAGAATTCAATTATCTTTTTCATATGTACAAAAGTAACTATTTCTTAGAATAATATTTCACTATGTGTTTTGCCATGTCAGCAGGTACTTTTCGGTAGGACTTCTTAAATCCTTCAGGAGACATTTCCACTAGTTTCTTATCGTAGTATATACCAGTAGGGAATCTTTTAATCTCAGGCAGCATGTAGTAGCTATATAGGTATGTATTAGCTTTCTTGGTATATCTGTTTATAGGAATGGGTAGCTCCCATTTACGAATCTTATCAACAGCCCTCATCTCGCAGTCTCTTTCCATTTCCACCATTTTATCCAAAGCTTTAGCTAGTTGACTCTTATTCATAATCTTCTCGCCTGCTAGCCATCCCCAAGTATGCCCAGTGTAATCATGCCACTCATCCCACCTTGGGTCTGTTTTCCATTGCTCCATATGTGAGAACTCGTGTATCAATATCTCAAACCACTGTATGAAAGGTTTACCACATGCAACAGCTAACACCTTCTCATCTGAGTCAAAGTATCCGCTACACTCTTGTTCAAAGTCGTCTGTTAAGACAATCTTTTTGGCAGGTGCTAGCATTAACTCTACTCCGTATGTCTTACACTGTCTTTTTACAGATGCCATGAATGGCTTAAACTCTAGTGGTATATCGTACTTCATACCTCAAATTTACAGTTAAATCAATCTCAACCTATTCCCGTTGAAGAATACATTAGGATTCACCCAGAACTCTATATTAGACCCTAGCTTCTGAGCTATTATCTTATTCTCAATTAGGTCTGTTATGCCAGCCTTTATCGTGTTGGGGGAGGATATACCTGTGGAGACCTGTATGTCTGGAATATGGTATACTACCGTCTGACTGAGGGGGCGTATAGTACATGCACCGTAAACCAGTAGCCTCAACCCAGTACCCGTTAAATTCATTAAATCTTTCAAGTTGTCATTAAACAGCTTTGTATAAGCTGAAGTGTCAGATAGTGACATCTTGTTCTTAGGTATCTTCCTGACAGCGTATAGGTCATCCCCATCTTTCATCTGCCATACCTCCTCATCGTGTTTTGTAATGTAGTGACGCTCCTCTAGTCCTAGAACCCTAAATGGACTCTGTATGTACGATTCGTACTTTTTCATATATTTGCATTGACTTATTTAAAATGGAAACAAATATACGTCATCTTGAAACTAAAAAATCAATTTGACGTATTTTTTTTACAATAAATTGAAAAACACGTATTGATTCTCAGTCTGTTACAAGGTTTCCTTCTTATATATATTATACTGTAACTACACGCTATATAAATGTCCAGTTTATTATAGTAAAAACTTGACACCAGTCAAGCTATAGCATTACCGTATCGGCTGTTTAGTCAAGCGTTAACTTTACGTGCGGCCCTCCGTCAAAATTATGTGAGATATGTGACCATGCAAGTTATGAGGTATGTAAGCATGCAAGGGAACTATATATGCATAGTGGGTATAACGCCTAGGTGAAATTCAAATTCCTAGCCCGTGTACCCCCTAGAAATGATTGAAAATCAGCAAGTTATATCGTATAAACTAACTAGATAGAAGTGATAGCGCATAGCTATTATACGTATAGATAGGATGCTATAATATAAATAGTTGTCTATGCAACTAACTTAGATTCCCTCCTCATATCAATGTTCAAACATCTAATTCATTCCCTTATCGCGCACACATGTACGCGCTATATACTAACTAGGATTTTGTACCTAAATTCTCCTAGGGAAGGCCTTCTATATGGGTCTAAATGTTAAAATTCCTTTAACACATTTCCTGCCATTTTAAGGCGATTCTAGCCTATCAAATCGTTTTTGAGGCAATCACCTTAGACACCCCGAGAAAGTGGAAATTTGGGGAAATTAACAGGTCTTTAACATATACACTTTAACTTTTTCTTAACGTATGTTTTCGTATCATACGCGCATACGCGCACATACGCACGCACGTACACACGCATACGCGCGCCCTATATCCTTATAGGGAGGCTGTAAAAAAGCTTTAACAAGAGTTTAACAATAAATATTTGGAGGGTCTAAAATATGTTTGCACTTTTACAATGTCAACGGGGGACACCCCAACGACGCAGTTCTTTACAAGGTGGGTCACTCTAGGTAATCATTCCTAGGTAAGCACGACCCGATATCGCGAAAGGTTAGACAATCTGACTAAGTAGCACGAAAGGATATCCGCTAGGCCAACAAGCACACCAACAACCAACACACACCATCACCGCGCTGAGGGTATAAAAAGAGAGCGGGTAAGTAGCTACCACCTACATAGGTAGCGATGACCTTACAGCAACGGAATCTGATTCTAGAATAATAGAATGGACGAGCTGAGATTGTCTCAGTTGCAGTCGGTTTACTAGGACGATAGCCCAATGTACGCGGTTAAAAAAGCACCGCGCTGACGAGTCACAGAATGACGAAACATTAACAAAAAACCTATGTATTATGAACAAAGATTACATCGTATCAATTACCAAGACAAGCCATTTTAACCTAGATTACAAGCAATTAGCTATTGCCTACGAGCTTAGCACATGGGATGAAGCATGCGAGAAGTACAAAGAATGCGTCGCAGATGAATCCATGCACGTTTCTACCTTAAACAGCGTGAGGTCAAGCGTAACTATCACGATGGCGCACAAGGACAGCATCCAATATAGAGTAAACATATACAACTAAAATTTAATACCATGGAACAATTACTAAGCAACAAGTATGAGCAACTATGCGACACGCTGTCAATAGTTGAGGAATTCGTAGGTGAACTTGCAAGCGCACGCACCCAAATGGATATAGCTGTTAAACTATGTCCATACGTAGACAATTTAAAAAACCTAGTAAGAGACAATCCTAGTATTGTACGTGAGACCATTGCGCACGACTACATAGGATTAAGAGACGAGGACGAGGATTTTTTACCAAGACTAGCATAAAGGTTAACTGACGAGCTGTTTATCAGCGAAATGCCCGCCCCCACGGGTATCTTAACCAAAAAAAATAAATGTTATGAGAAATCAAACAGCACCAAAAGTATTAGACGAGACATCAAGATTCAGCGCAAAGACAACAGCAAGCGCGGAGCGTAGTATTGACACAATCCTAGAGAACAGCAGACAAGACAATGTCTTTGTTGAATCCTCAATTGTGAGTTTATCTGAAATCACAGGTATGGCCACACGTAAAGGACTAGAGCAAGCAGTTATCTGCGAGAACGAAATCGTTAACGTGGTATCATCTAGCTACGGACACCTAGACAATCGTAAATTCTACTACGAAGCAGAATCAAAGTTGATTGACGCTGACATCTACTACAAACAGCGCTCAGTGAACAAGGATAACCGCTCATTCGCAGTGGATTATGTCCTAGCAGATGACCGCTACAAGATTGAAATCAAGGGTGAACAAGACATCCTACGTCCAATGTTACGATTCGTTAATAGCTACGATGGTAGCTGTAAGACTAGCGGGTCTATCGGATTTTGGCGCAAGGTATGTGACAATGGTTTACATGTAGCTAACTTCAACATCGGGTTTAGTGTTAAGCACCGCGGTAATATTGCTGAGGTAGTTATGCCTAAGCTAGACGAGATTGTAGGTCAGTTTATGGACAACGAATTCTTTACCCTTAAGCGTAAGTTTGAGGTGCTTGCAGAGCGTCCCGTTACTAATGTAGAAGACTACGTAAAAGCTACAGCTAAGACCCTAGGGTTATTCAAATACGAGGCATCGGATAAGAATCCCGAGCCTAGCGCTAACGCACGTTTTGTCTTTGACGTAATCAACCGCGAGTCTAAGCTATTGAATACACGTCCTAACCAATGGATTGTATACAACGCATTCAACGAGCTGTTACATGGCAAGTTAAAGAAGACGTTTGACCAACAAAAGAATCTTGACGAGCAATTGTTCGAGACAATCTATGCAGGCTAATACATCACCACGGGAGGGGCGCAATGCTCCTCCTTTTTTATATTATCTAAACTAATAATCTTATGGTAGCAGAATTTAAAAAGAAGTACGCATACAATTCGTCTGACGTATTTTTTATACCCAATAACAATGTAGCAGAAAAGTTTGCTGAGTTAATTGGTATAAAGGTTTTCAGTTATTCTGATATGAGAAACATATCTGAGAATACATCTGAGCTAGGATTCGGTATCAATGTAGTAGACACACTACACCCTCAAATTAGAACATTAATTAAAAACTAATAACGCAATGACAAACATTAAAAATTGGGATGCACAACCATTCCTTGAGAGGCTGTTATTCTTGATGAACGAATACAGCATAAGCCAAGCAGACGCAGAAGTATTAGCAAAGCTAGACTTAAATAAGTTGAATGATAAATTAGATAACCTATTAAATTAAAGTTTATGAACAACCCACAGCAATTAAACTACACACAGCAATTGGAACACCGCATTGCGATGATTCAATATGATATAAAAAAGTTAGTTGATAATTTAGACGACAATAGACTAATGGAAACATTAGATAAAACTAATGCGCTGATTCATATTATAAACATAGAGCTATCTTCTGACTTAACCCGAGACGATTCATTATCTAAGAAATTAATTAAACATTAAAAACTATCATCATGAAAAATGCATTCGCAATTATTACTTTTTGTTTCTTGACAGCCTGCTTCAGCATCCTTTGGCTAGCTGTATTGATGCAACTAGAACAGCACAATCAATTCGCAAATTACTTTGCAGTAGCATTTGTAGGTGGCTGTTTATCTTTTTTAGGGTATCTGAAATTAGAAAATCGTAAAACAAAATAATCATGACAAAGCAATTCAAAATTGGCGAATATGCCATCGGAGGTATTATTAAAGTATCTAAAGCTAAAGGTCACGTGACCATACAAGCGCTAGATTGGGACACTAAAGAGGTATTAATTAATCGCAGATTTTTTGATTGGGGCGAGGAGGCTATGTCCAATTGTTTAAACGACTTGACTAGCTGTTACCACGCAGATAAAATATTAGATTACATTAAAAACAATTAAAATGGAAAAAATTATCATGAAGAATGTATTCTACGACACACCACAAGACAAAGTAGAACAATCTAAAAGACCCGTGTTCGCTACTATTGAACACGAAGACGAGGCTATTATATTATCTAATCTATTAGACGATGTATACGTACACGACTACAGCTATGTAATGTCTGACGATGCAAGGGTTTACGAGCGAGGCAGAAGGCATGAGGATAGAATCAAGAAGGGTATTGATATCCTATTGTTTCACCTTAAGAATGACCCTACAACGCTATTAAAACAGCTGTTAGAATGTAGGTCAGAGCAATTCATTGACGGCCTAACACATAGAACAATCAAGTCTTGGTTTCCTTTATACATGTAAACAATTATTATATTATCTAAAATATTAACACAATGAACTATTCATTTTATCTATTCGTAAACTTACGAATTGTCATACTTGGCGAAGGTGTTGAGTATGATATCCAACACGGGATTGACCTAGACTTATTTGCTATGTACGAAAAGTCTATCTACAATGTAGGTGAAGTACCTGAGTACGAATGCATGGTCAACTTCTTAAACGCATACAAAAACAATGAGATATCTATTATCATGGACAGCTTTAGTAATTACTTATCTAAGCATGATTGGGTGGTATTACTTGAGGATAGAAGTATAGACCATGACCTTATCAAGCCTAGGAGAGGTGACGTATTACAATTCATTAGAGTTAACGACAATGACTCTACCATTGGAGAGTTTCTACACTTACCTAGCAATCAACCGCTAAACATATTTGCAGACCGAACACTTAAACTAAATAAATAATTATGGCAAAGAAATTTACAGCGCAAGACCTATATAACTTCTTGCACGATTTAAAAACCGAATTCGCATATGACCTATCTACATTAAATGTAAACTTTAGAGAGAACGAAGACTCAGACGTATGTGCTGTTAACTATGTCTTTGAAGACCTATACGATTCAGAGACCAATAGCGTACTTACATCTATTATGCTGTTTGACTCAATAGAAGATAGCTTATACGAAGAAGAAAACTAATATTAAATTATCTAAACTAATAACAATGGCAAATAATCAAGATAGGTGGTATTACAATCACTATTGGATATACCTAATAGGAGACAAGTACTACCCAAGCATAGACGGCTCAGAGTGGACAACCCTAGAAGGTGCAAAGGCTCACATAGATTATCTAGCTAAATAAAATATAAAATCATGAAAAGAAAAAAATTATTAAGTCTTTTGTCTTTTAAATACCCGACAATGTTTTTAAGAACATCAGAAGAGTTTAATGGCAATAAAGGTGGCATATGGACAAGCGGAGAAGAGTCTCCACGTAATGCTAAAGGTCAAGAGCTGTTTGACTATTGGAGTGAATCAAAGGATTATTCATTAGGAGTAAGAAAAGACTTTGGTGAATACCTAGAGAAACTAGGATGGTATTGCGAATGGCATGACGCTGGAACTATAATGATTTGGGAAATCTAAAACTATCATCATGGCACAAAAGAAAAAATATAAACTTACAGCACAAGGACACATACACATGCCATTTTTAATAGCAGGCACTATTATTGAGCTGTCTTGGACACCTAACTTGCTGTATTGGGAAGAAATGTAGGTTAACGTGGGATGCGACACGTACAACGCATACTTTTTAAATTATCTAAACTAATAATATGGCAAAAGAAATGAGGGTCTATATTATAGACACATCTAGAATGAGCGACGAGGATTTATTCGGCAAGCCCGTATACACGTCTGACAATGAATCGTTTATGGATATGGCAGAGACCTTTGGCGATGTCTATTCCTTAAAAGGTTTTGAAGAGGCTGTATCACTACGCTCCATGGATTTAAGCAACTGCTATTTAAGATTTATTAAAATATAAAAAAACAAATCATGTTAACACAAGACCAAAAAAACCAATTAGAACAAATGTGCGACGATGTTGCACCATATTACATTATGGATGTAATCAAGGACGCATACAGCTGTACTAGAAAGCGCGACTTAATAGACGAGATGATTGAATACCTGCAGGACGAGGGGTATATTACTATTAAGCCATCTAGTATATTAGAACAGCAGAAGGTAGAAGACTTCGTGGTAGAGTTAAAGCCATACCACAATGACCGCCAATATTTATTCATTTAAATTTGCTAAACTGCAAGTAATTAATTAATTTTACACAAAATCATAACACCATGACACAAGACCAATGGAATTCACTACTAGTTGAGCGCGCATCAGAGATGGCGCATCACAGAACTGCAATTGATTTTATCTTAAATGCACCATTTGAAAAAGGGTTTAATGAAAATGACCTATGGGTATCTGACGGGGGTGACGACGATGATTCACTTGTATACACGGACGAGGCTCAAGACGTATTTAATTTTTACTACGACGAGTACTACGACCAATTGATTAACACATATGAAATATCCATATCATGAGCGATTTAAAGTACCTACAATACGCGCAACTAACTATATTCACGGGGTTTCTTATCAGTGCTGTAGCATTGATTATTAATCTTATTAAAGAACATCTTAACAAAAACAAATGATTGAATATATTATTCTAGCTGTTATCATATACTTGCTAGGTGTTATATTCTCAACTAAAAAACAAACCAATGACATACCTAGTATACGCTCTAACAACACAAGACGAAGAAAAAATTGAGAGTACTGACTCATTCACCAATTACGAAGACGCATTAGCTTACTACCAAAACACATTCAGAAACCAAGCAGACCAAATCATAGACTATGGTGGTACACATGTTATCATGCTGTATGCAAAGGATAGTGACAAAGGTGTAAGAGTATTTAAGAGACATACTATTGAGACAACATTTAATACATCAGACAATGACTAACGCACAAAAATTAAAGATAGCTATAGACTCAGTAAATGCTATTGATACAATAGAAAATATTTCTGGAGTTGCAATGATAAACTTAAGGACTATACCCGAATCATACGAGTACCTTGGAGATAGTATTATAGGAGACTATAGGGTATCAGTATACGACATGAAAACAATTGGAAGGTCTTACGTACTACATGTACACGGGGTCGGAATGTTTCAAATACTTTAACATGAAAAATATAAGAGAACATTTATCAGAAATTAATCCCGATGCTGTAATGTGGGATGGACTAGACGAGGCTATAGTAGGCATTACTGAATGCGGCAAGGTTGTGTATGACATATACAAAATGGAGCTGATATTCGCACGCACAATGTCATTTGAAGAGGCATCTGAATGGGTGTCATTCAATATACTAGACGCATATGTAGGAGAGTTCACCCCTATACACTTGTGGGTTTATCCAAAATATAAAAACAATCAAAAAGTATGTGTGAAGAAAAAGAAAAAGTAGTAATAAGTCCTTATGTGTTTGTAGGCATACGTGGAGCGGATATCCCTTTGAAGTTTAAAAAGGCCGTGCAAGAACAAAAAACTATATACACGCAGAAGATGGTAATAGAATCAGTTGAACAAGTAACGGGTATACCTTTTAAGCAGATACAAAGCAAGTATAGATTTAGACCGCTAACGCAGGCTAGAAATATGTACTGCTACTATTCATATCAATATCTTAAGTGGACACTACTTGAAATTGGTAAGAGTATAGGAGGCAGAGACCATACTACGGTTTTACATAATATTAATGTATACCATGACTTATGTTTCTCAGACGCTGAGTATGAAAAGAAATCTATAGCTATAAAAAATCTAATAGAATGGAAGAGCCAAAGTTCTACTTAGATAATGGCATGGTTGTGTTTACGGAGAAGTTCCTTTTAGATAGGGGATTCTGCTGTAACAACGGATGCCGTCATTGCCCATATAAAAAATTAAATAAAAATGAACATACTAAAACAAATCTTTCAGACTCCAAGAGCGGAGAAGCCAAGCCTAAGCTACGACAAAGCAATACTAACAGCAGAGATGAGAACTCAACTGCTTGATGAATTATTTACTATACAGCGTGACATACTAGATAAAAAAGGATATGACTACGCGGGTGAGGACGTGCTATCTAATTTCAGATTAGCTGGCATGATTGTCAACCAAGGTACGCGCAACCCCGATGCTGTTAATTGTCTTAACCTAATTGGCACTAAGGTGGCAAGGCTAGGTCAATTACTATCATCAAATAAATCTGTTCAGAACGAATCTATTCAAGACTCTGTCATTGATTTATGTAACTACAGCGCCTTACTTTATCTAATCCTAAAAATGGAGAAATAAATGATAAAAATAATTATAACAATAACGATATGGGAATTAACTAAATTCATATTCTATAAACTTATAAACGAATAATATATGACAAGCTATCAGAAACTACAGCATACCAATGAGCTGTTAAAAGACAATATAAGAGAGCTGACAAGACAGCTTATGATTATATCTATAGACAGCGAATCAGCTGAGACTAGGTACATAAAGTCTTTTTATAGGCTAAAGTATAGGGAGGAGCATGCTCTATGGCATGGAGATGTAGGAGAATTTAAATCTTATGGATTAACCACTAAAATAAAATAACATATGCACCAGAAAGACTTAATGGCTATAGATGCTATAAAAGATATAGTATCTGAAGCGTACAAAATAAACCTATTCTCATCAGTAAATGATGTAAAGGAGGCTGTTGATGTAACTGCTTATATCATGAAAAAGCACACTAGACTTAAGAATTACACTATAGCGAAGACCCTTAATAGGTCTACTACGAGTGACTTTGCGACTAGGGCTGTTCACAACATAGAGGCTAAGAAGAAAGATGCTGACTTTAATGCTAGACTTGTGGAGCTAGAGGTTAGACTATTAACTTACTAAAACTTATACCATGTATATACCTAGACCAATTATAATCGTAGCTATGCTAATAACACTAATCGTATTTTTACGATATATGCATGAATACTGCGTCGTAAATGTACGAGCAACCAAGGCTGAAGCTGTTGTAGATAGCCTAATAATGGAAAACCAATACAAGGACTTAATTATAAACCAGATAAAAGATACAAGCTATGGCGAAGAAATCAAAAAGCAAAGTAAATGGAATTAAAGTAGCTGAAGTATATGTAACAAACGTATACTCAAAAGGATTAGAACACAATTTTGACATCCTTCACAGCCATACAGATGGAACTATTTTAAGCTATTCAGACAACGAATATTGGAATGAAAAGCTACAAGGAGAGTATGCTGGAAGCGTAAATGACCAAGGCGACGCTGTCACCATAGAGATAGACGACATATCATTCTCACTAGACTATGACCAAATGGAGCGCCTAACAGCTTTAATATTAGCATGTAGTGATTCTATCATAGAGATAAGAGAAAGCAAAGTAGTAGCTTCTTTAAACACTAATAAAAAATAAATTTGGTAGTTTAAAACAGCTTATGTAAATTTGCTGTATAAATCCGATAAGGTAGTGAGATTACGTTATCGGGTTTTATACCCAAGCCTCAATAAAACGAGGTCTGCTTATAAAGCCCATCAAAATCTCACTTTGGTGGGTTTTTTATTTCCACCCCCTATCGGTTAGGTTTTAACACGTTTTACCCTACGTATACGCAACGGTGTACGGAATGAAAGTTTGCTGTTCTATGTGCTTAACGTCTAGGTTTTCGGGAGCATACGATTGCCGACCTTTTTCTAGATGGAGATGATATATATTGGTAAAAGTGGTAGCAATGTCTTACGGGTTGACAACTGCCGACAAGGAAATTTAAGTATTAAAACCAATATACCCCTAGGATATGGGGCGCACAGTAGGGCTTTGAAGCTACAAGTTGAATATAAAGTAGCGGAATATTCACAGGGTACTTTTCCTTGGATATAGAACCCGATATAGGGGTACACCATTAAATCAAATAACATGAAACACTACGCAATTAAAACACTAGAATTCCTGAAATTCTTCCTGATAAGCGTGCCACTAGCAGCTATGCTATATGTAGGATTATCGTTAATATCTTTCTTAAAAAATATACGTAAATAATTTGGATGTTATAAAGCATCTTTGTAGATTTGCAAACAATATAAATAAATAACACATGAGTATCGTAAAAATCCAAGAGGAGCTAAAAGCTCCCAAGAACCAACGCAATAGCTTTGGTAACTATAACTACCGCAGTGCGGAAGACATTATAGAGGCTGTTAAACCTATCGCACACAAGTATGGTTTCTACCTTAATATTACAGATGAGGTAATAGAAGTAGGTAGTCGTATCTATGTAAAGGCTACAGCTACACTTATATCTGATGACAAGAAGACTCTTGTAGGCTCTACGGGATGGGCTAGAGAAGAGGAAACAAAGAAGGGCATGGATGGCGCTCAAATCACGGGTGCTGCAAGCTCTTACGCTCGTAAGTACGCATTGAATGGCCTATTAGCTATTGATGATACAAAGGATGCAGATGCAACTAATACGCATGATAAAGAGACTCCTGCTGTATCAGTAAATAGAGTATCAGCTCAACACGTAACACCACAGCCTCAACAAGTAGCTGCAGTTCCAAAGACTGAAGATAATAAGCCATGGTTGAATAAGAATAATCCTAAATGGTCTCTTATCGTACAAGGATTCAAGGCAGGTAATATCAATATAGGTGGCCTACGTAATGAGTTTAAGGTATCTAAGGCATTAGAGGCTGAGTTATTATCATTAACTAATTAATCATGACAAGAGAAGAAGCAGAAAAAGAGCTGGATATTATTATTCAGTCTCTTACAAAGGCCATAGAGAAGGGCGACAACCTACATCTAGGTATAGTATTAGGTCAGTCATTAGGTGAACTAAAGATAATCAGACAAAGTCTTACGTTTTAAAAATAACCAATGAAATATTCTGGAAGCTTTGACTACGACCTTGAGTTCGGTGAATCTGCGGAGGATTGGGTTTCGTCCATATTCACAGGCGGAAGCAAGATTGAAGTTAAGTATGATAGGATAGCTCATGATACGGGTAGGATTTTTATAGAATACGAATCAAGAGGTAAGCCTAGTGGCATAGCTACAACGTCTGCTGACTACTGGATATATAAATTAGAATACACTGGTAGCGCTCTCATACTTGAAATAAAATTCCTTAAAGAAAAACTTAGGGAATACTACAAGGAAAGGAGATACCTTAAAATGGGTGGAGATGAGAATACCTCAAAAGGATTTTTAGTACCAATAACAGAAATAATGAAACCATGATAACAATTGAACAACTACAAGAGCGACCTCTTAGCTACAGCTCTCTAAAAGAATTTGCTAAATCCCCTAGGCACTACCTAGACTATCTAAACAGAAAAAGAGAAACAACTGCTGCCATGTTATTTGGTAGTATGGTTCACTGTTTATTGTTAGAACCTTCAAAGTTCAACAATCAATTTGCTGTCATGGGTACAATAGATAAGCGAACAACTGCAGGAAAAGAAGCATACGCTAAGTTTGTAGAAGATTCTGTTGGTAAAGATGTAGTAATGGAGAATGACTATAATGAAGCGATGGCATTAGCTGATAATGTACTATCTAATCCTAAGTTAGCTTCATGGATACATAACTGTCATCAATACGAGCAAGAGTTCCGCCACGAAGTTAGAGGACTACCTATACGTGGATTCTTTGATGGTGTAGCTGAAGACTATATCCTAGAAGTAAAGACGACCATGGATGCATCCCCTGAAAATTTAATGCGTGATTTTTATAACAGACAATATCATATGCAGGCTGGAATATATAATATAGTTTCAGACAAGCCTATAAAGTATTTAATTATAGAAACTAAAAGTCCATACGATGCATATATAGCCGACGCTACAGATAACTATTTGAAGAAAGGGCATGAGCTGTTTTCAGATACTATAGTTAGATTTCAAAAGTGCATGGAGAATAACGAGTGGCACAAAGGATATGAGTTCAATAATCCACATATTAAGATAGACTTACCATCATGGATTAAATAATTTTGGTAGTTTCGCAAAAGATTGTATATTCGCAATATCATTTATTGTGTTAATAGCAAAGGAGGGATAATTTCGGGAGATTTTCGTCCCTCCAAATTTATAAAATATGGGAAGATTTGATACGCTCAAAATAAATACTAGGTTTCTGCCTATCAATGATGCGCAGGAGTTAGAAGACTTGTCTGACCTAGAATTCCAAACAAAGGATTTAGAAAGAGAGTTTTTAGAATATGAAGTTGGAGAAGATGGCTATTTATATTATGAAGACTACGAATATGAAATGACCCCAACAGATAATCCAGAAAAACTTTTCAGCATTGAATTAAAAAAAATTAACCAAAAAATAAAAAAGAGCTACCATACGGGTGATGTAGAATTTTACGGTAAACCTTGGGAACACATGTACACATTTAAAGCACAAATCCAAGATGGTAAATTAGTAAGAGTAGACCTTATAACCAAAGAATAGCCATTGAAACCATATGACCACAAAGACAAAAGGAATAACCAAAGCAAAGCTAACCAAACATTACCCAAAGATTGCGAAGATTGTAGACAGTATATGTGAAGACTATAAGTCTGACAATTATTGGTTCTATGTAAACTATAGCGGTAAGTATAAAGATAAACAAGGCAACCCTAGAACAGTTTCTATGGGAGCTATATTAGAATTAATTACCAGCTATGGCTACGATGTAGAAATTATAGCTAAGAAAAAATAGTTTAACGCGACATAGGTAACCCCCACCCCCGCTATGTTTCTACATTGGCGGGTTATTTTTAAATTTTTAACCAATAAATAATATAACATGCAACAAGAAACACCAAAGAGAACGTCGTATGGCGCTTGGAAAAAGCAAACCCCAAGAGGGGAAGTAATTAACTTCACATTAAATGGACAGAGGTATAACATGTGGTTTAACTCAAAGAAAACTCAAGAGAAGCAACCAGATTATAATATCTATGAAGATAACTACGTAAGCCCTAGCCAAGTAGTGCAAACGCAAGATGTACAAGCTCAAGTTGTACAATCACAACCTGTGCAACAGCCTCAGTCTGGATTCGTTCCAGAAAGCAACGGATTGAATTTCTAGTTTATATTACCCATTTTTTTTCTTTCCCCCTGCTAGCGAAAAACTAGTAGGGGGTTTTTTAGCCTATGAAATACGCAGTAACGATATTTGACAATATTAGGAATGTAACAAATCCTATAGAGAAAGACCTAAGAGAAGTATTGATGGCCATTAGAGATGGTGCATACAAGGAACAAGTAGAGGCTATACGAAATTGTAAAGAAGACCATAAGATACCATCACTAAAACAAAATCTTCCATGTGTTTTATACGCTGGATTATTTAATAAGGGTATAGAAAAGATTAATGAACGAGGCGAGAAGACAATCTCTTTTAGAGATGACAAATCCCTTACGCTTCATAGCGGATTTGTACCTATTGATATGGATGGTATCAGTGATATAGAGGCAAAGAAGGAGGAGTTAAAAAAGAATCCTTACATATTTGCACTATGGACATCTGCAAGTGGCAAGGGTATTCATGGTATTATTAAGATAGGTGATACCAATAAGCATGCAGAACATTATAAGGCTATACTAGATATGATTCAAGGGCTTGACCCAACAGCAAGAAACCCTTCAAGGGTGCTGTTTATGTCATACGACCCCAATATCTATATTAATAGCTCAGCTAGTATATTCTATAATATTTTAAAAGAAGAAGAAACAGCCCCTGCAAACATAAAGTTCGGTGATGGATACACAGACTATAAAAAGATTGATGTAGCATCTAGAATGATTAGGTTAGCACCAGACGGAGAGAAGCATCACATCTTATTGAAAGCTGCTCACCTTATGGGAGGGTATGTCGCTACAAAACATATAGAATATAATATAGCTAAGGGCATCCTAGAGCATGAAATATCTAAGAAGGATGTAGATAACATGGAGCTTGCTAAGAAGACTATTGAAGATGGACTTCGCCATGGCATGACCATGCCTATATCTGAACTAGAAACTTCATTTAGGGAGGCCACTAGAGAGATTGGTGTAATGGAGGAGGACTTATCTTTCCTTGCATCTAATACAAGAGACGATGATTTTATATATAAATTCAGGGCTGGATTGATACCTATGGGTCTGCCATTTGGATATACTGAGCTAGATGAGCATTTAAGGCTCAAGGAGGGCGAATTTTACGCTTCCCTAGCACATAGCCACATTGGTAAGACAACGGTCAATTTATGGCTTATATTCCTATCTGCGATACATTACGATTGGAATTGGATGATGTATATGGGAGAGAATCAGTCTGCGTCTATTAAGATGAAACTCATGGAGTTTTTTATAGGCAAGAAGATTGTAGAGATGAATGACCACGAGCATAACGTAGCGCTTAAGTTTGTAGATGAGCATTTCTTTATTCTGTCTACGGATAATATGTATACATACGGTGAGATACTTGAGCATGCAAAAGTGCTTATGCAATACAAGTCTCTTAAGGGTGTATTCATTGACCCGTACAATAGTTTAAAGATGGAGCTAACAGCTGCTAAGAATAAGTATATATACGATTACGAGGCATACAGCGAGATGCTAAACTTCACTAAAAAGTATAACACAACTATATTCTTATCTGTTCACACTACAACAGCTTCTCAAAGAGAAAGAGACAGCGAGGGTAATCAGAAGATGCCACACGCTGCTGATACAGAAGGAGGCGCTGCATTGTATAATAGAGTAGATTATTTTATAACACTGCATAGAAAGATTAAGTCTCAAGACGAGTGGATGTATACGCAAGTATCTATTGATAAGGTACGTAACGCAGAGACTGGAGGCAAGCCCACTAGGACTGGCAACCCTGTAATGATTAAGATGAACAGAGGTCTTGAGTTCACGGATATCAATGGAGCATTGCCTTTTGATAGAGAAAAGTTATTAATAAAGTATAAATGTAGATTTTAGATGGCGAGCAATTATGTATTTATAGATGACCAAAGAATACCTATACTTGCGTATGATGTTAGTATAGCTGATTTAGAATTAAGAAAGAGTAAGGTTATAGAGTTTAAAACATTGAAGATTGCCGAGCAGAAGCTTGGTGTCGGTCAGAATGTTTTGAAGTTAGCTATCAAGAAAAAGGGCAGGGTTTTTTCTACCTTATATCAAAAAGAATTTGCAATTAGATTTAAACCAAGTAAAAAAAATAAAAATGAAACCAATTAACGTAACATTTAATGCAGGCTCTAATGAAGAGCGTCAGTTTGAAGAGTGTAAAGTCATGTATGACAAGTTCCAGAAGTTTGTATCAAAACAGATTGACTGTTCTAACCCACAAGAAATTATAGCTCACCTAACAGAGATATCATCCATACTTGGGATGGGGGCTGTTTGTAAGGCTACCCTTGAATACCTAACAGATAAGCTAGCTGTAAAGGCTATGATGAATATAAAAGACGAGGAGGGTAGTGCAAACGAGCGCAAGGTGATGCTGTCTTTTGCTATTGGAGACTGTTCTTTTTATAATAACGTAATGGAGCTGTTAATCAAAGAGGCTCATTATAAAATAGAAATATTAAGAACTTCTTTGTCATATTGCAAAAGTGAGTTAGCTTTGTCTTAATGAAGCAAATAAAGAAGGTTCACAAGCATGGCGAAAAGTTTGATTCTAAACTAGAGTTATACTTCTATGAGCTTCTTCGTAATAGCAATATACCATTTGACTTTCAAGTATGCTATGAAATGGTTCCATCGTTTAAGTATAGTGGAAAAACTGTTAGACCAATGACGCTTACTGTTGACTTTGATTTTACAGGGCACGGTAAGAATGTTATTGTAGACACAAAAGGGTTCTGGAGAAATGATAATAAACTTAAATGGAAGTTCTTTCAGTGGGGCATGAGTGACGTACAGCCAAAATTATTTTTTCCAAAATCGCAAAAAGAATGCCTAGAAGTTTTGGAATTGATAAAAAAGTTGTAGTTTAGCAAAACCAATTACTAACCCATCTATACACATGAGCAAAAAAGAATTTAGACCAAGACTCACTCCAGACGAAATGGTCATCCTACAAGACATACGTAGCAAGCATTCCGCATTAGAAAAAGAATGTAAAGAACAAGGTCTTCCAGTAGAAGATGTAAAGCACTACTGGTTCAAAGGAGAACACTTCTCTATCAACTTAAAAGGGCAAAGCCAAAAGTCTTACGATGATATCAAAGATGATATTATTGCAGAAATGAAAGCACATGCGCCTAAGTATGATAAGCTTAAGAGAGACAAAGAGAATATAAAAATAGACAGCCATTTGTTGATTATTGACCCTGCAGATGTGCATATAGGCAAGCTAGCCATAGCTACTGAAACAGGTGAAGAGTATAATAATATTGTTGCTGTTAAGCGTGTGATGGAAGGAGTCTATGGTATTGTAGAAAAGGCTTCTGCCTTCAAGACTGATAGAATATTATATATCATTGGTAATGACATTCTACATATAGATACCCCTAAAAGACAGACTACAAGTGGCACTCCACAAGATACCGATGGCATGTGGTATGATAACTTCTTAATCGCTAGAAAGTTACATGTTGAAATGATAGAGGTATTGAGAGAGATTGCTGACGTACACGTTCAGTATGACCCATCTAATCACGACTATACTAATGGATTCTTTTTAGCAGATAGTATTCAGTCTTGGTTTCACAATGACCAACACGTAAGCTTTAACTGTTCTCCTGCGCATAGAAAGTATTTTCACTACCATAATAACCTTATAGGTACTACGCATGGAGACGGAGCTAAAGAGAATGATTTACCATTGTTAATGGCACACGAAGCAAAGCAAGAGTGGAGTATATCAGACCATAAATACTTCTACACACACCATATTCACCACAAACGTTCTAAAGATATTATGGGCGTAACCATTGAATCACTAAGAAGTCCTAGCGGGGCAGATAGTTGGCATCACCGTAACGGGTATGTCCATTCACCAAAAGCAATAGAAGGCTTCTTACACCATAAAATACATGGACAGATAGCTAGATTTACGCATCTGTTTTAAAGATATTCCACCTCAAGATACCAATATTAATAACCTGATAGTAATTTATAAAAAAACTTGGGGTGGATTTAATAGTCCCATTAACTCAATGGTAGAGTCTTCGCTGATAAAGAGCGAGGGGTGTATAGGTTCGATTCCTATATGGGACTCAATTTAATTTGCGTATATGTAAGATAATAAGAATGGGTCGTTTATATCAGTAGTTACACCATTATCATAAGATAAGAAGTCATCTAGATAACCTTCTTCTAATTCTTTTATAATATCTTTACTTGAGCATAAATAAAGTCTTTTAAACTCTATATCATCAGCATGCTTGTCTATTTGATGGACGGCTATAATCATAAAATAAATTGTATCATGAAGGTAATAAAAACAACTGAATCTGCTCAAGATAGATTACACATAGCAGACTTAATAAAAGAAAGAGATAAGTATCAAGTTATAGTGAATATACTTAATGATAAGATAAGGGAATTAGTATACAAATACGATAATGCTAAGATTGATTACAGCAAAAAAGACTAGCGTCTTACTTTGATTTTTTTAACTCCTTGAGCTTTAGGTAGATATTAATACATAAATATGTAATAGACAACCCAGAGATTATCAAGGTTAGAATCATATTTATATTAGATAGGTTGAAGATTGTCATTAAGTTTAAGGCAACTGCACCTATTGTGCTTGATACTCCTACTTCGTCTGAAATTCTAAAATGTTCCATCTATTGTATTAATTATTGTGCAAATATATAATATTTATTTCTTAGTTGACTTTCCGTTCTGACCATTGCGTCCTCTGTTCTTAGATTGATGTTCTTTAACCATCTTGCCATCTTTCTTGTGGCTCATATCTTTACCATCTCCATTACCATAAGTTCCAGCATTTCTGTTAGCTTGATTTAATTCAGCTCTATATTTCTTCTGCTTATCAGTAGAGGCATACTTTTTATCATATGCTCTTTTACGAGCAATAGAACTAGGACTCCATCCTAACTTAAGGTAACTTGGGTGTTTACCCGCTAATTTATTCTTAGGCATTCTTTACAATGTTTTTAAGGTCATCCAAAGATACTGATTGTATAGCTATACTCGCAGGCTGTGGTGCTTCGTTATTTGCCATGTATTATTTTTTTTACGTCTGGACAATCTGATTCAGATACTTGTTCAACTATGCTTATGTATCTACCTTTCTCAAATATTTCTATATCTAACTCATTTTTAAGAGAATCTATTAAAACAGCATCTGTTTTTTTTATATCATTTAATCTAGCTATTTCTCTTGAGCTTACTATAATTATAAACACAAGGCATGTTAATATAAATGCAACGAGCATTGAAACAGCATTCTTCTCCATTAAGATAACAGTTGATGATATTCTTTAAAGTGTTTTATCCTGTCAGCTAATCCAATAGTTCCACCATTTACTTTCTTAGTAACCTTTGTTACAACCTCATCTGTTGCTCCTTGGTCAGCAACTGCATTCAATCCAGTCTTAGACCAAAACCATGCAGCAGATAGTAAAGGGTACTTTGTAGCTACTAAATCAGGATTTGCTTCAATGTTATCTTCAACAGTCTTATCAAATGCTTGGTAGTTAGTCTTACCAGTTAATTGGATATAACCTCTTCCACGAAACTTAAATCCATCTCCACTAGCTTGATTGCCATTACCCATTCTGTTTGCATATACAATGTTAGCAATCTTCTCAGGCTTACGCTGATACTCAGCAGCACTCTCAGGAGTGAAATACTTTTTAAATATACCTACAAGACCTTTAGCACTATAGTTTAAGTTTTCTGTAGTAACTCTAAATCCTCCACTCTCGTGTCCTGTTTGAGCTAAGAAATGAGCTAAACGTATTGGTGTATTAACACCAAACTTTTGAGACACTTCAGGAATCTGTTTGATAACAGAATCAGGTATATGTCCCTTCAATTTATCTAAATTCATTTTACTTTTCCTTTATATTTTTATTACCAAATACAGCTTCTACGCCAGTGATACCACACATAGTTAGTGCTGTATACATAAGGCCGTTAAATACGATAGGTTCAATAACAAATGCAATACCCATTGCACCTGTAACTACATCTGTAAGAGCATAGATAGCCATTAACAGAAACGATATAAAACCTAATACAGCCTTTTGATTTACGTCAGACTTATCGCTGAACATTCTAAGTAAAAATTCTTTCATGTTTATTTTATTTTCCAGTAAATAGATGCGTTAACAAATGGTGTCTTATTGATGTCAACACCAACTCCTACGTTATATAGTTTATCACATTTAGTATTCAATAATAAGTTAACTTGTACGTTATTTACAAAGTTAACCTTGTCAAACGAAGCTCCTACACCCCAAAACAGCTTAGTCTTAGGTAGCTCCTTTACAATTGTAGTCTCTTTGATTGTTCTTTGCTTTACATTAGCTGTAAACATTCTAGACTCAATAGTATTCTTGCTAATAGTATCTAATAATATAACATATCCTAAACTATCTGGTAAACGTAAAGTATCCTTATATACATTCTTAGCAAAATACATTTTAATAATTTCTAATGTATCTACATTCATTGGAACTTGTACGAAGATTGTCGTATCGTGGTAGATATCTTTACCTTCTTTAGTAATGACTTTAGTCTTAATAATGTCAACAGTGTCTATCTCATGCTTGATAACCTCGTAAGGTTTGCCTGCAACATATTTTATCTTAGGTGAGAATGGGTTCTTTACTCCTGTCATCTTTGAGAACACAAGCAAGACAACTATCACCAAAACTGCTATTTGTAGTATCTTTTTCATATTGCAAATTTAAAGATTAAATTTCGTACCTACTAATAGGCCAATCATGTGGATAGGGTACATGTATTTTACGTTAGTACTAAGCCTAAACTTCTTAGATATGGCTATATCAAATGATGAGCCTACAATATAAGTCAATTCACTCGTAGCTGTAAGGTCTTTTGATTTACTAGAATAAGACAATGGACTAGACATAATAAATACTTCTGGGGTTATTCCTAGTCTTTTGCTGTATGCAATAGGCTTCATACCAAACAGCACTATAGAAGATGCCCAAAACTGCTGCTTGCTTGCCTCAAATGGGATAGATGTATTAATTATATTTAAAGCATACCCATAGATATACGATTTATGCGACATCACATATGAATTTCCTATAATATGTAGTAAATCTCCTGCATTATAAGCTAGTGTATATGACATTGTAGAAATACCACATAATTTACCATCCTGTATGTTCATTTTAGAATACCTAGTAGATAGAGCAAACTGCCTTAAATTTGAAAAGATTGTAAGCGTTGAGCCATAAGATACGTCTCCTGCCATAGATGCCCTAGAAACGCCTAAATTTGCCATTAAATTGAACTCACCTTGAATCTGTTGAACCGCACTCATATCAGACGAAAAAATCAATGGCGTTTGGCCTGCTTTTGCGGAAGACTTTTTCTTTTCTTCCTTCTTTTCTTCTTTTTTCTCTTCCTTTTTCTCCTCGGATTTTTCTTCACTCTTGCTTTCAGATTTGCTTTCAGAAGACTCAGAACTGCTTTCGCTAGAAGATGAGCTACTCTCGCTACTTGATGAAGACTCACTAGAGCTACTCTGACTACTTGATGAACTAGATGAAGATGACGCTGCTGGAGCAGGTGGAGGTGGTGCGCTTGCTGCCGCAGATGACGCTGCAGATGATGCCGCTGAACTTGCTGCCGTTGAGGCTGCTGAACTAGCTGCCGCTGCTACGGTATTAGATACTGTTTGTTGTGTTAATTGCTGTGTTAATTGAGCAACAGGGCATGGCGCTGAATACTCTGCATATACTTGATTTACCCAAATCATTAAAGCTCCTGACCTTACATCTTGAGCTGTTATGTACCTAGACTTACCCATAAAGGTAAGTGTAGTGCCTTGTAGTGGAACTATAAATATAGTTACCTTCTTACTACATGGGTCTATGAAAGTGCTCGTAAGTATTTGCCCATTAACATTCGTCCATGAAAATGCTAAAAGTGTACATAATAACGTACAGAAAAGTGTTTTATTTAGGGAATACATTTTTTTTAACCATTCTTGATAGGATGCGAGCACACGCAATGTCTAGTGCTTTCTTTGTGGCTGTTCCTATGGTTGATTGGTTAAACTTAACTTCTGATAAATTCTCATCATTAAGTAAGCTTGCTTCACGTGTAGTCTTTGCTTCTCCAAGACCAGACGCTGCTATAATTTCTCCTGTCTCTGCATTCGTAAATCGTACTTGTAATCCTATTCTTGTTACAACAGTTTCTTTAATACCATCCTTTACTCTAATCTCTTCGTCTTCTGAAATAGAATAATCGTAGCACTCAATCTCTACGAAGTAATGGGCTAGTCTAATCTTTCCTCTTCCGTCCAGCTTATCTTGAGAAATTCCTGCTTGTGAGGCTTGGAATTGCTTGACCATTCTGTTTTTAATTTCCGTCTTGTCCTCTGTAAAGGTAAAACGATTGAGGTTTTCAAGGTACTCAAGGGTGATGTTTGCAACACCCAAACCGACACGCTTTTCTTTAAGCTCTGGATACTGTTCATACATTTCATCTGATATTCCGCATTTTAAGATTTGAATTGGTATAGTCGGGCCATCATAATCCATGTATTGACTGATGTCAATTTTAGTCTCAAAGCTAGCCTTGAAGTTCTCTGTCTTAGTCGTAGCAACTTGTGCACTAGCTGTAACAGAAAGTAATAACAATGTAATTACGTATAGTCTCATTTATTTATCTTTTAGTAAACCACAATTCTGGCACTCTAATTCTCCGTCTCCGTCAGAATCTCCCCAAACATGCTCACATTGTCTGTGTGATTGGTATTCAAATTCTAACTTCTCCATCTCTTGCTCATGCTCTTGTTGGTCTCTCTTAAGCTCAAAGTTTTGTCTGTTCTCTGTAACAGCTAAATCTCTAGCAGCCTCAGCACCTTTGATAAACGCATCAGGAATAATCGGTGTTGGAACTTTGTTTGTTTCCTTCATGTCATTAGTATGAGATAGCGTTACACCATCTTCTTCATCCATTTTCTGTACTAACATCTTATCCTTGTCTGCATCAGAATAGTAGTAGTCTATAATCTTACCATAGCTACCTATAAATGCACCTAGTAATAATAATAACAGCTCCTTCCACTCAGCACCCATTGCTGTACCTGTAGCGATTGCTGCAAATATTCCTAATAAGATTAATACAAATAGTCCTAATACGATGGCTGTTACATACCATCTTTTCTCCATTAAACTAGTTAAAAGGTCTTTAAAACCTGATTGCTGTTGAGGCTTGTCCATACGTTATAAATTGTTTCTTGATTACTATTGATTAATTGAGCTGTTTTCTTGCCTGAACGTATGCTACGTTTTGCTCTAGGCTTTTTTGCTTTATTTGCCATTACCAAGCTGCTGGTTTTTCTTTGAACTCATCCGCTTCTTTTTTAGGCTTAGCTGGTTGAGGTTTTGCTGCTACTTCTTTCTCTTTTATAATTACAGTTTTACCACCACCTGCTGCTTGTTGTTGCGTTTGGTTGTTTTGGATATTAATTACTGGAGCTGCTTGTTGAACAGGTGCTTCTTTTTCATCACCTCCTGTTAACTTAGTAGTTACCCAACCGCCAACACCTAAAGTTATTGTGCTAACGAATCCTATGATAACATTTTTCATAGAACTACCAGTTGATTGTTCTTGTTCTTCTGCCATAATTATTTGTTTTATTTATTCTCTAATGCGTTTACTTTTTGTCTAATTGATTAATGTACCAGTATTTCATATTATTTATTTTCTAATTGTTTAATTCTTGCTTCTAATTCTTGTATTGATTTAATTAAGATTG
>Ga0315903_10000472_pt1 | contig 60635 bp, 61 predicted proteins | sample LakEriMetagenome_7_FD_203524 | JGI IMG/M metagenome (GOLD analysis project Ga0315903, IMG submission 203524) | Freshwater fungal communities from buoy surface, Lake Erie, Ohio, United States - Buoy 2 MA119 | ecosystem: Environmental > Aquatic > Freshwater > Lake | place: USA: Lake Erie, Ohio... | reverse complement strand
GGACGTGAACGCCTTGACTTGCGCTGTGGTGAGCGCCTTGACGTCGTCGCTGGCCATGGCGTTCAGTTGGTCGCTGGTCAAAGAAGCCACTTGCGCGGTGCTCAGCGCTGCCACTTGCGCTGAGCTCAAGGCCACAATTTTTTCAGTGCTCAATGCGCTGACCTGCTCTGTGGTCAGAGCCTTGATTTGCCTTGCACTGAGGTTGGCAATGACATCGGTTGAAAAGCTGTTCAACTGTTCGGTTGAAAGGCTTGCGATGTCCGTCGTGTCAAAGAAATCCAAGTGATTGCTGGTGAACAAGCTCAATTGGGTCGTGGTCAAACCTTGAACTTGCGTGGGGCTGAGCAATGAACTTTTGTCACCGTAAACCAAAAGCCCATCCGAAAACATACTGCCATCAAAAGCACCGATTTGATCACTGCTCAGTTGCATAAAATCACGTGACTCCAGAGCGCCTATTTGTGCACTGGTCAATGCTGCGATTTGAGCTGTTGTCAGCGCTCCGACTTCGTCGGTTGACAGATTCCGAATTTGTCCGGTCGTTAATTGCGGAATTTGACTGCTGGTTATATTGCTGATGTACGACATACTTGACCTTTATAAGTACCCACAGCTCTGGTGATGAGCTACACGGCACCAGAAAATTAACTGTTACCAATCTGTATCGGCATCAAAGCGTTGTTCTTTAATTTATAAATTTGAAAGATGTTTTCCTTCGCAAAGTTGTCACTTTGAATTGCCCAGGTTTTTGTGGAGCATGGCAGGCAACCGCTTGGTGCTTGGAAGCATCTGATCGCAACGATCAAAGTCTTGCAAAGAGATAAAAACCATGGAAGTCGTCACCGTTCTCGTGATCATCTTGAGGCATGTGCGGCAACTGACACATGAAGTTTCGTGTGCTGCGTCACTGCCCCTGTGTCTGTACTGTGCGTCATAGGGCAAAGTCACAGCAACGCAAACGTAAAGTTCCAATAGCGTAGACAACAACGTGTTTTTTACGCTTCGGAAAAAGAAAAACCCCACAGCCTCTTGCGAAACTGTGGGGTGTATCTGGTGGCCTGGGGCAGAATCGAACTGCCGACACGCGGATTTTCAATTGCAGTATTCGTAAAAAGCCCAGCATTTATGCGGGTTACAGCTCGAAAACGTGCAACGTGCTACAGACCGTGCTACAACAAAAACACATAATTTCATGTCACGTTTTTGGGATTTCAGCATCCAATTTTTGCACCAAGTACATCAAATATACATGCAAGCAAAACTATCTCTAACGCTGCAACTGCATGATGCTTAGCAAGGAATCCTTGCCAAAAAGACTACGCACTAGGAACTGCGCTTGTGAATGCGATTGGGCAACAACCATTGTTGAAACTGTCATCTTGCTGCTGCCAACACTCACTCGTAGGGTGACTACGAAATCCTGTAACCCTCTAACGAATTCATTGCTACGCATGGGTTACCCCAACGACTGTGCGCGAAGCTTGCTCATCTTTTGGGCATGTTTTGCGTTTTGCTGGCGCTCACGCTCCCTTGCTAACGCTTCCTTTTGCCTAGCTATGCCCTGCTGCATGGCTTTGACTCTTGCTTGCTCTGGTGACAGTGGAGCTTGCGGCTTTTGAGGTTGCGTAATTTCTGATACTCTCATACTAATATTTATAGGCAATCCCAAAGCACCACCTCAGTTAGGCAACGTATGGCACATAGAGAGAGTGACTTAGACAAAGCTAATGGGAAGTGGTTTAAAAACCAGTTCCAGCACAATCAGCTACTTTCAATTGAATTGAAAGAAGGAAAGCTACGTGCTTTAAACAAGTTCATAATTGAATTTGAATACCCCATAAGCTTAATTGCTGGAACCAATGGAAGTGGCAAATCTACATTATTAGCAATCGCCGCCTGCGGCTTTCATAGCGAGGAAACTAGTCAGCCAATAGCAAAAACTGACAGCCCATATTATACGTTTAGCGACTTCTTAGTTCAATCTAAACAAGAAATTCCTCCATCTGGCATTGAAGTAATATACAAGACATCTGAGCAAACAATAGAAAACGGAAAGACAAAGAACACCGAAAAATTTACCACCCTCAAAAAAATTAAAGATGGAAAGTGGGCAACATATGCAAAACGCCCAATTAAGAACGTGGAGTATTTCGGAATTGAACGTGTAGTTCCTCACAGCGAAAAGAGCATATCTAAAAGCTACAAAAAATCCTTTAAAGTTGACGGCAAAAGGAGTAAAAATGAAGAAAAAACTGAATTATCAGTAGGCAAAGTACTTTCTAAAAATTACAGTGAATTTCAGTTTCAAAAATATTCAAAATATAAGCTTCCCCAAGTAAGCAGAGATGGGTACACCTACTCTGGCTTCAATATGGGCGCTGGCGAAAATGCACTATTTGAGATATTTTTTACATTGCACTCCTGCCCAAATGGTTCGCTCATAGTAATTGATGAAATTGAGCTAGGTCTCCATGCACTTGCCCAAACAAGATTTATAGATGAGCTGAAACAAATATGTAAAGAGAAGAATTTACAAATCATTGCAACAACCCATTCACCCACTGCATTGTCATGCGTTCCACTCTACGCAAGATATTACATTGAAACAAGCGATGAAGGAACCATAATTCATCGCTATGTCTCAGAAGCACTCGCAACTGGAAAATTAGCTGGCACCAACAGTAATGAATTGACAATATTAGTTGAAGACACTTCAGCCTTAACTCTCGTAAAGAATGCATTAACACGTGAGCAACGGAATAGAGTGACAATCACACCCGTTGGCTCAAATACTATTGTTGCACGAGTATTGGCATCTATTAAAAAGACAGATAACAACAGAAATTGTATAGCATTTGTAGATGGAGACACCATTGCAAAAAAGTCAACTCTCTCAGACGAGATTACTGCTGTTTATGAGAACAAAGAAAAATATTATATTGAAGATTTTTTAAATAAAAACATTTATTTCATAGGACCAAATATAAATCCTGAAAAATGGATTTTACAAGAATTACTAAATTCTTGCACTTCAGATTTCGCAGAAGATTTTGAAATCAGCGAAATTGAAGCAAAATCAATTTTAAGCCAAGCAATGCGAGAAAAAACACACAAAGAAATACGAAGCGTAGCAAGGGCACTAAGTGAACAAGATGAGTCTTATATCTTTAATAGATTATGTATAACTCTGTTTAAAAAGTGCCCTCATATTCGCCGTACCATTTCAGATGTAATTGACACCCAACTAATGCTTGGCTAAGTCATTTCTCAAAGCGTTCTCTGACAGCTGCGCTAGCAGCATCAATCTGTGCATCTAGTTCGCCAGCCTCCACGCACTTTTTGACTGTTGCCAACACTGGCAGCAAGTCAGCCAATGTGCCCACATCAATGCTGTTCTTGTTCTTATCAAGCATCAGAACTCGCGTGCCATAGCGCACTTGCAAGCACACACGCCCATTGTCAGCAACAAACCACCACTGTTTCACACGCTTGACTGCGTCAACCAACTTGCGTTCTCCAGTGTGCTTGTCTTTGATGCTGCGTAAACGAGTTGGGGCATAAGTCTTGCCATCTGCCTGGCAACGTGCCAGTTCAATTTGCTCATGCAATTGGTTGCTGAGCTTGTTGCGACGAAGAACGATTGGTGGCGCACTTTGTGGACGCTTTGCGCTGACAAACTTCAATGTATTTAATGCACTCATTTTGAAATCCTTTTGTGTTGAACGAGTGCATTAACTTTAAGTTCAACAGCCAAACTGGACAACCAGAATGCAACTAATTTAGCCAAAAAGAGCTTTGATTTCGTAATATTTCCTTTGGTTCAGCATAAATAAATGCATGAACTACACAGCTAAAGATATAAGTGACTTCTTCAATCAACATGACAGCATGGTTACTCACAATTTGGTAGCACATACCAAATTTAGACCATGTCGTCACTCAAAACAGCAAATTGAAGCTATGGCAATAGATGCCAAAAAAAGTCTGCGCTATGCTTTGAATGTGTTCTCAAAATTACTTTATCCAAATCAATCCAATTTAGTAGTTCGTAAGCCACACATCTATCGCCCACTATCTTTAGTCACAATTGAAAACATACACGAAACAACAGACTCACAGCAAACAATTCACTTCAATATAAGTTTGGGGAATATTCCTAAACACTTGAACTCAACACAAATAGAAATATTTTTTAGACATGCATGGCATGTCAAAGCCAAGCAAAGCAATGATGTTTACTTGACTGAAAAGAACGAATACCCAGCTAGTCCATCAAAGTGGTTTGGCTACATTGTCAAAGAAGCTAACAGCAGCAAACAGTTGGCATGGGACACGAATGGCACATGGGATGTGCAGAACACGTGGATTCCTAACAACGCAATCAATACAGACTAAAGTTAGTTTGATTGTAGGTTTGTAACATCTGCTGGTGCATAAGGCACCAGTAGTGTATAGCTGTTGGCTAAAGTTTACCCAATTGTTATATAGCAGCTTTTAATAATACTGCAACTACAACAGACAATACAACTGGAACTAATATTTTTAATGCGAAGTATAGCCTAGTAAGTAAACTTTTCCCAATATACACTGTGCGTTCGCTTCCAGTCAAAGTGTCTGCATAGGTTATATGTCTTTTAATTTCAAAAACCTCTCCAGTTTTAATAAGTTCGAATTTTGATATTGTGTAGTCACACAGCTTAGATAGATTTTCTACCTTTTGATGATTGCCAATCCTATTAGCCTCAGAAATTTTACCCAGCAACCTTACAACAACCAATGCAGCATCATTTTCATCTATACCAGTTGTTCTTCCATAAAAACCAAAAACTACAATAATTGCGACTACTGGCACAATCCACACATAGAGTTGATTTAACTCATATGCTTTGAATGCAACTGCTCCCATAAAAAGGTAACAAGCAAGGATTTTTAAAAAAAGCGAAGTATTGCTTGAGTTTTCCATCACAAACTTTTCATCCATCGATAATTCTTTTGAGAGATGACTCATATATTGCTCTAGTTCATCTTTCTCTTTCACATATAAACGAGCCAAAACGGAAACGGCTGCTACAGGCAAAAAAATCATTGCAATCGTTATTGCATCTACTATGTCAAATTCTTTCATATCTCGTCCAATTCGATTGCTGAATATAATTTTGAGGCAATTACAGCCTCTGACTTTTATATTTTATGTATACAACTGACCAAAAGCAAGCTAGCAAGCCCTACAAGCTGCTAAATACTTGCAAGCAAGGCGTTGGGTGCTGACAACGCCAAAAACAGCTTGTAGTGCTTGCTGTTCATCTAGCTGCAGTCACACCTACACAAAACAAAAGGAAATACATAAATGCTTTGGTTATCGCGTATCACGTTGATTTTGAACAACTTTTTGCCCAGTCAAAAAGAGGTTGTCCAAACAAAACAAAGGAAACATACTTTAAAGCATAGAAACGCAACTTTAAAGGAATCAACTATGGCTCAAGCACGTGTACTCACTGAACGCGAACTTCGCAAAGTTTTGAACTTCTGCAACACCCAACCCCATGCAGCACGTAATCGCGCCATGCTGCTGTGCACACACCAGGCTGGCATGCGTGTTGGAGAAGTGGCAGCACTACGCATCTGTGACGTACTTGCAGCAGATGGCGCAATACTTGAAGAGATTTCCTTGTCAGCTAGCCAAACAAAGGGCAACAGCTCACGCACAGTCCTAGTGCCCAAAAAGCTACGTGATGAGCTAGAGCACTATTTGCAGCAACGCTTTGGGCTGAAGGAATTGTTGGCAGTTACCTACACAGACACGCAGCGTGCCCTGTTTCCCACGCAGAAGAACCCCAAGCGTGGATTCACAGCCAACACACTTTGCCAGCTGTTCCACAAAATTTACAAGGCATCCCAAATGACTGGCGCAACTTCGCATAGTGGACGCAGAACATTTATCACCAAGTTAGCTGACAAGGGTGTTGGTGTGCGTGTGTTGATGGCACTTGCTGGACACAAGAGCATTGCTACTACTCAACGATACATTGAGCTAAATCCAACTGTTATGAAAGCAGCTGTTGAGTTAGTGTGAATTCACTGCTTTTTACAATAGCTAATGCTTGTTAATATTTTATTACTGGCTTGATTGAACAACGATACAGATGTTTTTTTAATTTCCATCACATCCATATCTAACTCATAAATTTGCGCAAGAGTAGCACCCACCTCTTTAGACGGGCGGTCAACATAAGAAAATGCAATGCGTTGCTTGGTGCTAAGCAACAATGATGCTTCCTGCGAGTCTTCACCCTTTTTTATTTTTATATTTTGCATACTTCCCCAATTGGGTGGCTTAGATGCATCTTTGTTCCAGTCGATTTTTTTTATTTCAATTGATACCTCTTCAAAATCAACATGCTTTGAGTCTTTCCCTAAGACTTTCTTTTCAGTATGACACTTCAACCTCAGATTTGTGTCATAAACCTCTTTTGCTGCAGCAACTTGAGCCAACCCAATTGACAAAAGCATTGCTGTTAAGAATTTGAGCATCACATTTCCTTATTCACAAGCAGTCCACTTTTTATTCATAAACCCATCTGAGTTTTGAAGTTCAGCAGGAGTGGCAATATCAAATGCCACAACCTCATTTGAAACAACGTGATATCTGACGCCAAATTTTATCGCATCGTAAACGCGGTAATTCAAATAATTACTATCGCCTTTATCCCGCTGACATTGTACTCGAATGTCTTTTTCGTACTTAATTAAAACGTCATCTCCAGTTGAGCGGCAATCAATTCCATTTGCAGATGTATATTCAAATTTCTCCATACATCCGTACAAGACACGTACCACCTTGTTGTCCCTAATTGCAACGGCAGTAGATTTTTCTCTATTGTCATAGTAGATGACATCAGTTGCCTTTTTGTTTCTATCGACATCCAAAACAAATCCAGCATTCCTAAACATAAAATTTTGGAATTTCTCATCTAACTCGATGCCCGCAAGACTTTTAACAAGTTGCGGGCGATTTTTGTAATGCTCTTCAACTTTGATGTATGCATAGAGCGCCAAAAATATCAACAAAAGTACAGACACGAATAATGCCAACCACTTTCCAAGCCTCTTTACCACTATCAAAATAGCTTCAGCAGTTTCCTTTGAACTCATTTAATCTCCACAGTATATAATCAAACTTCACTAGTGCGCTTTGATTTTTGGCTAGTCTTAATTAGAAAAATTGTCACAATAGGAAAAGCAAAACCAAGTATGGTTCCAATTACAACATTGCCAGAATCAGACAACGGCGAAAACACAATATGAACTATTGTGCTTGAAATTAGTGCTGCCACATAAGTGGCAATTTTTATTTGCCATATAACCTTAACCTTGAACACAAGGCGAATCACACCAAGTGACAACAGAAATCCAACAAGAGTTGGCGCAAGAGACAAACCAAAAACATATGCAATCATTACTTTAATCTCCAATATTCAAAACTATCGCAATACGTCTTCCATTACTTAGTTTTGTTGTGATTTTAAGAAAACATTTTCAATAAGTTTCTTCTCTTTTTTCAATTTGGATTGCCAAGCATCCTCTCCAAGCAAGTCCTCAATGAATGCACATGTGTCCAACAGCTTCTGCGGCAAAGCCTTGTCAGCCTCGCTTACATGCATGAACGTCAATTCGTTGGCTTCCAAAAAGCTGCGCACATACACCCACAAATTGTGGTTAGTCAGCATGTGTGTGCCAATAGTATCCAGTGTTTTGCCATTGAACTCGCCACCTCTCACGTTCAGTTGGTTCAATGTCAACATGTCGCCCAATGGGCTTGGGTAGGGAAAGTGGAAATCTGCGCCACCTTTGCCAGCATACAAGGGGTTCACAGGCGCTTCGTGCGCTGTCATTACCCAGCTGGCAATGTCCTTCGTAAACTTTGGGTAGCGCACCACTTGCTGGCGCTGTCCACCAGCTTGAAAGGGACTTGCGCTGTCATAGCTCACACGCAAGTTGGGGTTGTTGCAATGCTTGCGAATGCCACGTTGTAACGCTGTCAGCAGCACAGCCCATGTAGGCTGGCTAACACCCAGCACATGTAGCCAATCTTGTCCTACCTCAAATGCATTGTCATCACGCATCATCATCGCGTATGTCAGCACAGTCTCAATGCCACTTACAGCCTTAATTCCTCGTGCCTCATCTTTCTTAATGCCACGCCAACCCACGCTACCAGCTAGCGCCCAACCACCCATCTTGTAGCCCTTTACAGCGTCCCACCATTGCTTGCTGTCTTTGGCATTGGTGCCTTGCAGAACGTTGAGCCATTTGGTTCTGCCATTGCTGTTTCTTTTGATGTAATCCAAATTTTCCACACTCAATTCAATCAGCTGTTCAATGCTGCACTTGTGGAATGGCGTTTTGCTGTTTTGAGGTTCTCGCGCCCACAAAGGCATGTCAATCGTCATTGCATAGTCACTGTGGGCATCTAGCCAACGCACAATGCGCTGGCGCACGTCCTTGCTATCACGCCACATGTCACAGACTTCATCAGCTGACGTGGCTTTTTTGAAATGCTCTGTGCCTTTCAGTGTGCCCTTGCCAATTTGAAAGCCACCACTATCACCCAGCACCAGTGTTTTGTCTCTGTCTCTGTTGGTTACGCTGCATGCACGTGGGCGTGCATCCGTAAATTGTCCAGCTGAATACAAGGCATATCCGTAATGCCACAACTTGCTTTTGGGGTTCAAAAAGTCCAAGTCTTTTAGCTTGATGCCTTTGGGGAAGTCTCTATTACCCAGCATCTCGTTACTGGCTACTGCGCTAGCGTAAGGAAACTGCATCGCTGGCAGATACACAGCAAAATTGTCCCAGCGTGGTGTCAAGTCAATTGCCATATCAGTCTCCGTATGCTGCAAATGCTGTCTTGCTGCGCTTGCCACTCACGCTGCAAGTTGGCACAGTAACTTGGTAGTCAGCCAGCTCTGTGGCGTATGCGATGGCTATACAGCTTTCAGTCACGCTGATGGTGACTTTGCCAACGATGTCAACGTCCACCAGCCCACTCAGCAATGGCAGCATGTCCTTGCTCAGCACCATCACTGAAGCAGCCTTGCCTGCACCCACTGCTGGAAACTCAATAGGCAAGGACTTGTTGGAAAAGTTGCCACGCTCGCCATAGTGCGTGATAGCCAAGCCTTTGCTGTCAAAGCCCAAGCTCAGCAAATTGTGCTTTGCCCAAGTAATGCGCTCGCCATACTCGCGCAGCCAGCTACTGACAAAAAGAGCATTGACTTTTTCCAGCCACAGCTTGTTGACAGTTGCTTTAAAAAGCACTGGCTCAGCCACGCTGTCATTCACGTTGGCTTGTATGCGGCTGTGTTCGCCAACTGTGCTCAATTTATAAAAATAAATGGCTCGCTTTTTGCCCAACACCTTGTTCTCAACAACCAGCCTGTGACTTGCCACCCTTTCTGTGTCACGCAGCACAGGCACTTTGTCTTTGTCATTGGTGGTGTAGAAACTGAGTTCGTTGCGCTGGATGATGGCTTGCTCCAAGTAGCGCCTGTCATTGACATTCAAAAACACATCACTGCTGCTAGCCAACGCCTTTGCTTTGGGCTTGGCAATGGTTACAACGCTGCAGCCTGTTCTGTTTTCGCTGAGCAAGATATCTTGTTGCTTGCTGCGAAAAAGTACTCGCTTGTTCTGTGAATATTTCAACACGCTGCCATCTTCTGCTGTGAGCTTGATGGTGTCTTGCAGTGTGTATCTGTGTTTTTCCATCGCCACTGGCAAGGACTGCGTCTGTATCACCTCAGTGAGCAATCGCAGCACAGTGGGTGCCACGCTGTTGTTGCGTCTGTAGCTGGCAACAATGGCTTGTTGAATTTGTGTCTCGTTATCCAGTGTTGCCAGTACATCAAACTTGCCCCCAGCCTTTTCACGTATCAGTGCCAGTGCATAGCCCTTACGGTTCACAGTTATGGGTTTGGTGCTTTGTATGCTTGATATAGCTTTGGTGGAATCAAAGAACTCCTCACCCAACTGCAAGTGGCGTGCAGCTATTACTGCCTCATCTTCGTCGCTACGAACTGATTTGCCATTTCCTTTTTTCTTGTTATTGCCTTTTTGGTTGCCATCATCATCAAAGTCGTATTTGTCAGCACCAATTAGCTTGCGAAGCCCACCCTTGTCTTCAATGAACAGCACAATCTTTTTCTTTGCGTCTGTCTTGTAAGCGTCCTTGTTGGTTTTAAATTCTTCGTCAATTTTGCGAAGCGCATTGCTCCACTGTTGCAGCTTTGCCTTGCTTTCATCTGCCCAATCCAGTCGCCAAGTAAGCCTCAACACACGAGTGAACTTTTCTTGTTCATGCTCTTTGCCACCAATCTTGTGCAGCTGGTATTGCTCTTCCAAAAAACCTTCGATTTGTTTTGCTTTGAGCCACCAAAGATAAACAGTAGCAAAACCCTCATACAAATATGCTCGTCCACGCACATAGTGGTAATTTTGCTTTGTAGTGAGTTCAACGATTTCGTCCAACTCTTTGACTAGGGCTTGCTTGTTTGTCATTTCACTAACTCCAGTTTTGGCTTTTCAGCTTCTGCAATTTGTTCAACAGTTTTCTTCTTTGTGCCCATACGCCTACCAGCAATCACGTCAGCTTTTTGGGCTGGCTGCAAGTGCCCGTAGTGCTGCTCAATCATCTTCACGCTGGTGCCCATCTGCTTGGCAAGGGTGTAAACATCCATGCTTTCATGCAAGATGCTCAAATGGGCATAGGTGTGGCGCAATGAATACAAGGAGCGTTTTTCTTTCACATCCTTGTCTTTGTCCAGCCCACTGTCACGCATCAAATTTCTAAAAGTACCAGCGAGGCTGTTGGTTTCACTGCCATCTTCCAGCACAAAGACTTTTTCGTTTAGCTTCTTTTTCAACAGCGCATCAAATGTCAGCTGTGCAATGTGTGGATGCCGCTCTTGTATGCGCCGCAGATAGGTTTCCGTGTTGTGCCTGGCAATAGCCGTGCGCTTGCCTACCTTGCCATTTACAGTGAGCTGCAGATAGCGTTCGCCGTCTTTGGTAATCCATTCAATATCACGCCAACGAAGTCCCATTGCCTCTGTGCCGTGCCTGACGCCAGTGTTGGACAACACCAGCACGTAGTCACGCAGAAGCCTTCGCATTTGGTTGGATTTTTCCGTATGTCCTTTATCAATCCAACTTGGCATGTAGCCAACCAATGACTTGTAATCACTGAGGCTAAAGGCTTCACGTGCTGTGCCCTTTTTGCCATTGTTTTTCAGCTTGGGCACTTGGGCTTGGGCAATCCATCCACGTTCAATAGCCGTGTCAAAAACACGATTCATTGCGCTGTTATGGGTGGTGATAGTGCTGAGAACTGGCGTACGCCCCATAGTTTTGACACGCCACGTACCAAATTTTTTCAGCTCTTCATAGCCAATGCTGTTGAGGTTGTAGTTGCCAAAGAATGGGATGAGATATTTTTTGGTGACTGTGATGTAGTCGTTGTACACAGGCTTGCCATGTCCACTGGCAATCTGCGCTTCCATTTCGTCTATGGCGAGCCTTGCTACCACGTCAAAACGCTTGCTGCTAATTGGCACATTGGCATCAAACAGGAACCTTGCCCTGTCATATGCCTCACAAGCTGTCTGCGCCGCATATTGCAAGTTTTGCTGCTTGGTGGCTACCCTGCGCCACTTCAAATCTTTTAGCTTGAAACGGGCTTGCCACCTCTTGCTATCGCCACGCTTGTACAGCACCACTTCGCCACCTCGTGCATGTGCCAGATTCTCAGATTTGACGATTACTTCAACTTTCAATTGGCAATACCTGTTTTGTTCTCTATCAAACAGTTTATTGTCAAAATTAAAAACGTGCGACTGATTTCTGCCTGCACATGGGTAAACACTGACAAGGGCTTGGTGCATAGCAAGCCCAACAACCACCCCTTGCCCGTGCCCTTTAACGAAGCGGACTAAGCGACTTCTTTATGGCTGCTGCAGGGCTGTTTACGCTGTTGCAGACGCACGTGTGCCTTTTGGGGCTTTATATATCAAACAAGGTGGGGGGGGGTTACGGCTAGCGTGTGGGTGTAAGAACCACAGCTTTTGGCGCAGAAGTGTTCACCAAACCGTGTAACACTCGTGCAATAGAAAAGCGTAGCACGGTTTCCCGTTGCTACGCTTGCTATATGGTGGCCTGGGGCAGAATCGAACTGCCGACACGCGGATTTTCAATCCGCTGCTCTACCAACTGAGCTACCGGGCCGAAGGCGAAATTATAGCAGAGTAAAACCTTGTTTTTGGACGGAAAGATGCCCAATTAACCATTGCGTTTGCTGCGAGACAAGTCCACACCCAACTGCTTGAGTTTTCGGTACAGATGGGTTCTTTCCAAGCCTGTTTTTTCTGCCACTTTGGTCATAGAACCCGACTCATGGGCCAAGTGAAACTCAAAATAAGCCTTTTCAAATGCGTCGCGGGCTTCGCGCAGCGGTCGGTCCAAGTCGAAGCTTTGTTGAACTTCCATGACTGCAGTGACAGCTTCGTTTGACTTCAAAGATATTGATGAAGAATTGACTGTTTGCGTCGCCACTGCAGAACTCATAGCCTGTTTGACTTGGTCTCTGGTCAAACCTTGCTCAACGGCTTTGAGTAACTTTTGCAAGGTGATGGGCTTTTCCAGAAATGCCTGCGCCCCAATTTTGACGGCTTCCACTGCCGTGTCGATGGTGGCGTGGCCACTCATCATGATCACCGGCATGTTGAGCAAACCCGCGATTGCCCACTCTTTCAAGAGGCTCACACCATCGGTATCGGGCATCCAGATGTCCAGCAAGACCAAATCAGGACGCATGCGAAGTCTGACTTCACGCGCCTTGGCTGCATTTTCGGCAAGCTCAACCTGATGACCTTCATCAAACAGGATTTCCGAGAGCAAGTCCCGAATGCCAAGCTCGTCGTCAACCACCAAAATATTTGCCATATCGTCTGTCTTGTCTCTGTTCAATTAGCGGGCTGGTTCAATTTGCCCATTGTTGTATTAAGCATGAATGATAACGAGACTTGAGCGCCTTTGATTTCTCCCTCTTGCAACACATTGCTCAGCTCAATTCTCGCCCCATGTTCGTCAGCGATTTTCTTGACCACAGCCAAACCCAAACCCGTGCCTTTGACTTTGGTTGTGACATAAGGTTCAAATGCGCGTTTAAGGATATTGGGTTCAAAACCCGACCCTGTATCGGCAACGATCAATCGAACCCGATTCCGCGTGCTGTTCCATTCTGTGCGCAAACTCACTTGCGCATTTTCTGCCACTTCACCCTTGGTCTCACAAGCATCTTGTGCATTTTGAAGCAGGTTGTGAATAACTTGCCTGAGTTGCTGCTCATCGCCCAATATAGCCGGGCATTCAGGATCTAGATCGGTGATGACGCGCGCCCGGGTTGACAAGTCGCTCGGCTCATTGGCATATAAACCCATCAAATCAGCAATCAAGACATTGAGTTGAACAGGCTTGAGATCGGCCGATGGCAATCGGGCGTAGTCTCTAAACTCATTAACAAGCCGCTTCATCGCATCGACCTGATCCACAATGGTTTTGACTGACTTATTCAACACGATATCGTCTTGCGCATCAAGCTTGCCAATGAGTTTTCTTTGCAGTCGTTCGGCGGATAACTGTATCGGAGTGAGTGGATTCTTAATTTCATGCGCCAAACGTCTGGCCACTTCGCCCCATGCTTGGGCACGCTCGGCTGACACAATTTCAGAAATATCGTCGAACACCAACAGGCGCATGCCATCGGGCAAAACAGCGCCCCTTGCCAACAAAGTCACCGCTGTCGCAGCCAAACCTTGCCCCAGTGCATGTATCTCAAATGATTTTTGCCAATGGTCCAGATCATGCCCATCTTTTTCTGACCGCAACATGGCAAATTGATCGGCTACGCTTTGGGCAAATCCCTGCAAGTCAGGCAAGCTTCGCAATGGCAAGCCTTGGTAAACCGCCACGGGCACACGCAAAATTCGGGTCGCACCAGGATTGGCAGAGTGAATCACACCTTCAGCGTCAAACACCATGACCCCTGCCGTCAGGTTATCCAAGATGGTTTGCAAATTACCCCGTGCCGTATCGAGTTGGAGCAAACTTCGCTGCACATTGGATCGTGCATCAGACAGTTGCTGGGTCATATCCGCAAAAGAACGGGTGAGTCCACCCAACTCATCTTTGCCCTGCATGGCCAGCTTGGGGGTTAAATCGCCTGAAGCCACTTGGCGCATGCCATGTGCCAAGAGCAAAAGGGGTCGAGCCAATTGGTTGCCCAGCACCACGGCCAGCAATATGGCACCCAGTACCGCCAAAAACAGGCTGAGGGTGAGTGTTCCGATGTACATGCGCCTCAGGCCGTCGCGCGCCAAGGCTCGCTCTTGATATTCCCGATAGGCGGCTTGGACTTCCAATGCATTTTTGACTAACGCCGGTGGTAACTCTTGTGTGATTTGCAGAAGTCGTCGTTCTTCGTCAAAGGCCAGACCTGTTTGCGGCAAAAGAACCAAAATCTTGATACGTCCTTTTTCTCCCCCAGCGATGGCCTCATCCAGACCCTCAACCCATTCAGTGCTGCCTTTTTGTCTGGCGTCTTTGATCTGTTGCGCCAAGGGACGGTCGGGCCGCATTTGAAACCTGGATTGCCCGGCACTGGCGACCATCCGTCCGCTGAGGGTCCATAAAACGGCATCACTGACGCCCAATTGCTCACGTATTTTTTCCAGCGATAGATTCACGCTGACATCAGACACCTCGCTTAACTGGACCGCAGCTACGCGTGTTTGCTTGGCCAGATCTATGCTTAGTGTGTCCAGCGTTGAGCGACCTAAATTCAGACCGGCAACCAGCGCAGTCTCTACTTTGACATCGAACCAGCTTTCAATGGATCTGGAAACGAATTGATAGGAAACCACGTAAATCAACAGACCGGGAATCACGCCGACCAGGGCAAAGATTCCTGCCAATTTCACCAGCAATCGCGATCCGAATTGGCCACGTTTTAAGCGCAGTAAGAGCCTGAGCGCGCCCCACACGATGGTGATCAGCAAGCCCCCTGCAACGACCGCGTTGATCAGGGTGAGCCATTCATAGGCTTGGTTGTAGCTTTCTCGGTTACCCGTGGCTTGCGTCATCAGCAGGACCAAGCCCAAACCAATGACCACCATGGCCAAAGCGCCCAACCCCAATAACAAACGACTGGTTCGCGAAGCCTGTAGCGCCTGCTTGGCGGACCGACTGAGCGCTGTCTTCATGTCACCGCACCATGTCAGCTGTCAGGCGCAACTGTCTCGCAACCACCAAGGTCCATTCGGCTTGATTACCTGCAGCAATTTGAAAGGGGCGTGGAAGTTGGGAAATATCCAGTCTGAACCTGTATGCGATGTATTGCCTGGCCTCAGGGTCCAGGTCTGCCATCTCTGCAACCTTCCAGCCAGACTGCCGTCGAATGACGTCTAGGGCCTCTGTCAAGGTTTCAAAACTCTGAGAAATACTGCCTGCCAAGCCAGCCCCTGAAATCGGCTCACTGGACACATTGAGTCGCCAGCGTCGTGTGAGTGGCTGAAAGGCCAGTCTGTAATAGCGTGTGGCTGTGCCGATTTTTCGGTCATACCAATACCAACGATCGCGCATCACTTCGGTTTCAGCGACAAAGTGCACCGCCAGCCCCTTGATCAGGGCGTCTTCTACTGCAGACCCCAGTTCCAGCTTGAGCTGAGCGTTCGCAACCAAAGCAGATTCCCTGCGCTCTACCCTCAACTCGGTCAACTCAGCCACGGAGGTTTGCGCCCAGACGGACGATGCCAAGACCAGCCAGGCGCAAATGGCCCCAGCCACTCGGCGCAAGAGCTCAGTCAAGGCGTTTTTCAAGCAGTGCGTAATAAAATCCATCGTGTTCACCCAACGGATTGTGCTTGAACGAAAGACCGTTTGGCGTCTGACCCGGTATCAAATGTCCTGGCGAGGGGTGCAATAGGGCATCAGTGTTGCACTTTAGAAACGCTTGGACTGTTCCATCTCCCTCCGCCCTGAAGATTGAACAAGTGCAATAAAGCAATCGCCCACCCGGCGCTAGCAAGGGCCAAAGTGCTTTAAGCAAATTGGCCTGAATAGCGGCCAGTTGCTGACTGTCCGAAGGCCGACGCAGCCAACGGACATCGGGGTGCCTTCTAACAATGCCGGATGCCGTGCAGGGTGCGTCCAACAATATGGCATCAAAGTGGTGCCCGTCCCACCATTGATTGGGTTGGCTTGCATCGGCCGCCAAAACCTTGGCTGGCAAGCCCAGGCGCTCCAAATTTTGATCAATTCGTTTGCAGCGGGACTCATCCACATCCAGGGCGGTCACTTGAGCGTTTGGATACAACTCGAGCAAATGACCCGTTTTACCGCCAGGTGCAGCACAGGCGTCCAAAATTTTCCAATTTTGCGTACTGTCCAGTCCCTGCATCAAGAATGGTGCCGCCACTTGTGCTGCAGCGTCTTGGACAGAAACATGGCCTTGCGAAAATCCCGGTAACCGCTGTACAGGCAGCGCCTTGGTCAATTGCAAGCCATGTTGCCCAACGGCCTTGGATTGAACGCCCATGCTTTCTAACTGGCGCTGGTATTCGTCCACAGTTCCTTGCCGGGAATTCACCCGCAAAGTCATTGGCGCCGGCATTTGTGCCGTTGAAAGCAATTGCTCCCAATGACTCGGGTGATCTGCCTTTAATCGCTCAATCCACCAAACCGGGTGATTCCATTTCGCCAACGCTTGATTTTCAGTTTGTTGAATCAAACTGTCTTGATCGCGAATGAATCGACGCAGGCAGGCATTGATGAACCCGCCTTGAGCCTGTGTTTGTCTTTGTTTACGCGCAGCTTCGACTGCCTGATTGACCAATGTATGGATCGGATAAGGGGCGGATGCCTCATCCCAGCACAAAGCAAGTGCAGTACACAAAAGGGCATCAACTCCTGGGGGAGGTGTTTTAGCCGCCAACAACTCACGTAAAGCTGTGGCGCGACCGAGTTGCCTCAGGACCTGAAAACTCAATGCCTGAACGCCTGGACGCAATTCGGAAGAAACCAATTCCAATTGCGCGGTCAAAGATTTGCCCTGGCGTGTTGCCTGCACAGCGGCTGCAGTTGCCTGAAGCAGACGCCACAATGGGGGCGATTGTCCCAGCATAGGGGCAGCATTAGATTTATCCGTTGGTGTCATCGGTGGTTTTAAGCTTGCTCAGCTAGAGCCCATGGATAAATCCATTCGCATCGCCGGTTTGAATTTCAATCGCTTGGCAAGCCAAGATGCGGGTCGCATGGACAATGCGTCGTTGTATGCAGCCACTGCGACATGGTAGGGAATGAGCGCCGCTGGGAGTGTTTGCCGCATCCGGTTCAAGGCAATTTCAAGATCGGGTTTGACTGCCTCTTTGGCCGTTTGCATCATGGAACGTATCAGTGCAAGCAATTTCAAATGCTGCGCCAACACTTGCTTTTGAAACTCTACATCGAGTGGTTGCAAACGAACCTGAGTGAGGGCCTCAAGTAATTCATCACAAGCCGATTGAATGACTTGCATGTCTTCTGCGTCGTCCTCGTTATGAAAGGATTGCCGAGCAGCAATACCCCCTTGCAGCCTCACCAGCAAACGCAGCCAAACAGCATCCACACTGCTCCATTGGCGGGTTACGTCAGCACGAAGACGAACCAAGCGGTTATGCGCACCCACTGCCCAAAAGAGAGAGATGGCGAGCATTAAGCTAAAAACCAATGCACCCATGGCTTCACCTCCAATTTATCTTCGCCATTAAAACAGCCCCTGACCGTTAAACGGTGCAGGGGCTGCTTAAGAAACTCACCCACTGATGGGTGAATGTAGCACTCAGGCGGCTTCGCCTGCGTCCGTTACGGCATCTTCAGTTGAGACACCCGCCAAGTCAGCAGCTTCGGCATCGGCAATAGCACGGCGCTCGGCGTCGTCCATCGCGTCCTTGACTGCCCGCGCTTTGTGATAGGCCAAACCGGTACCTGCAGGTATCAGGCGACCGACAATGACGTTTTCCTTCAAGCCACGCAACTCGTCGCGCTTGCCCATGATGGCCGCTTCGGTCAAAACACGGGTCGTTTCCTGGAAGGAAGCCGCAGAGATGAACGAGTCGGTTGACAAGGATGCCTTGGTAATACCCAGCAACAAGTTGCTGAACGTTGCCGGAATCTTGCCTTCGCTGCGCAATGCATCGTTGGTATTGAGCATTTCAGAGCGCTCGACCTGTTCCCCGGAGATATAGGTCGAATCCCCAATGTTTTCAACCACCACACGGCGCAACATCTGACGAACAATCACTTCAATGTGCTTGTCGTTGATCTTCACGCCCTGCAAACGATAGACGTCCTGAACTTCGTCCACGATGTAACGGGCCAGCTCTTCGATACCCAACAAACGCAGAATGTCTTGCGGGTCGGCGGGGCCGTCCACAATGCTTTCGCCTTTGTTGACCACTTGGCCTTCGTGCACCAAGATGTTTTTCTCCTTGGGAATCAGTTCATCCCAAACCTTGCCTTCCGGATCGGTGATCTGCAAACGAACTTTACCTTTGGTTTCCTTACCAAACGACACGGTACCGGTGATTTCAGCCAGCATGCCTTTGTCTTTGGGGGTACGGGCTTCAAACAACTCGGCCACTCGCGGCAAACCGCCGGTAATGTCTCGTGTTTTCTGGCCTTCAACAGGAATACGGGCCAGAACTTCGCCAGGTCCAACACTCATGCCGTCGCGCACTTGAATCAAAGACCCAATCTGGAAGCCAATGGTCACCGAGTGATCGGTCCCGGGGATCTTGACTTCCTTACCAGCCGCATCAATCAGTTTGACCTGCGGACGGATCACCTTGGCGGCACCGCGGCGCTTGGGATCAATGACCACCAAGGTGGAGAGGCCGGTCACTTCGTCCAATTGCTTGGCCACGGTCATGCCTTCTTCCACGTTCTCGAACTTCACCTGTCCGGCGAATTCGGTGATGATGGGTCGAGTCAATGGATCCCAGTTGGCCAGGATCGTGCCGGCCTTAATGGTTTGGTCGGCCTTGATGGCCAAGATGGCACCGTAAGGCACCTTATGACGCTCACGCTCACGGCCGTGTTCATGAATGACGATTTCGCCTGAACGGGAAATCACCACCAACTCGCCCTTTGTGTTGGTCACGTAACGCATCGTGGCATTGAAACCAATGATGCCGTTGGACTTGGCTTCCACGCTAGAGGCCACAGCTGCACGCGAAGCCGCACCACCAATGTGGAACGTACGCATGGTCAGCTGGGTGCCTGGCTCGCCGATCGACTGAGCAGCGATCACACCAACGGCTTCGCCGTTGTTGACTAGGCCACCACGGCCCAAATCTCGACCATAGCACTTGGCGCACAAACCAAAGCGTGTGGCACAAGTCAAGGCTGTACGAACTTTGACTTCGTCCACACCCGCTGCCTCAAGTTCATCGATGAGGTCTTCATCGAGCATCACGCCAGCAGCAGCCATGACTGTCCGGTTCTCTGGGTGCAGAACATCATCTGCAACGGTACGGCCCAAGATACGGTCGCGCAAGGACTCGATCACTTCACCGCCCTCGACAATGGCGCGCATCAGAGAGCCATCAGCCGTGCCGCAATCCAATTCGGTCACGACCAGGTCTTGCGTCACGTCAACCAAACGACGTGTCAGGTAACCCGAGTTAGCCGTCTTCAATGCGGTATCTGCCAGACCCTTTCGGGCACCGTGCGTAGAAATGAAGTACTGCAAAACGTTCAGACCTTCACGGAAGTTCGCCGTGATGGGGGTCTCGATGATGGAGCCATCAGGCTTGGCCATCAGACCACGCATACCGGCCAACTGACGAATCTGCGCAGCAGAACCACGGGCACCCGAGTCGGCCATCATGTAGATGGAGTTGAAGGATTCCTGATCCACTTCGTTACCGTGACGGTCAATGGTCTTCTCTTTGCGGAGTTGATCCATCATCACCTTAGACACGACGTCTCCGGCTTTGCCCCAGATATCGACCACTTTGTTGTAACGCTCGCCAGAGGTCACCAAACCAGAAACGTATTGCTGTTCGATGTCTTTGACTTCTTTTTCGGCGGCTTCAATGATGGCCGGCTTTTCTGGTGGCACCAACATGTCGTCAATACCAATAGAAATACCCGCACGAGTCGCCAGACGGAAACCGTTTTGCAACAGTTTGTCGGCGAAAACCACTGTCTCTTTCAAACCGCATTTACGGAACGAGGTGTTGATCAGCTTGGAGATTTCTTTCTTCTTCAACGCCTTGTTCAGGTTGGAAAAAGGCAATCCCTTAGGCAAAATTTCTGACAACAGCGCACGTCCAACCGTAGTCTCTACCAAGGACACCGATGAAGTGAATTCACCCGTGACTTTGTCTTTGGTCCACTCGGTCATGCGCACATTGACCTTGGCCGACAACTCGACTGCGTCAGCATCCAAGGCGCGCTGGACTTCACCGATGTCGGAAAAGATCAAGCCCTCGCCTTTGGCATTGATGCGGTCACGCGTGGCGTAGTAAAGACCCAGCACCACGTCTTGCGACGGCACAATCGATGGCTCACCAGAGGCTGGGAACAAGATGTTGTTAGAGGCCAGCATCAGTGTGCGGGCTTCCATCTGGGCTTCAACCGACAATGGAATGTGAACAGCCATCTGGTCACCGTCGAAGTCGGCGTTAAAGGCCGCGCACACCAATGGATGTAGCTGAATGGCCTTGCCTTCGATCAACAGGGGTTCAAATGCCTGAATGCCCAAACGGTGCAGCGTAGGCGCACGGTTCAGCATCACAGGGTGCTCTTTGATGACCTCTTCCAAGATATCCCAAACCACCGGTGTACCGGCTTCGACTTCCTTTTTGGCCGCCTTGATCGTGGTGGCAATGCCCATCGCTTCGAGGCGGGCAAAGATGAAGGGTTTGAACAATTCAATGGCCATCAACTTGGGCAAACCGCACTGGTGCAATTTGAGAGTTGGTCCCACGGTAATGACGGAACGACCGGAATAGTCCACTCGCTTGCCCAACAAGTTTTGGCGGAAACGACCACTCTTGCCTTTGATCATGTCGGCCAAGGACTTCAGAGCGCGCTTGTTCGCACCGGTCATGGCTTTGCCGCGTCGACCGTTGTCCAGCAAACTGTCAACGGCTTCTTGCAACATCCGCTTTTCGTTGCGGGCGATGATTTCAGGGGCCTTTAATTCCAGCAAACGGCGCAGACGGCTGTTGCGGTTAATGACACGGCGGTACAAATCGTTCAGGTCCGATGTGGCAAAACGACCACCATCCAGTGGCACCAAAGGACGCAAGTCTGGTGGCAACACAGGCAAAACCTCAAGCACCATCCAGCCGGGTTTGATGCCTGACTTTTTGAATGCTTCCAGCACTTTGAGGCGCTTGGAGTTTTTCTTGACCTTCAATTCAGAGCCCGTCAAGTCACCGCGCAGGCGCTCAATCTCGCTCTCGATGTCGATGCCTTCAAGCAACTCACGAATGCCTTCAGCGCCCATCTTGGCAGTGAATTCATCGCCGTATTCTTTGATTTTGGCATCGTAGTCGTCTTCGGTCATGATGCCGAATTTCTTCAGCGGGGTCATGCCGGGGTCGGTCACCACATAAGCTTCAAAGTACAACACGCGTTCAATGTCACGCAATGTCATGTCGAGCACCAAACCCAAACGGGAAGGCAGCGATTTTAGAAACCAAATGTGCGCACACGGTGCGGCCAGGTCGATGTGACCCATGCGCTCACGACGTACCTTGGTTTGAGTCACTTCAACGCCGCACTTCTCGCAAATGACACCACGGTGTTTCAGACGCTTATATTTGCCGCACAAGCACTCATAGTCTTTGATAGGGCCAAAAATCTTGGCGCAAAAAAGACCATCGCGCTCAGGCTTGAAGGTACGGTAGTTGATGGTTTCCGGCTTTTTCACTTCACCGAATGACCAAGAACGGATTTTCTCTGGGGAAGCCAGTCCAATGCGAATCGCATCGAAATGGTCATCGGGCGTGAACTGTTTGAACAGGTCGAGTAGTGATTTCATGGTTTAAATCCTTTGCCTGTGAATTAAGAACGCTCGAGCTCGATGTCAAGACCCAGCGAACGGATTTCCTTGACCAGCACGTTGAACGATTCGGGCATGCCCGCTTCGATGGAGTGTTCGCCTTTGACAATGCTCTCGTACACCTTGGTACGTCCCTGCACGTCATCCGACTTGACGGTGAGCATTTCTTGCAAAACATACGAAGCGCCGTAAGCTTCCAGTGCCCAGACTTCCATCTCGCCGAAACGTTGTCCACCAAACTGGGCTTTACCACCGAGCGGTTGCTGCGTGACCAAGCTGTAGGGGCCCGTTGAGCGTGCGTGCATCTTGTCATCCACCAAGTGGTGAAGTTTCAAGAAGTGCATGTAACCAATGGTGGTTGGTCGGTCAAAGGCATCGCCAGTACGACCGTCATACAAATTGGCTTGTGTACGTGTAGCGGTCAGACCTTTTGCCTTGGCCAAATCGTCAGGGTATGCCAAGTGCAACATCGCACGAATTTCCTCTTCAGCCGCGCCGTCAAAAACAGGGGTAGCAAACGGGAAGCCTTCTTTCAGGTTGTCGGCCATTGACAGAATTTCGTCATCCGTCAATTGCGACAAGTCTTCTTTGCGTCCCATGCTGTTGTACAACTGCTCGAAAAGCTTGCGCAGTTCTGCAATTTTTTCTAGGCGCTGGGTCTCTGCTTGCAACATGTTGCCAATGCGTTGGCCAATGCCCTTGCCAGCCCAACCCAGGTGAACCTCGAGCACCTGACCCACGTTCATGCGGGAAGGCACGCCCAGTGGGTTCAATACGATGTCTGCTGGAGTGCCATCGGCCATATAAGGCATGTCCTCGACCGGAACGATCTTGGACACCACACCTTTGTTACCGTGGCGCCCGGCCATCTTGTCACCCGGCTGCAAGCGACGCTTGACTGCCAGATAAACCTTGACCATTTTGAGCACGCCAGCTGGCAACTCATCACCTTGTGTGAGTTTTTTGCGTTTTTCTTCAAACGACAAATCAAAGCTGTGACGGGTTTGTTCCAGTGAGTTCTTGATCGACTCCAGCTGCATGGCCACGTCATCTTCTGCGGGGCGAATGTCAAACCAGTGGAATTTCTCGACCGACTCCATGTAGGCCTTGTCGATCTTCGTTCCTTTTGCCAGTTTTTGAGGGCCACCATTGGCCACTCGACCGACCAGCAATTTCTCGATACGGGCAAAAGCGTCGGCCTCCACAATACGCAATTGATCGTTCAGATCCAAACGGAAACGCTTGAGTTCATCGTCGATGATCTGCTGCGCACGCTTGTCGCGAACAATCCCTTCACGGGTGAAGACCTGCACATCGATCACAGTGCCTTGCGAACCCTGGTCAACTCGCAAAGAGGTGTCTTTAACGTCACTGGCTTTTTCGCCAAAGATGGCTCTCAAGAGCTTTTCTTCAGGGGTCAATGTGGTCTCACCTTTTGGCGTGACCTTACCCACCAGCACATCACCCGGCTGAACTTCGGCACCCACATAAATGATGCCGGAGTCATCGAGCCGACCCAGTTGCTGCTCGGACAAGTTAGGAATATCGCGCGAAATTTCTTCGGCACCCAACTTGGTATCGCGAGCCATGACCACCAATTCTTCGATGTGAATTGAGGTGTACCGGTCTTCGGAAACCACGCGCTCGGAAATCAAGATCGAGTCTTCGAAGTTGTAGCCGTTCCATGGCATGAAAGCGATCAGCATGTTCTGACCAATGGCGATTTCACCCAGATCGGTGGAGGCACCGTCGGCGATCACATCGCCCTTTGCCAGTTTGTCGCCACGCTTGACGATGGGGCGCTGGTGAATGTTGGTGTTTTGATTGGAACGCTGATACTTGATCAGGTTGTAAATGTCCACACCCACTTCACCTGCCATAGCTTCGGCATCATTGACGCGAATCACGATGCGGGTGGCATCTACGTAGTCCACGATGCCGCCACGCGTAGCAGTGACCACAGTACCTGAGTCGACCGCCGCAACGCGCTCGATACCGGTTCCGACCATTGGCTTTTCTGGACGCAAAACAGGCACTGCCTGACGCGACATGTTGGCACCCATCAAAGCGCGGTTGGCGTCATCGTGCTCAAGGAAGGGCACCAACGAAGCCGCGACCGATACGATCTGTGCTGGTGAAACGTCCATGTACTGAATCCGCTCTGCACCGCACAAAATGGATTCACCTTTTTCACGGGCGGAGACCAAGTCTCCTGTCAACTTGCCCTCTTTGTCCAACAATGCGTTGGCCTGGGCAATGACGTACTTACCTTCTTCAATCGCCGACAGGTAATCGATGTTCATCGTGACCTTGCCATCAATGACTTGACGATAAGGCGTTTCAATGAAACCGTATTCGTTCAATCGGGCGTACAAAGCCAACGAGTTGATCAAACCGATGTTTGGACCTTCAGGTGTTTCAATGGGGCAAACGCGTCCGTAGTGGGTAACGTGAACGTCACGCACTTCGAAACCTGCACGTTCGCGCGTCAGACCACCTGGGCCAAGTGCCGAAACACGGCGCTTGTGTGTGATCTCAGCCAAGGGGTTGGTCTGGTCCATGAACTGCGACAACTGCGATGCACCGAAGAACTCTTTCAGTGCGGCAGAGATTGGCTTGGAATTGATCAAGTCGTGTGGCATGAGCGGCTCTTGCTCAGCTTGACCCAAACGCTCTTTCACGGCTTTTTCGATACGCGCCAAACCTGTACGGTATTGGTTTTCTGCAAGCTCACCGACACAACGCACGCGACGGTTACCCAAATGGTCAATGTCATCGACTTCGCCGTTGCCGTTCCGCAAATCAACCAGAATCTTGACCACAGCCAAAATGTCTTCATTGGTCAAAACCATGTTGCCTGTCGAATCAGGACGACCGACTCGTGCATTGAACTTCATGCGGCCAACACGCGACAAATCGTACGTGTCAGGGTTATAGAACAGGCGCTGGAACAAGGCTTGCACCGCGTCTTCTGTTGGCGGCTCGCCGGGACGCATCATGCGGTAAATGGCAACCCGCGCAGCAAACTCATCCACTGTTTCGTCAATTCGCAATGTTTGCGAAATGTACGCACCTTGATCCAGTTCGTTGGTGTAAATGCAAGGCAAATCCTGAACGCCAGCAGAACGCAGCTTTTTGAGCAAGGCTTCTGTCAACTCTTCGTTGGCTTTAGCCAGAATTTCTCCAGTGTCAGCATCCACAAGACTGCGAGCGACAACGCGACCGATCAAGAAATCTTCAGGAACACTGATGTGTGTTGTGCCAGATTGCTCAAGTTCGCGGGTGTGACGAACGGTAATCCGCTTGTCTTTGGCAACGATCACTTTGCCCGACTTGTCCGTGATGTCAAAGCGAGCAACTTCACCGCGCAAACGCTCAGCAACAAACTCCATTTGAGCGCCACTGTCCATCAATCGGAAATTGTCATTGACGAAGAAGTTGGCAAGAATCGATTCTGGGTTAAGACCAATTGCCTTGAGCAGGATCGACACAGGCATCTTGCGACGGCGGTCGACGCGGAAATACAAAATGTCTTTCGGATCAAATTCAAAGTCGAGCCATGATCCACGGTAGGGGATGATGCGAGCGCTGAAAAGCAGTTTTCCGGAGCTGTGTGTCTTGCCTTTATCGTGCTCGAAGAAAACACCAGGTGATCGGTGCAACTGGGACACGATCACACGCTCGGTACCGTTGATGATGAACGAGCCCTTATCGGTCATCAAGGGCACTTCGCCCATATAGACTTCCTGCTCTTTAACTTCTTTAACCACCTTGGATTGAGAAGTCGAAGAATCGCGATCGTAAATGATGAGTTGCACACGAGCACGAACAGCTGACGAGAATGTCAACCCTCGAGTCTGGCATTCACGGACATCAAATGCCGGCTTTGCCAGGTTGTATTCAACAAATTTCATCTCCACAAATCCGTTGTGAGAGACGATTGGAAAGGCTGACTCGAAGGCAGCTTGCAATCCTTCGTGTGTTCGTTTGGATGAAACAATTCCAGCCTGCAGGAAAGACGTGTAAGCATCTTTTTGCATTTGCAGCAGGTAAGGAACTTCGAGGACGCTTTCGCGACTTCCGAAACTTTTACGGATTCGCTTGCGTTCGGTGTATGTATAGGCCATGAGATCTCCGGGCTTGATCTTTCAGAACTGTGTGCTCAACAAGTTTTCAGGCTTGTTAAACGAGCTTGGCCGCTGGCCTCTACCAGCGTTGGCGGACGATTGCGCATTGCACGCAACCCGAACCAAGGGTTTTCTGCAGTTGGGACAGAAAACACTGAAAAGAAGACTCTTTTAAATCTGCTTTTCAGTGTTTTGAAAAACAACAAAATTTAAGTTTTATCGACCCGAATTCTGTGTGCTTTTCAAGCACCAAAGGCTGGAGGCCCTTGCGGACACTCCAGCCTTGGAACATGACCGAATTATTTGAGTTCGGCCTTGGCGCCAGCTTCTTCCAGCTTTTTCTTAGCGGCTTCAGCATCTGCTTTTGGCATGCCTTCTTTGACTGCTTTAGGAGCGCCGTCAACCAGGTCTTTAGCTTCTTTCAAGCCAAGGCCTGTGATTTCACGAACGGCTTTAATCACGGACACTTTGTTAGCGCCGGTTTCAAGCAACATCACGTTGAATTCAGTCTTCTCTTCAGCAGCTGCAGCAGCACCGCCACCAGCAGCAGCAGGAGCGGCCATAGCAGCAGCGCTCACACCAAACTTCTCTTCGATGGCTTTCACCAGGTCGTTGAGTTCCATGACCGTCATGCTGTCCAGCGCGGTCAAAAATGCGTCTTTATCGAATGCCATTTTTATTTCCTAACAATTGGTTAAAACACGAAAGCTGGCCTTAAGCGGCAACAGCTTCGCCTTCGCCTTTTTTGGCCGCCAAAGCGCCCAACACCACTGCGGTGCGAGACATCGGCGACATCAGCAAGCCACACAACTGAGCCAACAGTACTTCTTTGGAAGGGATGTTTGCCAGTTGCTTAACGCCGTTCACGTCCAGAGCTTTACCTGCAAATGCACCTGCACGAATCACCAATTTGTCATTGGTTTTCGCGAAGTCAGCCACCACTTTTGCGGCAGCGACTGCATCTTCAGAGAAGCCATAGATCAGCGGTCCGGTCATCTGGTCGGCGACAATTTCAAACTGCGTGCCAGTCACAGCACGGCGTGCCAAGGTGTTTTTCAACACCGTCAGCGATACACCGAGGCTTCGTGCTTTGACGCGCAAGTTGGTCATGTCAGCGACCGTGATTCCACGGTATTCCGCCATCACAAGCGTTTGAGCTTTAGCGGCGAGGTCGGTCACTTCGGAAATGACCGCTTCTTTCTCACTGCGATTCAGACTCAAGGTCTACTCCTTTATATGTGCTCTTCGGGTCACCCCTAAAGCACGCCTATTTGCAGCGACCAACTGTTTTGGATCTTCATCCATCTGCAGCGGGATCGCCATCTGCGTTGGCCCAAACCAGCAATTTCACTTGTTGGTTTGTTGATTAAGCACATTCATGTGTGCACCAACGGTCTTGGATGGCCTGTTGTCATTTATCAATGATTTCAGCCCACCACATTGAGCCAAACTTTCGTTTAACTCAAATTTACAGATCCAGCACCCTCATTGAATGAGAGTGCTTTCACTGGTATTTTTTCGCAATCAAGCTGCGATGGATTGAGTGTCGACGCGAACGCCCACGCCCATAGTCGAAGAGACAGCAACTTTGCGCAGGTAAACACCTTTGCTTGTCGCTGGCTTGGCTTTGACCAAAGCTTCAATCAATGCAGCCAAGTTACCTTTTAACTTGTCAGAGTCAAATGAACGACGACCAATGGTGCCGTGCACAATTCCAGCTTTATCTACGCGGAACTGGACTTGACCGGCTTTTGCATTGCGAACTGCAGTTGCAACGTCGGGCGTAACGGTGCCGACTTTGGGGTTCGGCATCAGGCCACGAGGACCCAAAATCTGACCCAATGTACCCACGACACGCATGGCATCAGGTGCAGCAATAACAACATCAAAAGGCATATCGCCAGCTTTGACTCGAGCAGCCAAATCGTCCATACCGACGACATCAGCACCCGCAGCGCGCGCTTCATCAGCCTTGGCACCTTGAGCAAAAACAGCAACGCGTGCCGTCTTACCTGTTCCATTTGGCAACACAACAGCGCCACGGACTACTTGGTCTGATTTTTTGGCATCAATACCAAGTTGAACGGCGACATCGATGGATTCATCAAACTTGGCGGTTGCGCACTCTTTGACGATAACCAAAGCATCAGTCAAAGCGTACAGCTTGTTGCTGTCCACTTTACCTACAAATGCTTTTTGTTTTTTGGTGAGTTTGGACATTTACACGCCCTCCACATTCACGCCCATCGAACGGGCAGTACCTGCAATGGTTCGAACGGCTGCATCCATATCAGCAGCAGTCAGATCCTTCATCTTGGTTTTGGCAATTTCTTCCAGCTGAGCGCGGGTAATCTTGCCAACTTTTTCAAGACCTGGCTTGGTAGAAGCCTTGTCTAACTTGAGGGACTTCTTGATCAAGGTCGCGGCTGGTGGCGTCTTGATGATGAAGGTGAACGATTTGTCTGCGAATGCAGTGATGACCACTGGCAATGGCAGGCCCGGCTCAACACCTTGGGTCTGGGCGTTAAACGCCTTGCAGAATTCCATGATGTTCAAACCACGTTGACCCAAGGCTGGACCAATGGGTGGTGATGGATTGGCTTTACCAGCTGGCACTTGCAGCTTGATGAAGCCGACGATTTTTTTCGCCATGCTTTTCTCCTTTCGGGTTCTAACGCTCAAGATCGTTTGATCTTTTGCTCCCCGGGGTTAACGACTCTCAGACTAAGCTTGGTACCGAGTCGGTAAGCACCAAGCAACAAACTTAATTCTTCAATCAGGTTTTTTCGACCTGCCCAAACTCCAATTCGACGGGTGTCGCCCGACCGAAAATGGTCACAGAGACACGCATCTTGTTGCGTTCGTAGTTCACTTCCTCAACTGTTCCGTTGAAATCAGTGAACGGCCCTTCTTTGACGCGTATGTATTCACCCACCTCAAACTCCACTTTATGGCGGGGTTTGTCGGTTCCTTCTTTCATTTGGTTGACGATTTTCTGAACATCTGCTTCAGAAATTGGTGCAGGACGATTTTTCGCGCCTCCCACAAACCCAGTCACTTTGTTCGTGTGCTTGACCAAATGCCAAGTTTCATCGTCCATCACCATTTCCACCAGAACATATCCTGGGAAAAATTTACGTTCAGTTGTTCGCTTCTGGCCGTTTTTAACCTCAACCACTTCTTCTGTGGGCACCAAAATTCGACCGAATTTGGACTCCATTCCGGAACGCGTGATGCGTTCAATGATGTTTCGCTCGACTGCTTTTTCCATTCCGGAATAGGCGTGAACTACATACCACTTGAGATCAGGATTGGTTGAGGATCCCGCCATTGGTGCGTTGACAACAACATCGTTCATTATTTTTTCCACCCAAGAATCAGATCGTAGAAAACCCATTCCAGAGTTTTGTCTGTGAGCCACAAAAAGAGCGCCATCACAACGACAAAAGCAAAGACGTAGGCTGTGATTTGCATGGCTTCTTTACGCTCTGGCCAAACCACCTTCTTGACTTCGCGGACAGTGTCACGGCCAAAGGCAATCAATTGCCGGCCTGATTCTGATGTAAAGAATACAGCCACACTGGCAATCAAACCCACAAGAAGACCGGCCCACTGAGCCCAGTTTCCTTTGTCAGCAAGCATGTAATACGCCACCAATGCAGCAATGACCAACGCGCCAGCCAATGCCAGACGCATTTTGTCACCGGTAGCACTTACAGTTTGAACTTCGGACGTTGCCATACGGCTTAAAACCTTTGTTGAGCCTCACTCTTGAGGGACTCTTATTAGACAAGGAAGCCCGCTAGGGTCTAGCGGGCTTGAAAATCCACCTTTTCAGGTGGCAGGGGCAGTAGGAATCGAACCTACAACCTTCGGTTTTGGAGACCGACGCTCTGCCAATTGAGCTATACCCCTACTTGAACCTCTTTAAGCAAGAATCTTGGCAACGACACCAGCGCCTACCGTGCGACCACCTTCGCGAATGGCAAAGCGCAAGCCTTCTTCCATCGCAATGGGGTTGATCAACTTCACAGTGATCGACACGTTGTCACCTGGCATCACCATCTCTTTGCCTTCTGGCAACTCAATGGCACCTGTCACGTCAGTCGTACGGAAGTAAAACTGTGGACGGTAGTTGTTGAAGAATGGCGTATGACGGCCACCTTCGTCTTTGGACAAGACATAGATCTCGCCCGTGAAATGGGTGTGCGGCTTGATCGAACCTGGCTTGCACAGCACTTGGCCGCGCTCAACGTCTTCACGCTTGGTGCCACGCAACAAGATACCCACGTTGTCACCCGCTTGGCCTTGGTCCAGCAACTTACGGAACATCTCAACGCCCGTGCAAGTGGTCTTGACCGTGTCTTTGATGCCCACGATTTCGATTTCTTCGCCGACCTTGACAATACCGCGCTCGATACGGCCAGTCACCACAGTGCCACGACCAGAGATGGAGAACACGTCTTCCACGGGCATCAGGAATGCACCGTCCACTGCGCGGTCAGGCGTAGGAATGTAGGTGTCCAGTGCGTCAGCCAACTTCATGATGGCCTCTTCGCCCAAGGGACCCTTGTCGCCCTCGAGCGCCATCTTGGCTGAGCCTTGGATGATTGGGGTGTCGTCACCGGGGAAATCGTACTTGGACAGCAGTTCACGAACCTCCATCTCAACCAGCTCCAGCAACTCGGCATCGTCCACCATGTCGCACTTATTCAGGAACACGATGATGTAAGGAACACCCACTTGGCGGGCCAACAAAATGTGCTCACGGGTCTGAGGCATGGGGCCGTCAGCAGCAGAACACACCAAAATAGCGCCGTCCATCTGGGCCGCACCGGTGATCATGTTTTTCACATAGTCAGCGTGGCCGGGGCAGTCAACGTGCGCGTAGTGACGGTTAGCCGTCTCGTACTCGACGTGTGCAGTGTTGATCGTGATACCACGGGCTTTTTCTTCAGGTGCTGCGTCGATCTGGTCGTACGCCTTTGCTGCACCGCCGAACTTGGCTGCCAACACCGTAGTGATGGCCGCTGTCAGCGTGGTTTTACCGTGGTCAACGTGACCGATAGTGCCCACGTTGACGTGGGGTTTGGTCCGTTCAAATTTTTCTTTAGCCATTTTTTCGACTCCGAAAAGTAGTAGTCAACATCCAAGACAGAAGGCGCACAACTTTCATTGCGCGCCCAAAAAACTGGTGCCCTTGGCGGGAATCGGACCCGCGACCTCTCCCTTACCAAGGGAGTGCTCTACCACTGAGCCACAAGGGCAAAACTCCACTGACATACTCAGCCAAACGAATGGAGCGGGAAACGGGAATCGAACCCGTGTCATTAGCTTGGAAGGCTAAGGTTCTACCATTAAACTACTCCCGCATAAAACATCGCACGAGTGAATGCAATGTCAATGCTTGGAAACCACTTCCAAAGACCATCGTTTGATCTGGCAAAAGCCAGTTTGCTGGTGGAGGAGACTGGATTCGAACCAGTGTAGGCGTAAGCCAACAGATTTACAGTCTGCCCCCTTTAGCCACTCGGGCACCCCTCCATAAGCGAGTCTTAGATTATGCCATTCTTTTGAGCTACACGGCAAGTTCCAAAAAGTCTTTTCACCATTTGATGTGTTTTTGCCCCGTCTGATTCCAGAATTCACCCAACTTGGCGAAATGCCCGCATCCCAAAAAAGGCAATGGTGGGCGCATGGCCGACAAAGGAGAGGGGTGATTGGCCTGTAACACCAAATGCTTACCCATCACATCAATGCGCTCTATTAAATGTTTTTTTGCCTGCGCTTGTGCGCCCCAAAGCATGAACACCACGGGTCGCTCGCTTTTTGCAACGGCCGTGACCAAGCTGTCGGTCAAATGCTCCCAGCCCCATCCTGCGTGACTGGCCGCCTCTCCCGCTTCGACCGTCAAACAAGTGTTCAGCAGCAAAACGCCTTGTTCGGCCCAACGCACCAAAGAACCATGATCAGAAGCCGCGATACCCAGGCTTTGCGCCAACTCTTTAAAAATGTTGCGCAAACTTGGAGGAATGCGCACCCCGGGGGCCACAGAAAATGCCAAACCTTCAGCTTGCCCAGGCTGGTGATACGGGTCTTGACCCAAAATAACCACGCGCACTTGATCGAGTGGGGTCAGACTCAATGCCCTGAATGGTTCAGGCGGATAAATTGTTTTCCCTGCCGAAAGCGCTTTGACCAATCGATCCGTTAAACCAAGGCCAGCAGGAGACGAAAGAAACTCTGTCACCAACAGCTTCCATCCATCGTCAAGATCCAGACTTTCTGGCGGCCAGCGTGACAAGCTCGATGACAGCTTGACCGACTCGTCAAATAAACTTGCTTGCTGGACAACCGGCTTTGACATCAGTTGAAAAGTTCAGCTAAAGCCTCGCCAGGGTCAGAGGCCCTCATAAATGCCTCGCCTACCAAGAAAGCATGTACTTGAGCATCTCGCATGCGCATCACATCTTGTCGGGACAAAATGCCGCTTTCAGTGATCAGAAGACGGTCACTGGGCACACTCGGCAACATATCAAGCGTTGTTTGCAAGGACACTTCGAAGGTTTTCAGATTTCGGTTATTAATACCGAGCAAGCGGGTTTTCAATTTCAAGGCTCTTGCCAATTCAGCAGAGTCATGCACCTCAACCAACACCGCCATGTCCAAGCCATGGGCTACTGCCTCCATGTCGGCCATTTGCTGATCATCTAGGCACGCTGCGATCAACAAAATCGCATCTGCCCCCATCGCCCGGGCCTCATAGATTTGATAGATGTCAATCATGAAGTCTTTGCGGAGCACAGGAAGATCACAACTGGCGCGCGCCTGCTTAAGAAAGTCCACACTGCCTTGGAAAAACTGTTTGTCAGTCAAGACTGATAAACAGGCCGCACCATGTTCAGCGTAGCTTTGAGCAATATCGGCCGGAATGAATTCCGAACGGAGAATGCCTTTGGAAGGGCTGGCTTTCTTTATTTCTGCAATCACAGCAGCATGCCCTGCTGTAATTTTGGCTCGCATGGCTCCTTCAAAATCCCGTGTGAGGACTCGACTTTCCGCATCAGCCCGAACCATAGCCAAAGATTTTTTGCTTGAAGCTGCGGCCACCTCTTCGCGTTTGACCTCTACTATTTTGGTAAGAATGTCACTCATGATTAATTTCCGATCGGGCAAAGAAGCACCATTTTAAAAACTTGAATAATAAGCAAGGCATGTTTATTTCAACCGCTAAAAATGCTCAGGCCAATTGGAGCGCCATCAACCCGGTGCTCTCACCAGCTTCAGTCTGGCGCACGTCCAAAGGCAACAAACTGCGCCAGCTTGGTTTTGGCTGCACCCGATTCGATAGCCTCTCGCGCCCGCTCAAGGCCCTCAAGCATGCTCCCGGCCACGTTGGCCGCATACAAAGCAGCACCCGCATTGATCATGACAATGTCCCGAGCCGCACCCGGTTGATTGTCCAACACACTGCGAAGCATGGCCATGGACTGCTCAGGTGTATCGACTTTTAATGCCCTGTTGCTAGCCATTGGCAAGCCGAAGTCCTCGGGGTGAATTTCGTATTCAGTGATCTGGCCATTTTTAAGTTCGCCCACCAAAGTTGCCGCTCCAAGGCTGATTTCATCCATTCCGTCACGGCCATACACCACTACAGCGTGCTCTGCGCCCAAGCGCTGCAGAGCTCGGACCTGAATACCCACTAAATCCGAGTGAAACACCCCCATCAATATATGAGGGGCACTGGCCGGGTTGGTTAAGGGACCCAGAATATTAAAAATTGTACGCACGCCCAACTCTTTGCGAACCGGCGCCACATTTTTCATGGCGGGATGGTGGTTTGGCGCAAACATGAAACCAATTCCGACTTCTTCAATGGATCGCGCGATTTGTTCAGGTGACAAGTGGATGTTGCCCCCCAAGGCCTCGACCACGTCAGCACTGCCCGATTTGCTACTGACACTTCTTCCACCATGCTTAGCCGTTTTGGCCCCAGCAGCAGCAGCCACAAACATGGCACAGGTGGAAATATTGAAGGTGTGAGCACCATCGCCGCCTGTGCCCACGATGTCCACCAAATGGGTCGTGTCGGCCACATGCACCTTGGTCGAAAACTCCCGCATAACCTGAGCAGCAGCGGTGATTTCTCCAATTGTTTCTTTTTTAACTCGCAAACCAGTGAGCAGTGCCGCAGTCGTCACAGGCGACAACTCGCCATTCATGATCATGCGCATTATTTTCAACATCTCATCATGAAAAATCTCACGATGCTCAATTGTGCGTTGCAGTGCTTCTTGAGGGGTGATGGGCATGGCGACAGTCCTTGAAAATATACGAAATTGAATTAAAAATTTACGACGAAGGCGCATTCGTCACGGCCAGTTTGAGGCCGAAGCCAATGAACATACAGCCAGCCAAACGGTCCAGATTATGCAAACTACGATTTATAAAGTTTGTACGCTTTGACAAGCCATGAGCGCCAAACGCCCAAGCCGTGCAAACTAAAAACCCATTGAAGTTGAACAAACAACCCAACATGACAAAAGTCCATGCCGGATCGGGCGCATTGGCCGGGATGAATTGAGGCACAAATGCCAAGAAAAACAAGGCCACTTTGGGATTCAGAACGTTCGTCGCGAACGCCTTCAAGAAAATCTGAAGCAGCACTGCTTTCTTTTGGTTGGTGTCACCCATTGAAACAGTCCCGCTTCCAGGTGGCCTATTGTCAACAGTCTTTGATGCGCTGCGTAGCAAACCCAACCCAATCCAAACCAAGTAAACAGCACCCGCCCATTTGATTAAGTTGAATGCCGCCGAAGAGGTCGCTAGCAAACCACCCAGACCCAAAGCGGCCACCGCCACATGGAAAAAGCATCCAGCTGTGATGCCTAAGGCCGCGACCATTCCTTGGCGAACGCCCCCACGCAATGAGTGGCTGACAACAAATAGAACATCCGGCCCGGGTGTCAGATTGAGAAGCACCCCGGCTGCCATGAAAATCAGCAGTTGTTGGAAATCCAGCATTTTTAAACTATCAGTAAACGCTGGAATGCCCAGCATTCAAAGAGCTTTGGCCAATTTGACCGAGCATAAAGCGCCGAATACATTCAACAGCATGGTCAATGCCCTCTGCATCCACGCCCATATGCGTCACAAATCTCAGACCAATCAAACCCGTCGCCAATACGCCGTTGTTTTTTAAGTCTTCCAATAAAGCTGGTCCGCGCTGATCCGTAACATCAACAAAAACTATATTGGTCTGGGCAGAACGCACATTCAGACCGGGAATCCCTTGCAAACCTTGCGCCAGACGCTGTGCCAGCGCATGGTCATCGGCAAGGCGATCAACATGATGGTCCAAGGCATGCAAGGCGGCTGCTGCCAGCAGGCCCGACTGGCGTAAGCCCCCGCCGAGCACTTTGCGCCAGCGGTGTGCCCTGTTTATCAAATCCATTGAACCGCAAAAAGCCGAGCCCACAGGAGCGCCTAAACCCTTGCTGAAACAAACCGACACGCTGTCAAAGTTGTCGACGATTTTTCGCACACTTGCTAATACATCGCCATCGACGACCTGCGCCACAGCGGCGTTGAACAGTCGCGCCCCGTCCAGATGAGTTGCCAAGCCCCGTTTCTTTGCCAATCTTGTGGCTTGTTCTAGGTAAGCGAGAGACATTGGCTGGCCATTCCAAGTGTTCTCAAGTGCCAGCAAGCGCGTGCGGGCAAAGTGACAATCAATCGGTTTGATGGCTCCTTCAATATCGTTCAGCGCCATTTCTCCTGATGAATTTTGAGCCAACGGCTGAGGTTGAATACTGCCAAGCACAGCCGCACCGCCCCCCTCGTAGCGATAGGTATGTGCGTTTTGACCCACCAAATACTCGTCACCCCTTTCACAATGCGCCATCAGAGCGCACAAATTGCTCTGCGTCCCGGAGGGCATGAAGAGTGCGGCCTCTTTGCCTGTGATGGCCGCAATCCGCTCTTGCAAAGCATTGACCGTCGGATCGTCACCAAATACATCATCACCCAATGGGGCTTTCATCATGGCCTCCAGCATGGCCGCTGTTGGCTGTGTCACTGTGTCGCTGCGGAGGTCAATGATCATGATCGTTCCAAAAAATTTCTGAGCATGGCATGTCCGTGCTCTGTGAGAATGGATTCTGGATGAAACTGAACACCCTCTATGTCGAGTTCATTGTGTCTGACCCCCATGATCTCGCCATCATCGGTCCATGCGGTCACGCTCAATTCGACTGGGCAAGTTGTCCGCTCAATCGCCAAAGAGTGGTAACGGTTCACCGTGAACTGTGAGGGCAAACCTGCAAATACACCTGATTGGGTATTGCTGATGACACTGGTCTTGCCATGCATCAAGGTCTTGGCGCGAACGATTTGCCCCCCAAATGCTGCGCCAATACTTTGGTGTCCAAGGCAAACGCCCAGTATCGGTAACTTGCCCGCAAAGTGTTGAATGGCTGCAACCGATATTCCAGCCTCGACAGGTGAGCAAGGTCCCGGTGAAATCACCAAACGGTCGGGTTGACGCTCGGAAATGCCTTCCAGCGTAATTTCATCGTTTCTGAAAACTTCGACGTCTGCCCCCAACTCACCAAAATACTGAACGATGTTGAAAGTGAAGGAGTCGTAGTTGTCCACCATGAGGACTTTGATTTTTTTAGCCATGTTCACTCCAGCCCTTCCTCGACCAACTCACTCGCGCGCAAAAGTGCTCTCGCCTTGTGCTCGGTTTCAAGCCACTCCATTTCTGGCACTGAATCGGCGACCACGCCGGCGGCGGCCTGTACGTACAAGGTCTGGTCCTTGATCACGGCTGTTCGAATGGCAATCGCCACATCCATGTCACCTGCATAGCTGATGTAACCACATGCTCCGCCATAAATCCCCCTTTTAACGGGTTCAAACTTGTCGATCAATTCCATTGCATGAACCTTGGGGGCACCCGTCAGAGTCCCGGCTGGAAACGTGGCTTTAAGAACATCCATGTTGCTCATTCCATCATTCAATACGCCCTCGACGTTGCTTACGATGTGCATGACGTGGCTGTAGCGTTCGACCACAAATGCTTCTGTGACTTTGACCGAGCCAATTTTTGCAATTCGCCCAATGTCGTTTCGCGCCAAGTCGATCAACATGACATGTTCTGCACGCTCCTTGGGGTCATTGATCAACTCGACCTCAGCAGCCTTGTCTTTTTCTGGTGTTGCGCCTCGAGGGCGTGTACCGGCCAGTGGGCGAATAATGACTTTGGCCCCCTCCTCGGTTTGCTCCTGACGTACCAAAATTTCTGGACTGGCCCCCACAACATGGAAGTCTCCAAAGTTGTAAAAATACATGTAAGGACTTGGGTTCAGGGATCGCAGTGCCCGGTACAAGGAAAGCGGACTCTCGGTATAACGCTTTTTGATGCGTTGACCTACCTGAACCTGCATAAAGTCACCGCCAGCGATCATCTCCTTCGCCTGCACGACGGCGGCAATGTAATCGGCTTTGGCAAAGTCTCGCTCAGCAGGATATGACTGACTGGGTTTCACCACGGGGGCACTGACCGAGTATTTAAGCTGATCTTTCAAATCGCGCAGCCGCTTTTTGGCACTTACATAAGCTTCTGGCGTCGCCGGATCTGCATAAACAATTAAGTAAAGTTTGCCAGATAGGTTATCGATAACCGCCAATTCCTCACATTGCAACAGCAAAATATCTGGCGTACCCAACGTATCAGGTGGGCAGGTTTTCTCGAGTTTTTTCTCTATATAACGGACAGCGTCATAGCCAAAATAGCCGGCCAAGCCGCCACAAAAACGCGGCAAACCAGGTCTCAACGCCACCTTGAACCTTTTTTGATAGGCCTCAATGAAGTCCAGTGGGTTGCCTGAGGCACTTTCTGTCACAACACCCTGCCGAACGACTTCTGTCTTGGCCTTTGCGCCAAAACCACTGGCTCTTATCAAAGTATGGGCCGGCAATCCTATGAAGCTATATCGGCCAAATCGCTCGCCGCCCACCACGGATTCAAGCAAGAAGCTGTATTTCCCGTTGTCCTTGGTGTGGGCCAGTTTCAGGTAAAGCGACAACGGCGTTTCCAGATCCGCAAAAGCTTCCAACATCAGTGGAATGCGGTTGTAGCCTTGGCTGGCCAGGCTTTTAAATTCAAGTTCGGTGATCACGGGCTAAAGCCTCCAAAGCGCTCGGCAACCTCTGACGAGGCGCGATTCATTCATCCAATTGCCCAAAATTGTTGGGCGCGGGCAGCGACTGGGTCGCTCAATAAGGTGTGTCAGTTTGGCTGACGCCAGGGCCAAGCTCCCCGGCCCGAGGGGCTCGGCAGGCAAGCTGCGATGGAGTGGCTGTGGATGAATAGCATGGCACTCAAGTGTAGCAAAGGCTGAAGCTCAACTTTTTGCCCTTTTAAAACTTCATTCGACTACGGCTTTCAAGAGCTCCGGCAGCTCCGCCAACGTGTCCAACCAAGCGGTGGCTGGCGTATTTTGAATAGGGAGGCCGTGGTTATAGCCATAAGTGACCAATACCACAGGGCATCCCGCTGCGTGCGCTGCCTGAGCGTCGTTGCTGGAATCTCCCACCATTAAAGTTCTTGCCGCTGGTGTACCCAAGGCCTCGCACGTTTTAAGGATGGGCAACGGATCTGGCTTTTTGCGCTCAAAACTATCGCCGCCAAAAATCGGGCCAAAAAAATGGTCAAGTGACTTATCTTTTAACAATGCACGGGCAAACGACATCGGCTTGTTGGTCAGGCAGGCCATAGGCATGCCTTGCGCGGCAAAAGTATCCAACGCCTGTAACACGCCAGGGTACACATCTGCAAACTGACCATTGATTTGAAGGTAATGACCCTGGTACAACTTCCAAGCCCTGTCGAACAAGGCCTCGACAGTGAGCGCTGGACATGCGTTACCCACCCCTTTAACCTCAACCTGACTGATTTGATGGGTTAACAGCGTTCGAATGAGGTGCTCTGAACCCTTGCCAATCGTCTGCTCAATCAAACGATCTGAGACTGGCGGAAAGCCTAAGTCAGCCATAGTGCGGTGCAGCGCCACTTGAAAATCTCCCAGGGTGTGAACCATGGTGCCATCCAAGTCAAAGATAACGGCTTCAATTTGGGAAAGATCGCGCAAGATTTCAGTCATTTTTAACCTAAAGCGACTCGCATTTGATCAATGACATTTTTGTAATCCGGCTTTCCAAAAATGGCACTTCCGGCGACAAAAGTGTCTGCACCTGCATCCGCTACGCGGCGAATGTTGTCCACCTTGATGCCGCCATCCACTTCCAAACGGATGTCTTTTCCACTGGCATCAATCCATTTGCGTGCTTGCTCTATTTTGCGCAAGGCCGACTCGATAAAAGTCTGACCACCGAAGCCCGGGTTGACGCTCATGATGAGAATTAAATCGATCTCATCGATCGTCCACTCCAATACGTCAAGTGGTTCTGCGGGATTGAATACCAAACCCGCCTTAACACCTTTGCTCTTGATCGCCTGAATACTGCGGTGCACATGCCCACTGGCATCCGGGTGAAAGCTGATGAGATCAGCACCCGCCTCGGCAAAGGAGGCCGCAAGCTGATCAACGGGTGAAATCATTAAATGCACATCAATTGGGACAGGCATACCGGTTGCCATTTTGGCATGCGGCTTAAGCGCCTGGCAAACCATGGGTCCAAAAGTCAAGTTGGGAACGTAATGGTTATCCATGACGTCGAAGTGAATCCAGTCGGCACCGGCGTCAACAACGCTTTTGACTTCTTCCCCCAAACGGGAGAAATCAGCCGACAGTATGGAAGGGGCAATTCTGAATGTTTTCATCATTTTTGAATTGTCGCAGTTAACATATGCAAATGACTGACTACACCGTTCAAATTGACGTACTGCCTGAATATTTGGCAGACCAAAGTAATCCCTTACAAGAGGTTTTTGCTTTTGCTTACACCATTACGATCATCAATAAGAGCAGCGTCTCTGTTCAACTCATTTCAAGACACTGGTTCATCCAAGATGAAAGCGGTCACACCGATGAGGTTAAGGGGTTGGGGGTTGTTGGACACCAACCCTTGCTTCGCCCCGGTGAATCCTTTCAATACACCAGCGGTTGCAGACTTCGCGCGCCCAGTGGAACCATGCATGGCAGTTACTTCTTTGTTGCAGAAAACGGGCATCGTTTTGATGCGCCCATCGATCGATTTGTCCTTGAATCGTCAGTCTCCGGACGTACCGGACACACGCTTCATTAACTCAGGCACGACGATTGACCTGAGCTGTGGCCATGGGCGAATTTGATCTGATTGAACGTTTTTTTAAACGACCTGCACAGCTTGCAGATGTTGGGATTGGCGATGACTGCGCGATTTGGTCACCAAGGGCCGGTCATCAGTTGGCTTTTTCGACCGATATGTTGCTTGAAGGTCGTCATTTCCTATCGACTGTAGATCCGCAATCCCTTGGGCATAAAGCATTGGCAGTCAATCTAAGCGATCTGGCAGCCTGTGGTGCAACGCCAAAAGCGTTTCTTTTGTCATTATCTCTGCCCCGTGTTGATGAGGCATGGTTATCCGGATTTTCAAGCGGCCTGTTTCAGTTAGCTGATTTCAATCAATGCGAATTGATCGGCGGTGATACCACACAAGGACCATTGAATATCTCCATTACTGTCATTGGAGAGGTTCCCATCGGCCAGGCCATTTTACGGAGTGGTACACAAGTTGGCGATGATCTTTACGTCAGTGGTTTTCTGGGGGATGCGCGATTGGCATTAGAGGCCTTCAGGGGCAATATCAGCCTTCCAGAAAATGTTTTCAAATCTGCACGTTTACGAATGGAACTCCCAACCCCACGATTGCGCCTTGGGCAGGCTTTGCGTGGCATTGCTACTTCCATGGCGGACATCAGCGATGGCTTGCTGGGTGATTTGAAACATATCCTCAAAGCCAGTCAAGTTGGCGCCGAAATTTATCTCTCGTCCACCACGGGTCTGATGTTGACAGGTTCATTATGGTCATGTCCAACTGAGCTGACGATGACCTGTGTTCTGTCCGGTGGCGATGACTATGAATTACTTTTCACTGCAGCGCCTACCTCCGCTAAAGATGTTCAAGCGGCAGCAATGGCTTCAGACATTCAAGTGACACGTATAGGACGCATCACTGATTCCAACAATCTGGTTTTGTTAGATGCACAAGGCCAATCGCTTAACAAGCACTACCCATCCTTTGATCATTTTTCTTAAGATCCATCTTGTCCCGTTTTGATCAGACCATGACAATTCTTAAGCCTGACCTTGCTTTCATGTTCAAGCACCCGGCTCACATGATTGCTTTGGGACTCGGCTCGGGATTGGCGCCCAAAGCTCCCGGAACAGTGGGTAGCCTTTGGGGCTGGGTCTTTTGGCTTGTGATTCAAAACTATCTTTCTATTTCCTCACAAGCCGTTTTGATTTTCGTGAGCTTGCTTTTAGGTTGGTGGGCTTGCACCGTAACAGCGCGCAACTTAGGCATCAGCGATCCCAGTGCCATTGTTTGGGACGAAATCATTGCCATTTGGATGATCTTTTTTCTTATCATGCCGGCTGGATTCTGGGAACAGTTGTTTGCATTTGCATTGTTCCGTTTTTTTGATGCTGCAAAACCTGGACCAGTCCGCTGGGCTGATCAATTATTTAAAGGTTTTGGCTGGCGAGGAGGTTGGGGGATTATTTTCGATGATTTGGTTGCAGCTTTTTGCACCTTGTTGCTCTTCGCAATTTGGAGATCTTTTCAATGACTGACCTGGCCTCAGAACTTTCCATCAAGCTCATTCGTATGGGATGGATGCTGTGCACAGCAGAAAGTTGCACTGGGGGCCTGATTGCATCGCGCTGTACTGATCTACCCGGTTCAAGCCATTGGTTTGATCGTGGATTTGTCACCTATTCAAACAATGCAAAAACAGAAATGCTGGGTGTAGACCAAGACATGATCTCAACATACGGCGCCGTCAGTGAGCCTGTTGCCCGCGCTATGGTGTTAGGTTCTATTTATCGCTCTCAATCAAGAGCCTCTGTTGCAGTTACAGGTGTTGCTGGCCCAAGCGGTGGCAGCCTAGAAAAACCGGTGGGTACCGTCTGGTTGGCTTGGTATGTGAATGGGCTTGTTTTTACAGAAATCAAGCTTTTCAATGGGGATCGCAAACAAATACGGGAAGCCACTGCCGACTACGCATTGCAAGGATTGATTGATCGAATTCCAACTGGATTGAGTACTTGAGATCCAAAACAAAAAAACCCTCCGAAGAGGTTTTTTTTGAGATCAACTGGCGCTGAAATTTTGGTTGCGGGGGCCGGATTTGAACCAACGACCTTTGGGTTATGAGCCCAACGAGCTACCAGACTGCTCCACCCCGCGGTATCTTTGTATTATAGCTTACTCTGCTGCTTGATCAGCAGAAGAATCAGCGCGATCAACCAATTCAACCAAAGCCATAGGTGCATTGTCGCCCACACGGAATCCCATTTTCAGGATGCGTGTGTAACCACCAGGACGCTTTGCAAAGCGAGGTCCCAGATCAGCAAACAATTTGACAACACTGTCACGATCACGCAAGCGATTAAAAGCCAAACGCTTGTTAGACAAGTTGTCCTCTTTGGCCAAAGTGATCATCGGTTCGATCACACGACGCAACTCTTTTGCTTTGGGTAATGTTGTTTTGATGACTTCATGCTCGATGAGCGAATTCATCATGTTACGCAACATAGCGAGACGGTGCTCACTGGTGCGATTTAATTTACGGAGACCGTGTCCGTGGCGCATGGTGCTTTCCTTTCTTTATTAAACAGACAGCCGTATCAGGTACTGCCCGTGCACACCCCGGATTTTTCCGGGAACTTTCAATTATCGTTTATCAAGGCCTGCTGGAGGCCAGGCTTCGAGCTTCATGCCCAATGTCAAACCACGAGAAGCCAAAACCTCCTTGATTTCATTGAGTGATTTACGGCCCAAATTCGGTGTTTTCAACAATTCATTCTCGGTGCGCTGAATCAAATCACCGATGTAATAAATGTTTTCCGCCTTGAGACAGTTGGCAGAACGAACCGTCAGCTCCAACTCGTCAACTGGGCGCAACAAAATGGGGTCGAAACTTCCTGCACCACCCCGTTGAGCCGGCTCATTGAAGGCCGACAATTCACTGCCCTCGAGCTGTGCAAAGACTGCTAATTGTTCTACCAAAATTTTGGCAGAGGAGCGAACAGCATCTTCAGCGGTGATCGCACCGTTGGTTTCAATTTCAATGACAAGCTTGTCCAGATCGGTGCGCTGCTCAACGCGAGCACTTTCAACCGTGTAGCTGACACGCTTAACTGGCGAAAAAGAAGCATCAAGAACGATACGTCCCAACGCTTTGGTAGGCTCATCGGCAAAACGACGCATGCTTCCGGGCACATAGCCACGACCTTTTTCAACCTTGATCTGCATGTCCAGCTTGCCACCATGCGACAAATTGGCAATCACGTGCTCTGGATTGATAATTTCAACGTCATGAGGCGTTTGAATATCAGCGGCGGTCACAGCGCCTTCGCCATCTTTGCGAAGGCTTAAAGTTACTTCGTCGCGGTTGTGCAGTTTAAAAACCACACCTTTAAGGTTCAACAAAATGTTAACCACATCTTCTTGAACACCGTCGATAGAAGAATATTCATGCACTACACCCGCAATGGTGACTTCAGTGGCGGAATAACCGACCATCGAGGACAACAAAACGCGACGCAGTGCGTTGCCAAGGGTATGACCGTAGCCACGCTCAAAAGGCTCCAAAGTGACTTTTGCACGATTGGCCGCCAATTGCTCAACTTGGATGGCTTTGGGCTTCAACAGATTGGTTTGCATTCAGACTTCCTCTCAATACCCCCGGTTCGTTACACCGGTAAGGCAGATGAAGCACCCGACCCACAATGCCTTGCAGGACGGGAACGATTGAAACAACGAATTAACGTGAATACAGTTCGACAATCAACGACTCGTTGATGTCTGCAGCGAATTCATCGCGATCAGGGACCTTTTTGAAGGTGCCTTCAGCCTTGTCGGCGTTGACTTCCACCCAAGCTGGCATGCCTACTTGGAGTGCCAACTGCAAAGCCTCAACGACGCGATTTTGCTTTTTCGATTTTTCACGAACAGCAATCACATCACCGGCCTTGACAAGGTAAGAAGGAATGTTCACGGACAAACCGTTAACTGTAATGGCTTTGTGCGAGACCATTTGACGAGCTTCAGCGCGCGTTGAGCCAAAACCCATCCGATAAACCACGTTGTCCAGGCGGCATTCCAAGAGTCCCAACAAATTGGAACCTGTATTGCCTTTGCGACGATCGGCTTCAGCAAAATAACGACGGAACTGCTTCTCGAGCACACCGTACATGCGTTTTACTTTTTGCTTTTCGCGCAATTGCAAACCGTAGTCCGAAGTGCGTTGACCTGAAGTACGGCCATGCTGACCCGGTTTGGTATCAAATTTTGACTTGTCAGCGATAGAACGACGAGCGCTCTTCAAAAACAAATCAGTGCCTTCACGGCGTGAGAGTTTGGCCTTGGGGCCTAGATAGCGTGCCACTTGATTTTCCTTTATGCAACTACCGCATCAGAAATGCGGGAGCCAGGCGATGCAAGCAAGGCCTGGCGGTGGGCTTGTGATGAATTAAATACGGCGACGCTTTTGAGGGCGGCAACCGTTATGTGGGACAGGGGTCACATCGGCAATAGATGTGATTCTGATACCCAATGCACCCAAAGCACGAACCGATGACTCGCGACCAGGGCCGGGGCCCTTGATCTCGACGTCGAGGTTTTTGATGCCTTGTTCTTGCGCTGCACGACCGGCAACTTCGGAAGCAACCTGAGCTGCAAAAGGTGTCGACTTGCGTGAACCTTTGAAACCCTGGCCACCCGAAGAGGCCCAAGACAGGGCGTTGCCCTGACGGTCGGTAATCGTGATGATGGTGTTATTGAACGACGCGTGAACGTGCGCAATGCCATCAGCAATGTTCTTGCGGACTTTTTTGCGGACTCGTTGTGACGCGCTGTTTGATTGTGCTTTAGCCATAGTGGTTTCTCAATCTTGCTTATTTCTTCAGAGCCGCAGCGCCTTTGCGCGGTCCCTTGCGAGTACGTGCATTGGTACGCGTACGCTGACCGCGCATGGGCAGACCACGACGATGACGGAATCCGCGGTAGCAACCGATGTCCATCAAACGCTTGATGTTCATGGTGGTCTCACGACGCAGATCACCTTCAATAGTGAAAGCTGCGATGTGATCGCGAATTTTTTCGAGATCAGCGTCCGTCAGATCTTTGATCTTCTTGGAATAAGCGATGCCAGAAGCCTCGCAAATTTGTCGAGCGCGGGTGCGACCAATACCAAAAATGGCGGTCAAGCCAATTTCAGCATGTTTGTGCGGCGGAATGTTGATGCCAGCGATACGTGCCATATTCGTCCTCTAAAACTAATTCAATCAGCCTTGACGCTGCTTGTGACGTGGATCTGTGCAAATCACACGAACAACGCCTTTGCGGCGAATGACTTTGCAGTTGCGGCAAATTTTCTTCACCGAAGCCGAAACTCTCATGGTTTTCTCCTAAAACTCATCGTTTACCCGGTCTTTTTGGACCAAGTGAAATTGTGGCCCCGCAAAATTGCAGGGATTCATCATCGAAATCTAACCATCGACAACAAAACCTAATCGGTTTTACCGCCTTATCAATACACAACATTCGAACAATTTAATAATGAATATTCAATGCGATCAGATCGCAATTAAATTCAAGATTTAAAACTGGCTTTCTTCAGAAGCGAATCGTATTGTTGTGACATCAAATAGTTTTGCACCTGGGCCATGAAATCCATTGTCACGACCACAATGATGAGCAGTGATGTGCCACCAAAGTAAAACGGAACATTGTATTTCAGAATCAAAAACTCGGGCAACAAACACACGAATGTGATGTATGCAGCACCAGCCATGGTCAAGCGCAAAAGAATCTTGTCAATGTAGCGAGCCGTTTGATCTCCAGGGCGAATGCCAGGAATGAACGCACCACTTTTCTTCAGGTTATCTGCTGTTTCACGGCTGTTGAACACCAACGCTGTGTAAAAAAAGCAGAAGAAAATGATTGCAGCGGCGTACAGCATCACATAAATGGGCTGGCCTGGCGTCAAGCTACTAGACACATCTTTGAAAAAGCGAACAATAATGCTTTCGGATTCACCAGAACTGAACCAGTTAATGATGGTTGCAGGCAACAAAATGATCGATGAAGCGAAGATTGGCGGAATCACACCTGCCATGTTCAGCTTCAAGGGCAAATGCGATGATTGACCACCGTAAACCTTGTTGCCCACTTGACGGCGTGCATAGTTGACGAGGATTTTTCGTTGTCCACGCTCAACAAACACCACGAAATAAGTGACCAGGGCAACAACAACAATGATCAATATCGAGATAAAAGGACTCATCGCACCTGTGCGAACCAACTCAAATAAGCCGCCCATTGCACTGGGTAAGCCTGCGGCTATACCAGCGAAAATCAAGATGGAAATCCCGTTACCTAACCCGCGCTCGGTGATCTGTTCACCCAGCCACATCAAAAACATGGTTCCTGCGGTCAAGCTGACCACTGCAGTCATGCGAAATCCAAAGCCTGGATTGATGACAAGACCGGCCGATGCTTCCAGTGCAACAGCAATACCCAAAGATTGAAATACAGCGAGACCTAAAGCACCAAAGCGGGTGTATTGGGTAATTTTTCGACGACCCGCTTCGCCTTCCTTTTTGAGTTGTTCGAAAGCAGGAAGAACATACGTCAAGAGTTGCATCACAATGGATGCCGATATGTAAGGCATGATGCCCAACGCGAACACGGTAAAACGCGAAAGAGCGCCACCCGAGAACATGTTGAACAAACTCAGAATTCCACCTTGTTGACCGTTGAACAACTGCTTCAGTTGCTCGGGATCAATGCCAGGAACCGGAATATGTGCGCCAGCGCGGTAAACCACCAACGCGAGCAGCAAGAAGATCAGTCGACGACGAAGGTCGCCGAACTTATCCGCTTTTGCTGTTTGATTTGCGCTGGTTACCACAGTATTACTTGCCTGTTAACGATTAAGCTACAGAGCCACCAGCAGCTTCAATCGCTGCTTTGGCACCCGCAGTCGCACCAATTCCAGTCAATTTGACTGCTTTGGTCAATTCGCCAGTGTTGATTACTTTGACCACTTTGGCGATTTGCGAAACCAGTCCTGCTTGCTTCAACGACAGAACATCCACTTCAGCCATGTCCAAACGGGACAAGGTTGTCAAAGTGATTTCTGCGTTGTACTTGAGCAGATGTGATTTGAAACCACGCTTGGGCAGACGGCGCTGCAAAGGCATTTGACCGCCTTCGAAACCCACTTTGTGGTAGCCACCCGAACGAGATTTTTGACCTTTGTGGCCACGACCAGCGGTCTTGCCGAGACCGGAGCCGATACCGCGTCCTACGCGACGAGCAGCGTGCTTGGAGCCGTCTGCGGGTTTGATGCTATTAAGTTCCATCACGAGTCTCTCAGAGAACTTTGACCAGATAGCTGATCTTGTTGATCATGCCGCGCACTGCGGGTGTGTCCTGCAACTCACTCACAGAGTTGAGCTTGCGTAAACCCAAGCCACGAACGGTTGCACGGTGCGAAACTTTGGTGCCAATTGGGCTGCGCACCAATTGGACTTTCACGGTTGATTGTGTCGTCATGTTCGATCTCCGGTTCAGCCGAACAACTCTTCAACGGACTTGCCACGCTTGGCAGCCACGTTGGAAGCTGTAGTGCAATTGGACAACGCGTCCAAAGTCGCACGAACCATGTTGTAAGGGTTAGACGAACCATGGCTCTTGGCCACGATGTCGGTAATGCCCACGACTTCGAAAACAGCGCGCATTGGGCCACCAGCAATGATGCCGGTACCTTTTGGAGCCGGTGCCATCATGACGCGGGCTGCACCGTGATGGCCATTCACTGCGTGGTGAATGGTGCCGTTTTTGAGGTGAACTTTGGCCAAGTTGCGACGGGCTTCTTCCATCGCTTTTTGCACAGCTGCAGGCACTTCTTTTGACTTGCCCTTGCCCATGCCGACTTTGCCATCGCCATCACCTACCACTGTCAGTGCTGCGAATCCCAGAATACGACCACCCTTGACCACTTTGGTCACACGGTTGACCGCGATCATCTTTTCGCGCAGACCGTCTTCTGGTCCATCACTTTGCGGTTTTGCTGTAAATTTAGCCATTTGTAATTCCGATCCGTTTAGAACTGCAGACCTGCTTCACGGGCAGCTTCGGCCAAAGCCTTGACACGACCGTGATAGGCGAAACCTGCGCGGTCGAAGGCAACCTTCTCAACACCAGCAGCTTTTGCTTTTTCAGCAATACGCTTGCCAATCACTGAGGCGGCGGCGGCATTGCCACCCTTGCCTGCGGCACCCAAAGCCGTACGTACTTCGGATTCGGCTGTAGAGGCGGTAGCCAACACTTTTGTACCGCAACCAGAAATAACGCTGGCGTAGATATGCAGGTTGGTGCGGTTCACTGTCAAACGGGCGATGCCTTGCTGTGCAATGCGGATGCGTGTTTGACGTGCACGACGGAGACGCTGCTCTTTCTTGGTCAACATGATGCAGCTCCTTATTTCTTCTTAGTCTCTTTGATCGTGATCTTCTCATCCGAATAACGGATGCCTTTGCCTTTGTAGGGCTCAGGTGGACGAACAGCACGAATCTCAGCAGCGATTTGGCCAACACGTTGGCGGTCAGCACCTTTGATCACGATTTCAGTCGCGGACGGGGTAGCTACCGTTATGCCAGCCGGCATGTCGAAGTTGACTGGGTGTGAATAACCAACGGCCAGGTTCAACTTGGCACCCGTAGCGGCTGCTTTGTATCCCACACCGACCAGGTTCAACTTCTTTTCGAAACCCTTGGTTACACCCGTCACCATGTTGTTCACCAGCTGACGCAAGGTGCCGCTCATGGCATTGGCTTCGCGTGAGTCATTGGCTGGGACAAAACTGAGTTTGCCGCCTTCATTGCTCACGGTTACCAGCATGTTGGATGAAATAGCCAATTGGCCACCAGCACCCTTCACACTGATTTGATCTTGTTTGATCGACACATCCACGCCAGCGGGGATGGTCACAGGCATTTTTCCTACTCGGGACATTTAGTCTCTCCTGCCTTTAAGCGACGTAGCACAGCACTTCGCCGCCGACACCGGCTGCGCGCGCTTTGCGGTCGGTCATCACACCTTGGGGTGTAGTGACGATGGCGACGCCCAAGCCGTTTTGGACTTGTGGAATGGCATCACGGCCTTTGTACACACGCAAACCAGGACGGCTGACGCGCTCAATACGCTCGATCACGGGGCGACCGGCGTAGTACTTCAGGGCAACTTCGAGAACGGACTTGCCGTCTTCGGTTTTGACTTGGAAACCGTCAATGTAGCCTTCATCTTTCAGCACTTGGGCGATGGCAACCTTCACTTTGGAGGAAGGTACCAACACCATGGCTTTTGAAACCATTTGTGCGTTACGGATGCGGGTCAACAGATCGGCAATAGGATCACTCATGCTCATGTTGTTATCTCCTGCCGATTTACCAGCTGGCCTTGGTCACGCCCGGAATGTTGCCTGCAAAGGCTAATTCACGGATCTTTGCGCGACCCAGACCAAATTGACGGAACGTACCGCGTGGACGACCGGTGATTTCACAGCGGTTGCGTTGGCGGGTCGGGTTGGCATTGCGTGGGAGCTTTTGCAGACCCAGACGGGCAGCTGCACGCTCTTCATCAGTGCGCTTGGCATCGTTGGCGATGGCTTTAAATTCCGCGTATTTTTTCGCGAATTTTGCCGCCAGTTTTTCACGCTTGAGCTCGCGCTCGATCAAAGCTACTTTAGCCACGTGACACCTCAGTTCTTGAAGGGGAAGCGGAAAGCCGCCAGAAGAGCTTTGCACTCTTCATCAGACTTGGCCGTTGTGGTGATGCTGATGTTGAGACCACGCAAGGCATCAACCTTGTCGTACTCAATCTCAGGGAAAATGATCTGCTCTTTAACGCCGATGTTGTAGTTACCACGACCATCGAACGCACGACCAGAGATACCGCGGAAGTCACGCACACGGGGCAAAGCCACGGTCACGAAACGGTCCAGGAATTCGTACATCTGAACACCGCGCAGAGTCACCATGCAACCAATAGGCTGTTGCTCACGGATCTTGAATCCGGCAATGGCTTTCTTGGCCTTGGTCACGACTGGCTTCTGGCCAGCGATTTTGGTCAGATCACTGACCGCATGGTCCATGACTTTTTTGTCAGCCACAGCTTCAGAAACACCCATGTTCAAGGTGATCTTTGTGATGCGGGGGACTTGCATGACCGACTTGTAGCCAAATTTGGCTGTTAAGTCGGCTGCGATTTTCTCGCGGAAGAGTTGTTGCAAACGTGCCATGCTCATGCCACCTTGATTTCTTCGCCGCTGGACTTGTAAACGCGAACGCGCTTACCGTCAGCCTGCAACTTGACGCCCACGCGATCAGCCTTGCCCGTAGCGGTATTAAAAATAGCCACATTGGATTGGTGAATCGGCATGGCCTTTTCGATGATGCCGCCAGTTGTGCCCTTCATGGGGTTTGGCTTGGCGTGTTTTTTGACGATGTTGATACCATCGATCAGCAGGTGCGAATCAGAAGCGCGCGACGAAACTTTGCCGCGCTTGCCTTTATCCCGACCTGTGATGACGATGATTTCATCGCCTGTGCGAATCTTGTTCATGGCGCGTCCTTACAGTACTTCAGGAGCCAAGGACACGATCTTCATGAACTTCTCGGTACGCAGTTCACGCGTCACGGGGCCGAAGATGCGGGTGCCAATAGGCTCCAATTTTGCGTTAAGCAACACTGCTGCGTTGCCATCGAATTTGATAAGCGAACCATCGCCACGGCGAATGCCTTTGGCTGTACGGACCACCACTGCACTGTAAATCTCGCCTTTTTTGACGCGACCACGAGGAGCGGCTTCTTTGATGCTCACTTTGATGATGTCGCCAACACTTGCATAGCGACGCTTGGACCCGCCGAGCACCTTGATGCACAGCACGGACTTAGCGCCGGTGTTGTCGGCCACATCCAACCGAGATTCTGTCTGGATCATTTCTTTATTCCCAACTTGTATTTCTCGCCCATTAGCCGGAAGCCAACAAACAGAAATCAGTCTTGGACCCGTCATTCACACTGCAAACCACTCGCAGCACTTCAGATTGGGCAGATACTTACGCCTTCACTAGGCGAAGCCCTCTATTATGTATGAAAAATAGGCCTCTTGCAAGAGAATTTTCAAATTTCAAGATTTGTTGGGTTGATTCGGGTCATTTTTCCCTCACTGCCCAGGCCAGACCCCATCTCAGGCCGTGTGAATATGAAGCGACAATTCACTCTGTTTATTGAATTAAATTCGCCAATACATTGGTACTCAAAAAATGACTCACCCTTCTCAACACATCGCGTTCATCGGTGGCGGCAACATGGCCAGCGCCATCATTGGCGGCCTGATCCGGCAAGGCATGGCACCCGACCAATTCACGGTGATCGAACCTTTTGCAGAGACCGCAGCCAAGTTGAAACATGATTTCGGTATCCGCGCCCTGCCCGCCGCTGATTCGGCATTGGCCCAAGCCGACTTGGTGGTCTGGGCTGTGAAACCGCAAATTTTCTCTGCGGCCGCAGAGCCTGTCATGCCACACACCACTTCCGCTCTGCACCTGTCTGTGGCGGCGGGGATTCGCACTGACAGCATCTGCCGCTGGGTGGGCACCCCAAGGGTGGTGCGTTGCATGCCCAATACACCTGCGTTGGTGGGTCAGGGTATTACAGGGCTTTTCCCATGCCCGGCAGTTTCCGCCGCAGACAAAGCACTGGTGGAGCAGGTCATTAGCACAACCGGTCAATTTCTTTGGGTAGATAAAGAGTCTCAATTGGATGCCGTCACGGCTTTGTCTGGCTCAGGACCTGCCTATGTGTTTTATTTTTTGGAAGCCATGACCGAAGCGGGTACGGCCATGGGCCTCTCCGCGCAGCAAGCCTACCAACTGGCCGTGGCCACTTTTTCGGGCTCGGCCTCTTTGGCTGCTGCTTCGACCGAATCGCCTGAAGTGCTGCGCCAGCGGGTTACTTCTAAGGGCGGAACCACGTATGCGGCCATTACGGCCATGGAGGCTTCGGGCATCAAAGAAGCCTTCATCAAGGCCATGCATGCGGCCGAGGTGCGGGCTCGTGAGCTGGGTGACGAGTTTGGCAAAGCCTGACGAACACCGCAGCGCTTCAAACCTGTTTTGAACGTGCTTCAAAGACCTTTCGAAGCTCATATGAAGGCTATATGAAGGCCATACGAAGCGAGTTTGTGAGACTTTCAAACCCCGCTGTATGACAAGGCCACGCCCGCAAACATACTGAACCCCAGCCAGTGGTTCAACTTAAAAGCCTTGAAGCAACCGTCACGGCTACGGTCTTTAATCAGCCAAAGATGCCACGCCACCTGGGCAACGGCCACCCCCAAGCCCAGCCCAAACCACATGCCCCGGGCTGGCGCATCGAGCAAAACGGCCCAAAGGGCCAAATAGGCGGCATAAAAGCCAGCAATCGCCGCCACATCCCAGCGGCCCAAGGTGATTGCTGAAGTTTTCATCCCAATCTTCAGATCGTCATCACGGTCCACCATGGCGTATTCGGTGTCGTAGGCCAGCACCCAAAACAAATTGCCTATCAATAAGGCCCATGCCAAAGGGGGCACCGTGCTTTGCACCGCCGCAAAGGCCATCGGAATGCCAAAACTAAAAGCCACACCCAGCACCGCCTGCGGCATGGACACGATGCGCTTGGCATAGGGGTAAATCAAGGTCACGGCCAGTGCAGCAAAGGACCACGCAACCGTGACCGCGTTGGTCGTCAGCACCAAAGCAAATGCCAGCAGCGCCAGCACCACACCCACACCTAAAGCCTCTTTCACGCCAATGCGGCCACTGGTTACTGGGCGTTGCGCAGTGCGTTTAACGTGTTTATCAAACTCCCGGTCAGCCACATCGTTGACGCAGCAACCCGCGCTGCGCATCAGCACCGTCCCCAGCGAGAACACAAGCACCAAATGCCAGCCCGGAAAGCCGCCTGCCGCCACCCACAAGGCCGACAAGGTAGGCCACAACAACAGCAACCAACCTGCCGGACGGTTCCAACGAATCAAATCCAGATAAAGCTTTATTTTTTCAGTCATTACTAGCGCATTCAAAACTTCAGGACAGGCGCGTGACACCCGATAAAGGACAGGCATAAATAGCGTTGCGCACAGCGGCAATGGCTTCGTAACGGGTGTAACTGCGACGCCAGGCCAACACCACACGGCGCGTGGGCGGCTTGCCGCCTGCGGGGTCAACTATGGGCAAATAACGCACGGGCGACTCATGCCGCCCGCCCGAACGTTTGTGTACCGGCTTCAGCTCGGGCACCGACAAACGCGGCACCAGCGTCACCCCCATGCCGGCGGCCACCATGTGCTTGATGGTCTCCAGGGACGAGCCTTCAAAGGTCTTGCGAATGCCGTCGGTTTGGCTCGCATAGCGGGCAAATTCGGGGCACACCTCCAGCACATGGTCTCTGAAACAATGCCCGGTCCCCAGCAACAGCATGGTCTCGTTTTTCAGCTGATCTGGGGAGATCGAGGCTTGTTTGGCCAGCGGATGGTTGAGCGGCAGGGCCGCCATAAAGGTCTCGTCGTACAAGGGCGCTACCGCCAAGCCTGACTCTGGGAAAGGTTCGGCCAAAATCGCGCAATCAATCTCCCCCGTGCGCAGCATTTCCAGCAAACGCACAGTGAAATTCTCTTGCAGCATCAGCGGCATTTGCGGAATGTCGGTGATGATCTGGCGCACCAGATCGGGCAACAAATAAGGGCCAATGGTGTAGATCACCCCCAGGCGCATGGTGGCCGCCAGCGGGTCTTTACCGCGCTTGGCGATTTCTTTGATCTCTGCGGCCTGCTCCAGCACGCTTTGCGCCTGGCGCACGATTTCTTCCCCCAACAAGGTCACCGACACCTCACTGGCACTGCGCTCAAACAGCTTGACCTCCAGCTCTTCTTCGAGCTTCTTAATGGCCAGCGACAAGGTAGGCTGCGACACAAAGCACGCCTCGGCAGCCTTGCCAAAATGCTTTTCCCGGGCCACGGCAACGATGTATTTGAGTTCGGTTAGGGTCATGGTTGGTTTTTTAGCCTCAAGCTTTCAAGTACTCGGATTTTCCACCCAACCAGCGGCCAATATGGCGCTCGGCCAGTTGTGGCTGTTGGTCCAGCATTTGCGGGGCCAGGGTGCGTGCCCACTCCAGCAAATGGGTGTCGGTTTGCAGATCGGCAAAACGCAGCAAAGCCGCGCCCGATTGCCGGGCCCCCAAAAACTCGCCGGGGCCGCGAATCTCCAGATCGCGCCGCGCAATCTCGAAACCATCGTTGGTCTCCACCATGGCACGCAAACGCTCTCGGGCGGTCTCGCTCAAGCGCCCCCCCTCGGGCGTGCCATACAACAGCACACAGGCCGACGCCGCTGCGCCCCGGCCCACGCGTCCGCGCAATTGGTGCAACTGAGACAAGCCAAAACGCTCGGCGTGCTCAATCACCATCAGCGACGCATTGGGCACATCCACCCCCACCTCGATCACGGTGGTGCTGACCAACACCCCCATCTGGCCCCGGGTAAACAGGTCCATCACCGCCTTTTTTTCGGCCACCGGCATGCGCGAATGCAGCAAACCCACCATCACGTCCGGCAAAGCCTCGCTCAGATCGGCATGGGTTTGGGTGGCGTTGGTCAAATCCAGCGCCTCGCTCTCTTCAATCAGCGGACAGACCCAATACACCTGCCGCCCCTGCTGCAACTGGGCCCCGATGCGCTCCACCACCTCATGGCGGCGGTGGTCCGACACCACCCGGGTCACGATGGGGGTGCGGCCCGGGGGCAACTCGTCGATCACCGAGACATCCAAATCGGCGTAATAACTCATGGCCAGCGTGCGGGGAATCGGCGTGGCCGTCATCATCAGCATGTGCGGCTCCATACCCTCGGCTTGCATCTTGCTGCGCAAAGCCAAGCGCTGCGCCACCCCAAAACGGTGCTGCTCGTCAATCACGGCCAGCGCGAGGTTCTTAAACTTCACATGCTCCTGAATCACTGCATGCGTGCCCACCACCAAAGACGCCTCGCCCGACTCGATCATGGCCAACATGGCCACCCGCTCTTTTTTCTTCTGACTGCCGGTCAGCCAAGCCACCTTGACCCCCAGCGGCTCCAGCCACCCCACCAACTTGGCAAAGTGCTGACTGGCCAAAATCTCGGTCGGGGCCATCAAGGCGCACTGCCAACCCACGTTCACGGCCACCATGGCGGCCAGCGCCGCCACCACGGTTTTGCCCGCCCCCACATCGCCCTGCAACAAACGGTGCATGGGCACTTGGCGGGCCAAATCAGCGGCAATTTCTTTGCCCACCCGTTGCTGGGCCTGGGTCAGGCCAAAAGGCAGCGCGGCCAACAACTGGCCATACAAGCCATCGGGCTTCAACTTCAACACGGGGGCCCGCAGCAAATCGCGCTCACGCTTGGCGGTCAACTGCGACAACTGCTGCGCCAGCAACTCCTCGCATTTGAGCCGAATCCAAGCCGGATGGCTGCGGTCTTCTAATGCCGCCAGCGACACATCGGGCGTGGGATGGTGCAAAAACTGCAAGGCATCGCGCAGCGACCAAGCCCCCCGGGGGTCTGGCCACGGCATGCTTTTGGGCAGCGTCTCGCTCAGGTCGGCATGGTTCAGCCCGGTGATCACCGCCCGGCGCAAATACGCCTGGGCCAACCCGGCCACTGTTGAGTAAACCGGCGTCAAAGCCTCGGCCAAATGCCCCCCGGCCGCCTTGAAGCTCGGGTGCATCATGGTCAAACCCATAAAACCGCCCTTCACTTCCCCCCGAGCGCGAATGCGGTTACCCACCGCCAACGCCTTCTGGTGCGACGGGTAAAAGCTAAAAAACCGCATCACGCAAGTGTCCGACCCATCGTCCACCGTGACCAGCAACTGGCGGCGCGGCCGCATCGTGATCTCGCAAGCCGTCACCGTGGCCTCAATTTGCACCACATCGCCCTCGCGGGCATCGCGCAGCCGCACGATGTGGGTCTCGTCCTCGTACCGCAGGGGCAAATGCAAAGCCAGATCAATGTCGCGCACCAAACCCAGCTTGATCAGCGCCTTTTGCGGGGCGCTGAGCGTTTTGGCTGGCGTGGGTTTGGACGGAGAAGGCATTGGGCGATTGTGCCGTGTCTCAGTTTTCAGGAAAGGGGGCTGTGTGAATGGACTGCTCAGGGCCTGTAGCTGGAGACAATGCGGACGCTCGTTACGCCATGACGAGTAGAGGGTGTCCGCCACCCGACTTTCACCACCCAATTAAAGTGTTATTTTTATAAAAATATGTATATTTTTAATATATATTAAAGTTCATAATTACTTAAATATTAAAAAATTAACCATGTACAAAATTCTTCAAAGCGGCTTTCGCAAAATACATAGGCGCAAACAAACCAGCAACCACCGAGGGCACGTTCATGATTTCGAACCAACTTTTGCAGTTTATGCAGCCACTGAATCCGCCGAACTCCGGCCATATTGGCTGATGAGTCTTTAAGCTCAAAGTAAGGTATCACAGGCCAAACACGGCAGTCTTCGCTCTAAAAGATCCCTTAATGCAGTTTCATCTTTTCCCAGCATTCTTAATCTTCCTAGGCTCGTACTTGCCGCTTGCGATCATCCTTGCGGTGCAAAACATCCCAGCGAATTGGTGGTCGCAACAGCTTTGCACATCTACAAGCTTCAAAGCAGGAAACTGCCTGTTCGTCCCCTTCGAAAACCCGATCCTATCCTTAACGTTTCTCTCAGTTGCTACGCTAGCAACATTTCTAGCAAAAGCATCTCTCCAGAAAATCAAATACCCTTTCGTGGTAATTGTTGCCCGCCTCAAAACGACGCCAAACGAGATCATTAACTACACATTCCCGTATGTGGTCTCTTTTATGGGAATCGCTTATGACGACCCGCAGAAGTTAGTCGGCTTTAGCGTCTTTCTGGCTTGGATGTTTGCAATAACACTGAGGTCCGGGCAGATTCTCATGAATCCGCTGCTATTGATATTTGGCTGGAAACTGTACGAAGCCACTATCGTGATCAACAACGTTGAAAAGGATGTGCGCGTGTTGAAACGTGGCACTCTTGATCTCGGAACACACATGGCGCAGACCGTGCAGGACTTCTACATACTCAGGGACAAGTAAATGCAGCAAAACTTCGCCTCTCTTCGTGCTTTTGACTTCGCAAACAGCGTCATCCACCTTTGGGTATTCAAGCGAAAAGCGTCCCAACACCGCTTCTCTTCTTTTTATGTCCAAACTGATTCTCAATTGAATGGCTTATTGCTTGACACTGTGCGGCGAGAAGTGGACCGCATCTCTGAATGGGCGAACTACACCTATCTTTCTGAGACAAACGAGAACAGTTGTCTCGCCTCACCGATCGGTGGAAGCGACTTCGAATTCCTCAAAGAATGTGTCGATAGACCGGAGCCAGATTGCCGAATCCGATCAATTAAGGATCTAAAGAATGCTGTTGGCTATGTCGTTAAATTCGTGCACAACAATCAAGTGGTTTATGCAGTCAAGAAGTCCGCCGGCAACTGGAAGACTTCCTACCGAAAAACTCTCATCAATGTTGTATTTCGAAAGGGGGAGTTGTCGGCTGCCGAGGACAACGGCTTTGCCATCGAAAAGTACTTTGATTTCTATGCCTTTGACCAGACCATGTTCATAGCTAGCAAACGCGCATTTGAGTCCTCAATGCAACATCGAGCTTCCTACGCGCTGGCCTTCGTCGATCTGCAAGCCAATGCAGTGTTCTCCTCGCTCTTTATAGACATGCAACCGATGATCGATTACATCGGTACGAACTCGATTCAGCTGCGACGCATAGCAGAAATCGAAAAGCGCTCTCTTTTTAATACGCCTGGATTCCTTGCCGCTGTCCAGGCCGTTAGCACCAGACGAGGGTGGGGCCTAAACTTCGAGCCAACGACAAATCGGCTGATTCCCTGCGATCAAACTATCAAGACGATCATGAACGTGCTTTTAGATCACCGCCTACTTAGTGAGGTGACAGACCTGATCTACGATGTACCAGATGCAACTCAAGTATGACGCCATACAGGGCATTCAATCGTAAAGTCAACGGCTAGACGCCTTGCCCACTTAACTCTGCGTTACGACTCGCGACGGAAAAGACATGCCACTAAAAAAACGCGCTCAGTACTTAATATTAATATTTATATATGCCGCTCCAATTACGGCATATGCAACCATCTTTGGCTTTAGTATTTCTGCTGATCATCAGCGATGGGCTGAATTCGGGTCAGCGATGGCTGGAATTTACGCGCCGATCGTTGCGATCACAGCACTAGCAGTTCTGCTCGCTCAGGTTAGATTACAAAGCCAAATCAACATTCATCAGTTTAATCAGGCCCATATTGTTCAAGCGCGTGCCGAGGTAGACTTTTATGCAACCAAGCTAGCCGAAGCAATGCCAACAAAACTATTTGATAACACTACGATACGGCAGTATCTGCATCAACACTTCCAGCGACCTGAACTTACAGACTTCAACTCCGTTTACGCCAGATCACTTGCCCTCGAACTTAACCTAAAAGCACCTCATGTGTTTTCAATGTGGTCTGTGATTTATCCAATTTTTGCGGGTCTAAAGTCGAATAAGGACCCATCATTCTCTTTGACTGAAATGTCTTCGAAACAAAGGCTAATCGCACTACTCAGCTTCGAGACCTGCGTATGTATCGAAAACTTTCATCGCGTGCGTACCGAGGGTCGACTACACGTTAAATATTCGTTCAGCCCCCAACTAGAAAACAACACTGCACCTTAACCCTTCGCTCAATCTCACCCGCTACGGCTGTAACTGGAATCCTGGTCTAAGCCAGTCGAACCATCATCTCAACCCAGGCTTAAAGCTCAAGTATTCCAATACAGCTTAGCTCAAACGTTAAGTTGAGAGCCATGAATGGCACAACGTGTTGGAGAACCAGATTCAAAAGCTTAAATAGCTGCATAGACTACCGAAATCAGTAATTCCAAGTTTCACTATGACACACTTGAATTATCAAAGGCCACCAAAAAAAACAAACAACCAGCGTGAGAAAATCCCGCCTTTCCTCATTTAAACGGGCCTGTCCAGCCCTGCACCATGACCACTTCCTCGCAGCCTTCCCCCTCCCCCCGTCATTTCACGCTCAGTGATTTCGACTTCGATCTGGCTCCCGAACTGATTGCCCAGCACCCCGCTGCCGAACGAAGTGGTTCGCGTTTGCTGGACGGCGCATCGCCTGCGGTGACTGACCGCATCTTTCACGAGCTGCCGGGCTTGCTCAACTCGGGGGACCTGCTGGTTTTCAATGACACCAAAGTGGTCAAGGCGCGCATTTTTGGCGAAAAAGCTTCGGGCGGCAAACTGGAGTTGCTGATCGAGCGCGTGTTGCCCGGCCACCAGGTGGTGGCGCACATGAAGGTCAGCAAGAAACCGCTGCTGGGCGGCAAGATGTACCTGGCGGGCGGGGCCAGACACGGTGGTTTTGACGCTGTGCTGCTGGGGCGCTGGCCGCATGAAAACGGCCAGTTGTTTCATCTGCAGCTGAGCGACGAACCCCATGCGCTCATGGAAAAACACGGGGTTGTGCCGCTACCCCCATATATAGAGCGCCCCACGGGCCCCAGCGCCCACGGCGACACCGTGGAAGATGCCCGGCGTTACCAAACCGTGTTTGCGCGCGCTCCCGGTGCGGTGGCCGCCCCCACGGCTGCGCTGCACTTTGACGAAGCCCTGCTGGCCCAACTGGAGGCGCGTGGGGTGCAACGCGCCAGCGTCACGCTGCATGTGGGGGCGGGCACGTTTCAGCCCGTCAAAACCGAAAACATTGCCGACCACACCATGCACAGCGAGTGGTACGAAGTGCCCCCCGCCACCCAGCAAGCCATTGCCGCGTGCCGCGCCAGGGGCGGCAAAGTGGTGGCGGTAGGCACCACCACGGTGCGCACGCTGGAGTCGTGGGCCAAGTTTGGCCAAGACACTGGCGACACGGCGATCTTCATTACGCCGGGTTTTGACTTCAAGGTG